>ODAI011804862.1_pt1 | contig 106645 bp, 140 predicted proteins | sample 1539321 | NCBI WGS metagenome assembly ODAI01 (sample SAMN02144231, study PRJEB22623) | gut metagenome | biome: sheep rumen | host: Ovis aries | place: New Zealand
AGTGCCCCCCTGTTCGGGTTGCCCCTCAGCTTAGAAGTGCCCCCCTGTTCGGGTTGCCCCTCAGCTTAGAAGTGCCCCCTGTTCGGGTTGCCCCTCAGCTTAGAAGTGCCCCTATAAAGCGTTATACGGCTTTTTAAGGGGCTTTTATGTGTCCAAGGTATAAATTACCATGACATTATAAAAGTGTCTTAAATCGACGTTTACGACGTTGTTCTATTCCAAGTAGAACAGTGGATCCATTAAGTGTACATACCACTAACCGTATATATAAAAACAGGGGGCACTTTTTGCCCCCTGTCAACACTTGAGATTATGCTTTATTTCTCAATCTTTCCAATTCTAAAATCTTCTAACCACTTTTTAGCGTTCACATAATCTGTATATGCCATGTCGTACCTATTAGACCAATATGCTTGATTGAATGTATCGCTTGCATTCTCATAATCTGAGTTGTTCTCAATATCGCATGAACCGCCAAACAGATTAAGGGATTCAATACTATCATTGTTTGTATCTCTGAAATAAATATTAGCCGTATCTATAGACCTGTCATAGCCAAACAGGGGGGCTTTTTTCATTGTCGTGACTTTTCCGCTAGTAATGACTTTTCTATCTCTAGATACGATATAGCCATTAGCGGTTTTTCTTTTGCCATTAATGCACTTCTTAGCACTTGATGTATCAATGCCAAGTACTTTGCAACATTCTTTCAAAGTGGTAAATGTCCACTGTTCACCTGTTTTCATGTCCTTAGCGTAAACAATATCAGATACTTTTGTATCAATGCCACTAGTGGCAAATTTAACCAAGCCCTTTGAAATAATCTTTTCCTTAATGCGGTTTACTCTGAGATTAACCGCATTTTCAGATATGTGAAGTTTTCTAGCCGTCTCAGGTCTAGAATTACCTTTAACATACAAGTGATTGAATACTTGCAACTCTGATACGGTTAACCCCTCAGTATACTTTGCTATCAGTTCGGAAACGTCACCACCACCAAGCGCAAGTTCTATAGAATTGCACTTTGCGAAACGTGCCCCCGCACCGTCTGATACATCTTTCATGAGCGGTTCATTTGTCGCTGGTTTATGGTCTGAAATAGCTTTACCAATAGCAAGTTTGGCAAGCTGTAAAGCGTTCACTTCTCTAGTTTTCCACTCTTCTACTGGTTTAAGGTGTCCATTGCTATACCATTTGGAAGACTCAATATATTCAACGAACTTATCAGTGAATCTAATGCCATTGCGGTGGTACTCAGTAAGTACAAGTACACCACTTGAGAACACATCATAGATAGTAGTATTGCTTTCGGTATTGCTTGTCACTGTATCTGAGAAGTGAACAGGATATTCAAACATGCTGTACTTGCCATAAGGTGCAATTGCGTTAAGTTGTCTTCTCAGTTCTTCCAAGTACGGTTTATAAGTGTTCGGGTTATCGATAAGGTGCTTGAGTTTTGACCTTGTGAGGGTCAAGGCAATATGTGCAATAATTACACCACTCATATAATTATCATCCATGTAATAATTCGCTAACAGTTCCGACATGGATTCTACTGGATTCACAGAAAAGTCATGAGTTGATACGATGCTTTCCAGTCTCTGAGCGCTTGCGTTGTTGATAGCTTTAATAATTTCTCTGTAGTGGTTTTTCATGGTTTTTCTTTCCTTTCATTTTGGTTATATGGTTTTAAAGGTTCACCCGGGATTCAATCCCCCAGGGGGGGGGATTCATTTTGCCCCCCACTGATATAATATCAAATTTCAGATACATTTGCAACATAATTTTTCAGACTAAATTTCTAGAAGTGCCCCCCTTTTCAATGTCATGTTGTGCGAAAAGTTGACATACGAAAACCCGTATTTTTGGTATTTTTCGAACAACCGACGCCAAGCGCGCCACACAGTCACTTCTCCTCCCACACCCAACTCCAATCACATCTCCAACCACCCTCAACCCAGCATAAATACTGGACATTTCGGCATTGTAAACTACCACTAACCATTATAATGCCATCTATCCAACAAATAAATCAAATGTAAAGTATATTTTACATTTTTGGTTTTTGGACACCAAACCCATAGAATCGGGCGTTATTTATTTTCCAAATAAAGAAGTAAAAACTGTTTAAAAAACAAGACATTCAATATAATTTTTTCTTGACATTGATGGAAATATTTGGTATAATTAGTATAATTAAATAGTTTACTTTTACTATTGGAATATGAACATTGACAATTGAATATAGGTGGATATGAATGGACGGATCATAGCAGACGATATGTGTAGCCATTTTGCAGCGGAGTCATAGTAGCCATTTTCTGTACTTGAGTCTTTACAGGAATTCCGACCCCCTCCCTTCTAAGGCAACACATAGAAACCGCCGAGATCTCGGCAGGTTGAAAAAATTTTAGAACCTATGTGGTTCTAAATGGTTCTAAAACCATATTAACTATACACTATATACTAGCCATATCTTGCAGTTTTAGAGTAAAAGGAGAACAATATGATAGTAAGTTTAGACAAAAAACGTACTGGCTCAATTGATATTGAAGCTTTGAAGGCGAACACCTTCAGGCTCTCTGGAGAATTGATTAAGCCAGCCAAGGAAGAAGTGAGTTGTGAGTTAGCTCCTGAGCACGCCGCAGAGCCTATCAAGAGCATGGACGATATAGAGCATATCTCGGAGTACCTTATCTCAAGCGGTAGGTACAGAGATAACATGCTATTCATTGTTGGAATAAACTTCGGGCTCAGAGTTAGTGACTTGAGGATGCTCAGGTTCTCGAATCTGATAAACGACAACCTCACATTCAAAGATAGCTTCCCTGTGTTCGAGAAGAAGACTCGAAACACGAGGAAGAGGAAGATGAACAGATATATAACAATTAACAGTGCGGTCATTGAAGCTGTCACGATGTACCTCATGAACACACCAGATGTATCACTCAGCGATTATATGTTTAGGAGTGAATCCAATCACGGAAGTAATATGAATGAGCCTCTTAGTATTAAATCTATCGATAGGATACTTAAGGGAGTAGCAAACGACTTGGGTCTGAACATGAAGGTATCAACACACACACTTAGAAAGACATTTGCATATTGGACAATGGTGTACGGCAATAATGATACAAGAAGACTTCTGCTGTTACAGAAGATGTTCAACCACTCATCTCCTGCTCAAACACTCGCATATATTGGACTGGATCAGGATGAGATAAGTGAAGCTTACAAGACTTTGAATCTTGGTCTTGCAAGAAGAGTATTCGGAAGCGGAATTATTGAGAGAGAGGAATATGTAGGATGACAAATAGATACTATAGACTTATAGAGATAAAGGATGATGTAATAGTGCATACTCTTAGAGAATACGATACGTTCGATGAAGCAAAGGCTGGACTGGACGATATGGTTAATGATTGTAAACAACTGTTCTCTGCCGATGCACGCAATAATGTTCTTGTGGAGTACGAAAAGGGATTCGAATATTATAGCTGTACTGTAAGCTGTATACCTGGGCATCCTGGGTACGCAGTGAAGTTTGGAAAGGTAGAATATATTATCACAGTATTATAACAAAGGAGAAATATGTATAAGGTAGTAAAAATTGATTATGATATAAATCTTACAGAAGTATCAGGTTCAGATACGTTTGATGAAGCAAAAAAGAAACTTGACGATATTATAAACGCACACGAAGTATTGTTCGCCGCTGATGGCGATGATTATGCGTCATGCACGTTTGAAGACAACGGCGTATGTTATGGATGCGTTGTAAGATATAAAGACCCTATTACCGGATTGAAGAAGGCTAAGAAGTATATCGTAGTTGACATGTCTGATGTAGATGGAGCTAAGATGGATGGAATACAGTAAATTTGTTGAAACGATGTGCGTTACAGAGGATCGTACAGGGAATAAAGTATACTTCAAAGACAATCCAACAAAATATATTGAGATAGTTACTGGTGTAAAATATAAATGGTATCAAATGTTAGAGATATGGTTGTTTGATAAGGTTCTAGGCATTATACAAAAGATTGGATGGTGGTCTCATAGGTGATAAAAGTTTGCGACGCCATTATGGGAAACGGAAAGAGCCAGTCAGCTATAACGTATATGAACGAACATCCATACCAGAAGTTCATATATATAACGCCATATCTAGAGGAAGCTACACGTATTAGAGTTAATTGCCCAAGCTTAAATTTTGTAGAGCCACAGCAGACGAATAGATATGGTTATAGCAAACTTGAGCATACACAGCATCTTATTCTAAATGGCGAGAATGTTACGACAACACATGCAGCGTTTAAGAATTACACAGAAGAGATGCTCGAAGCGATTAAAAGTTTCGGGTACACGCTTATGATAGACGAGAACGTTGATGTGCTGGAAACATGTGATATTCACGAGGATGATATACAACTCGCTTTAGATGCCGGGTATATAAAGTATGAGGATAATAACTATAGTTTAATACGTGACGATTATCGTGGAACGGCTATGCGTGAGATGTTCTGGCTACTAAGATCGAGACAAATAACAAGGATCGATGACGAAGATAAAGGTGGAGATGTAAAGAAGCTATTCTATTGGGTATTACCGCCTGACTTGATTACTGCGTTTCGCGATGTGTATATTATGACGTATTTATTCGAAGGACAGAGCCTACACAGCTTTTTGGAGATATACGACCTGCCATACGAGAATATAGGAATTGAGAGAACTGATACTGGAAATGGATTCAGGTTTTGCGAGTACCCAGGTTACACTCCAGAGTATGTATCTCACATAAAAGACATGGTAGAAATAGTAGACAACCCGAAGCTCAACGAGGTTGGTGAACGAGAGTTCTCTTTAAGTATGAGTTGGTTCGAAAAGAATAAGGGTGATGCTGGTGTTCAACTAAAAAGGAATATAGAAAATATATTCAAGAATATTTGGAAGGATTCTGCGGCTAATGAGAGGATGTGGGCAACATACAAATCTCAGAAGGAATTCTTGAAAGGAAAGGGATATACAAATGGTTTTGCGATGTTCAACCTTAAAGCATCGAATAATTACAGGCAACGAAAGTATCTGGTCTATGCTTGCAATATTTATATGAACGTAAATGAGAAAAAGTTTTACGCAATGCACGGCATAACCGTTGACGAGGATAAATATGCGTTATCCATAATGATACAGTGGATATGGAGAAGCGCTATCAGAGATGGTGAGAAGATATACATATATCTACCTAGTAGCAGGATGCGGAGAATATTGACTGACTGGATGGAAAGCCTATGAGAAATGGAGAAAGATATTGGATAGAAGAAATTGTGAGGAGTGTATCTTCTATGATATCTGCGACAGTCATAGCGTCTGCAACTACTACTCAGTAGATGATATTATAGATGATTACACGATTGAAAAAGATATAGAAGAAGGAAGAATAGAATATTACGATGAATGGATTTTATATGTCACTGAATACGATGACGATTATTTTTTAAACTAATCAACATAATTTTTTATTTTACATAGTGTGAGGTGATTACAATAAGCAAGCAACTTGTGTGTCAGAAGTTTATTTACAAGATACACAGCGAGCGATTGAGGAAAGCTAAATGGAATTTGGTATTACCTATAGAAGAAGCAAGACGTAACGATGAAGTTATATCGTTAGCAGACTCTTTAATACTGAGATGGATAGACGAACTTAATGGCGTAGTTGATGCAGATGAAAAAGCAAAAGCTATAAAAGCTGAGATAAAAAGAATTAAATCTACTTCAAACACGATACATAATAAGAGAGAAATAAAGAAATTATATATAGAACTTGATAAACTTCAATTTCAGCCAGACTATATGTGCCTGATTATTGATAAAGAAAAGGATTACTACAGAGCCTGTAAAGGGTTTAGTATCAATGGGATAAGATATGAGAGACTACTCGGTACAAATGGCGGTATTAAAAATTCAACCATAGTGTTCATCAGCGAGAGACTCGCTCCAGAGATTAAGAGGCGGATCGAGAATGGAAGGAATCCTAATAAGGATTTGGTTACTGCTAAGCTTGAAGCGTATAAGGCTCTAACGTGTAGTGCATCTACACCAGTGTCACTGCCTAACGGTATATTAGTCGTCAACGACGCTGAGACAGAGTTTGAATCTGATATTATTTATCTTACTGATGAAAACGATGGTGAGCCAGAAATGGAATATAGACCAAACGAGCATATTGTAATGGATGCCTCAGATGGTTTTGGATTGATGCTTCCGTCTCTCGCTGAACGATGGAGCAGAGAGCTTGGATTAGACTACATTGTTTCTGGAGTCAACACAAGGTTCTCTTTTGAGAAAGGTATGATATTCACTTTTGATTTTATCGATTTTGCAGATAAAATAGCTGGTAATTATATAGTTAATGATGCATGGGGCAACGATGTAGATATTAGAGATGTCGAGATAATACTTACGACATCTATGGTCAAGTTGTGGGACAGCTATGATAGTTGCGATGATTACATACATACATCATTGGATAATAAGTATACATTTAGTATTACAAAGACATGCCCAAAGGAACTAGAATCTGAGCGCAATATAAATTATCAATTTATCCAAAGCTATGACCTAGATGACTCTGATATAGAAGAACTGATTGCTCCTACAATGAATGATATACGAGATGTTCTCAGTGGTGACTGGAGAAAGACTCTATTGTTCTTGCGTGGAGACGGATTAGACGAAAATAATATATATAAGACACCTGATGATTTTATTAAAGCAATATCTATAGATAATAGAGTACTTAAAGACCAATTCGTACAAAGTAGTATTTATCAGTTAATTAAAAATAGAATAAACGAAGCTAAGGTCGGAGTGCTTAAGGTGCATGGAAACTACTCTATATTGTCTGGAGACCCATATCTACTATGTCAAAGTATATTCGGATTAGACAAGACAGGATTACTGAAAGCAGGCGAGATATATAATAAATATTGGAGCGATTTAGGATCAGACAAGCTTGCATGTTTTAGAGCTCCAATGACATGTCATAACAATATAAGGATAGTTCATCCTTCTACAAGTGATGATGTTAAGTATTGGTTTAGATACATGAACTCATGTACAATACTTAATGCATGGGACACAGCTGCTGCTGCGATGAATGGAGCGGATTGTGACGGTGATATGTGTATGCTTACAGACAACAATGTACTTGTAGGAAAGCATAAGGTTCTACCAACATTAATGTGTGCTCAAAGAAGAGCTAGCAAGTGCGTTCCAACAGAAGATGACTTCATAAGGTCTAATATAGATAGCTTCGGAAATGACATAGGTCAGACTACTAATTGGATAACTAGTATGTTCGAAGTTCAGGCCGGTTTTGATAGGGATAGCGATGAGTATAGAACTCTAATATATAGGATACAGTGTGGTCAACTGTATCAGCAGAATTCTATAGATAAAGCAAAAGGTATAGTATGCAAGCCTATGCCAAGGTCATGGCATGATAGACATGCTGCGAACAAGATTGAGCAAGAAGAAGAACGAGCATTCCATAGGAGTATTGTGGCCGCTAGGAAGCCATACTTCATGAGATACATTTATCCTTCTTTGATGAAGGAATATAACACATATATTAGAAATACAAACAAGAATTGTCTAAGAGAGTTTGGTGTTACTGTAGATGACTTAATGAATACTCCAGATGATAAGCTGACGGAGAGACAGAAAGAGTTCATTAGATACTACAGATATCGTATGCCTGTCGGAACTAATGATTGTATAATGAATAAGATATGCAAAAGGTTCGAACAAGAGTTCGATGGATACATTAGACGATTCAATGATAATTCTGATTTCGACTACACGTTTATGCTGAGCGATGTTGAATATACAGACAAGCAAAGACGTGAGATAAAGCAATTATATGATGATTATAATAAGAGAATAAAAAGTTATTCTATATTTTCTAAATATGAGAGGATTAATGAGTTCGAATCATTTATTGCACTCAACGATATGAATGAAGATTTCAGAAGGAGTTGTGACGAGATATGTCCTGATAAGAGAGCTTTGTGCAATATAATACTTGATATATGTTATCAAAGAAGTTCAACAAAGAGATTCGCATGGAATATGTGCGGAGAAGAAATCATACATAATCTCCTTGAGAAAAACAATTATACATACCACTACCCTACTCTAGATTCAGACGGAGATATAGAATATGGCGGCAAGAGATTCAGAGAGGAAAGTATAAGAATCGAGGTGGTGGAATGAGTATTGTGCTGAATGAGAATGAATGGGCGTACGATATGATTAAGAACAGGTCTTTAGGTAATAAGCCATACGAAACATTATGTCGTGTGGCTAAATATTATGTTGAGAACGGTGGGTACTCAAAAACTGGTGTTCGTGATAAGATAGAGGAATTTCTTCTTCAATGTGATCCGTCTGCTTCAATCACAAAATGGTCTCATACTCTAGATACTGTGGTCGGTAGGGCTTTCAAATATAAGTCTATCAATATAGATGGCATAAATATCACAGATAAAGAGATGGCTAAAATAGATTCTCTTGATAGCAGACAAATGAAAAGACTTGCCTTCACCTTATTGTGTCTAGCAAAATATTGGGACGCTGTTAATCCACATGGAGACCATTGGGTTAATTCCAGAGATAGTGAGATAATGGGTATGGCTAATATAAGCGCACCTGTTAAAAGACAGAGCGCATTATACCACGACTTAAATGAACTTGGTATGATTCAATTCTCCAAGAAGATTGACAATACTAATGTTCGAGTATTGTTTATGGAAGAAGGAAGGACTGTATATACAGTATACGATTTCAATAATCTTGGTTATCAATATCAGATGTATCACGGAGAGCCATTCTTCGTATGCGAGAATTGCGGCAGGACTACGAAGATGAAGAATCCAAATGTTGGGAGGAAGCAGAAGTATTGTACTGATTGTGCTGCGGAGATAATGGTTAAACAAAATGTGAATTCTGTGATGCGTGGCAGAGGAAAATTTAATAAAACACCATGAAATTTAGATTGTTGGAGAAAATGACTACAAGAAAGCGCCGAGACTTCGGCGCTTTTTTATTATACAAAAATTCGCTAATATGGTAGTACTAAAAAACAATGGTGTTGAAATCTCGATAATATCGGGATTTTTAATTTTTATATTAAAGTATACGGACAATAAGGGGATTATGGGAGAATTTCAACTTAATAAAAGACCTGATGAGAATGATTATCAATATCATAAAAGGCTTATATACGGTAAGCTTGTTGATAAGACACTCGCAGATTACGATTATTCAGAACTATCTGAACTAATATATGGTAAGAGATTTTCTCCGGATGTTGCCAGAAGGCTAATGTACGGAAGCAAGAGAACTCTAGACCTTATAGATAAGCATGGCTTAGCAACAACCTGTAGTGATGATGCTATAAAAGAAATAGATTCGAAGATCGATGAGTTACGTAAGGAACGTCAGAAATACTTCGACCAAAGGCGTGAATATAATAAGTTGCTAACAAGGGAAGCAAGACAAGAGAATCTTGAATCGAGATTAGTAGAAGCAGCGAATCATTTGAATGAGAGTATCGGATTTTTATTTAGTGAAGATACTGATTACATAGATGTTGGTGATAATGAGGCTCTTCTTGTTTTTAGTGACTGGCACTACGGGATGATTACTGACAATATGTACAACAGTTTTAATACTGAAATATGTAAAGAAAGAGTTAAAACCGTTGTGAATAATGCAATAGAGAGAATTAAACTGCATAGATGTGGAAGACTACACATAGTTTTTCTTGGAGATGCTATAGCAGGAGCGATACATACATCTTCTCGTGTATCATCTGAGGAGTTAGTTGTAGATCAACTTATGCAAGCTTCTGAGATTTTAGCTCAGGCAATAACTAAACTTGCTACATCTGTTCCTGATGTTATAGTGTACTCGACATTTGGTAATCATGGCAGAGTTGTACCTAGTAAGAAGGATAACATACATGATGATAATATGGAACGTATTATTGGGTGGTGGCTTGAGGAAAGACTAAAAAGTATCGATAACGTTCAGGTGGTAGATACAGACACTAATGAGTTTATATTAATTGACATGTGTGGTCATATGGTGTGTGCCACGCATGGAGATATAGACAACGTATTTAGTTCTCCTAAGATTTTATATACGCTATTCAGCAAGAAGTACGGAATAGATTTAGACTATATTATACTTGGCGACAAACATCATAGGGAGAGTTTTGAGGAGCTAGGAATAACATCGATGATATGTGGCGCTCTTTGTGGCTCAGATAATTATGCGAACGATAAGAGACTATTCTCTACTCCAAGTCAATTGATGTTGATTTTTAATAATGACGGACTTGATGCTGAATACAGGTTAGTATGTCAATAATGTAATTAATTGGGCTGAGTTATCTCTGCTCTTATTTAATTTGTAGATTTAAAGGTGGTGATTAATTTGAGCAGAAAGACGAATAGGAATAAGCTTACTGATCCAGAGAAGACTGCAATGATAAATAAATCGAACCTTCTACTCAAAGACGACTTCATCATCTATTTACGGTCTTTACAGAGAAGCGAAGGTACTATTGTAGGATATGAAAATGATTTGCTGATATTCTTCACATATATCATGGACAACCTAGATAATAAGGATTTTAAGGACATCACTAAAAGAGATATCGTTCGTTTCCAAAACTGGCTGATATCTAATGGGAACTCAAGTGCTCGTATCAGGCGAATGAAAGCAGCGATTAGTTCATTATCTAATTACTGTGAAAACATACTTTCTGATGAGGAACCGGAGTTCGATGGATACAGGTCTATAGTCAGGAAAATAGAGAACCCTCCACTTAATACTGTTAGAGAAAAAACTGTATGGGAAGACAGTGAACTCGAAGGACTATTAGATACATTGGTAAAAAATAAAGAATACGATAAGGCTTGTATGGTCGCTCTCGGAATGTATGGTGGAAGAAGGAAATCAGAATTAACAAGGTTTAAAGTCAGTGATTTCGATGACGATAAACTTATGTGCGGTGGGGCGTTGTATAAAAGTGCTCCGATACTTACAAAGGGTAATAAATATCTTGAATGTTATACATTAGCCAAGAAGTTTAAACCGTACCTAGACCTATGGATTGATTACAGAAAGAATAACAATATAGAAAGTGAATGGTTGTTCCCAAGTCATAGTGATATGACTAAGCCAATAAGCATATCAACAATAAATAGTTGGACTAAAAAATTTAGTGACATCACTGGTAGAGATTTTTATATGCACTCACTCAGACATTATTTTGTCACTGCATTATCCAAGGCAGGTATACCTGATAATGTTGTGGTAGAGATTATTGGGTGGAGTAGCTCAGAGATGTTTAAAATATACAATGACGTATCAAAAGACGAGCAGATTAGCAAGTTCTTCTCCGATGGGGATATAAACGTGGGCGCTGTTAAATCTATCTCCGATGTTGATATTTGAGAAAGAAAGGTGTTTGAATGAATAGAAAGGAATTAGTAACTAAAGCCGTAAACAGACTAAGGATGTTTGGGGCTACTAAAAAGATTCAAGCTCAGAAACATATATTCCATATATCAGACGATTACGGTAACACAAGAGATTTTACAGTAAAGCGTGAAGAAAAGAACATACAGTTTACAGCGGAAGACGTGGAAATTATATTAGAAGCTTTACTAGGTGAAACTCTAGAAGCATTAAAACACGGTGAATGTGTATCTATACATGGATTCGGCTCAGTGGGTGTTAAGTACCATAAGCCTAAAAAGACAAAGATGGTAGGTAGCGATGACTGGATAGATATTGACGGAGGGTATAAACCGAACTTCTCCGCAGGAAAAGATTTAAAAATCGCTGCTAAATTATATGAACTGTCTGAGATAGACGATATTTCAGATAGTGTTATAGAGGCTGGTGAAGTTCTTTGAGTCTGGAATTAAGTACAGATAGGGTTGTATGTTCTAGATGTGGAACAGCGTTCGGTAAAAGAGCTGGTAATTTTTCAGTGAGCTACGCACCACTATACCTTGGTGTTGGTCATTTACCGTTATGCAGAGCTTGTGTAGAAAAAATATTTGAAGGATATTTATCGCAATGTAACGATGCAAGATTAGCTGTAAGGCAAACATGTAGAAAGCTAGACTTATATTGGGATAACAAGATATATGACTCTGTAGCTAGTAAAGCAACATTGCGTTCAGTAATGGCTCAATATATAACAAAGGTGTCATCTAAATCGTATAGGGGAAAATCTTATGACGATACATTAGAGATCGAAGGCAGGTTATGGGACTTCACAGATAACACCGCAAAGATATATGCAAATGATCCAGAGCAATTTCCTGAGAGCGAGCCAGAACAGATAACAGAAGAAGTAATGGCATTCTGGGGTTCGGGATATACTCCAACAATGTATAGGGAACTTGAACAAAGAAGAAGATACTGGATGTCTAAGTTCCCAAGAGATACTGAGCTTGATATAGGAACTGAGGCAATTATAAGACAGATATGTTCATTAGAGCTCGATATTAATAGAGATAGGGCTGCTGGTCGTTCCGTAGAAAAAAGTATTACTGCACTCAATACATTATTGGGCAGTGCAAATTTGAAGCCAGTACAAAAGCAAAAGGATGATTTGGATGCGTCCATACAAAATACTCCAATGGGTGTGTGGGCGTATAGATATGAAAATGAGAGACCTATACCAGACGTATACGAAGACAGTCCAATACTAAAATACATATTTATTTGGATGGGACACTTATGCAAAATGGTTGGGACAAAAGATAATAAATATACACGATTATACGAAGAGGAAATAGCTAAGTACACAGTAGATAAACCAGAATATGACGGCGATGAAGAGGACGTTATGTTAGACGTATTTGATAGTGTACAAGAAGAGGATGACGATGGCTACGCCTAATAGTACATCATCAGAGAGATATCAAAGGGTATTAGAAGGAGCTGCAAATTGGGTTGCTTTCTACAGAAAGAATCCTGATAGGTTCGCAGAGGATTATCTACATTTAAAGTTAAGGCTATTCCAGAGAATAATACTTGTGATGATGTTCTGGAGCACTGTATTCGTATGGATAGCTGCTCGTGGACAAGGTAAATCATTCATAAGTGCAGTATATTGTGTTATCAGATGTATATTATATCCTGGTACTAAGGTATGTGTTGTATCAGGAACTAGGGGGCAGGCTAGCAATGTTCTAGAAAAAATTATTTTAGAACTTATACCTAACTCTACTGAATTATCATACGAAATAAAAGAAACAAAAATGAATGGAACTAATTCATATATTTTGTTTCATAATACTAGTGCTATTAAGGTAGTCACTGCATCAGATAGTAGCCGAGGTAATAGAAGTAACGTCTTGCTAATTGATGAGTATAGATTAGTACCAAAGTCTATCATCGATGACGTTCTTAGAAAATTCTTAACACAGAGGCGTATGCCTAGATATAGACAGCTTACCGCTGCACAGGCGGATGCTGAATATGCAAAGGAAAAGAATCTAACTCTATATTTGTCAAGTGCGTATTGGAAGGATCATTGGTCGTTTACAAAATGCCTAGATACATTTGCTGCAATGTGTGATCCGAGAAGAAGGCAGTTTATATGTAGCTTCCCATATCAACTATCGATAAAGGAAGGATTATTAGACCAAGATGCTGTTGCTGATGAAATGTCTGAATCAGACTTTAGTGATATAAAGTTCTCTATGGAAATGGAGGCTTTGTTTTATGGTTCTGATGAAAATGCATTCTTCGACTTTGCTTCTATATCAAAGAATCGGAGAATTAAATATCCTATGTTGCCAAACAAATTGGCATCAACTTTAGGCAATTCATCATGTGTAAAAATACAACCGAAACATCCTGGCGAGGTCAGAATACTTTCTGCTGATATAGCATTAATGTCTAGCAAAAAACATAATAATGATGCTACTGCAATATTTATCAACCAGTTATCAAGGACTCGTGGTGGTAGATATATAAGTAATATTGTTTATGCAGATTCATACGAAGGTATGAGAACAGACGACCAGGCGTTAGTTATACGCAAGCTATTTGATGAGTATAATTGCGATTATATAGTACTAGACACGTCCGGTCTTGGTTTGGGTGTGTATGATTGCTTAGCTAGGGATATACCAGACCTAGACACTGGAGAGATATATCCCGCATTATCATGTTGTAACAATTCTGAGATGGCATCTAGATGTACTGTAGTAGGTGCTCCAAAAGTAATATGGGCTATCAAAGCAAGCGCACAGTTTAATTCTGACTGTGCTTTTTTATTGCGTGAAGGATTTAGGAGTAGTCGTATTAGGTTGCTTGAAACCGAATATGATGCGGAAGAAGTGCTTAACGATATAAGGGGTTATAAGTCTCTCAATCCTGCACAAAAGATTAAAATACAAATGCCATACATTCAGACTACATTATTAATAGATGAGTTGACGAAATTACAACACGAAGAAGCTAATGGCAAAGTAAAGATATACGAGAGATCTGGTATGAGAAAAGACCGTTACTCTTCTCTCTCATATAATTATTACGTTGCAACTCAAATAGAAAATAAGTTAGTAAGAAAAAACAATCTTAATGTTGGAGCTAACGATATGTTCATTATCAAGCCACCATCAGTATATGGAAAGAAGGTGAACAAGAGATATGGCAGGAGCAGCCAAGAAAGTTGGCACGGTTGAGCCAACTAAGAAAGCGTCTGTTGTCGCCAAGAAACCTGTTGGTAAAAGTGGTGGCGACGGTATTGGGTATATAGGATTATCTAGTAAATTTGCAATACTAAATAAATTAATAACTAGAGACCTTAATAATTATAGGTCTTCACCGAACTTCTATCTGTATACAAGAGATGATATTCAAAAATATTTATCAAATCCGTACAGATATGAGAAAGAACTTCGTCGTGCGATCAATTATATATATGGAGCAAGTCCACATTTTAGAAGAATAATACAATATTTTGTAGGGCTTTCTGATTTAGCATATATAGTTGAACCATATAAAATAGACCCGAGGAAGGCAAATATAAATAGGACAAATGGCAACTATAGGAAAGTCCTGAATATGTTGTCATCAATGAATATAAAAACACAACTTCCTAAAATACTATCTGTGTGTTTAAGAGAAGATGTATGTTACTGTACACTATGGGTTACAAGCGATAGCGTAACTATACAACATCTGCCAAGTGATTATTGCGCTATATCTTCTGTAGAAGGTAATGTACCAAATGTGACTTTTAATTTCACTTACTTCTCTTCAAGAGAAGATATGTTAGAATTTTATCCACCTGAATTTAAAGCTAAATATAATAAATTCAAGAACGACAGAATTCATCCGTGGATTGAGCTTGACGCTCCAAATTCTTTTGCTATTAAGTGTAACTCTGATATTTTAGACTACGCTCTCCCACCGTTTGCTGGAATTTTGAGAGAGATATATGATATAGAAGATTACAAACAGCTAAAAATGAATAAAGAAGCTCTAGAAAATTATGCGATGATAAGCATGAAGCTTCCTATGGATGACGAAGGTAATTGGGGAATAGATTTACCAAAGGCTAAAGAGTTTTGGCAGAATCTAGATTCAGTTCTTCCAGAAGAGGTTGGTTCAGTACTAACCCCAATGGATCTTGAAAAGGTGAGTTTCGAGAAATCAAATACTGGCGATACTAATACAGTTGCTGATGCAGAAGAAAGTTTGTTTACAGCAGCTGGTATATCTTCTCTTTTATTTAATAATGTAAGAGCTAGTGCTAATGCGCTTTTACTTTCAATAAAGGCAGACCAAGCAATAACATATGGATTAGTTAAAAGTATAGGTGACGCAATAAATAGATTTATTCAGGCTCAGTCATATGGTAAAAATTTCAGAGTAGAGTTTCTGAATGTTAGTCAATACAACTATAAAGAAGTTGGCGATTCATATTTAAAGGCTGCGTCTTATGGGCTTCCCACTATATCTGCGTACGCAGCATCTCAGGGTATCGGTCAGGCAGAGCTTGATAGCATGAGTTTCTTAGAAGGACACGTATTAAAATTACAAGACATGTTTAGACCTATAATAAGTTCTACTCAATTGAATTCGAACGAGATATCCGCTGAACAGGATGGTTCTGGCAACGGTGTTGGAGCACCAAAAAAAGAATTGGAGGATACAGCGGATAATACAGAGAAGAATCAAGAGAGCGCATGAGGTGATTGAATGAAAGGAAAATTAATATATGTCTTCAATCAAGAAGACAAGAACGTTTTGGAATTAAACGGATTAACATTACTCAAGCAAGATGAAGAAAATAATATATACATCTTTGCTTATGATGATTCTATACATAGTAAGTTTAGTCTTGAGGATATAGATTATTTCTTATCAGACTCTCTTACATTTTGATAACAATGTATTTAAGCAACTCCACGGATAAACTCCGTGGCTTTATTTGTGAGGGTAGAGATGGAAAATAAGGTTTTGAATCTTACATTTGCATCATCTCTTACCGACTTGTGTGAAATAAATTCATCTTTTGATAAAGCAGTTTTACGAATTGCTTATAAAGACTTGAATAGGAATAAAAGTTTTATTTCTAAAGAGACTTTCGACAGATGTGCTAAGACTATGTACAACTGCCCTGTAGTATGTAACTACGATAGGGAGACTGATTCCATAGGCGGTCATGATACAGAAGTATTCAAAGACAGTGATGGGTCTATCAAGATAGTTAATGTTACTACACCTGTCGGTACTGTACCATCCCAGTCTAAGTACTGGTGGGAAGTAGTGGAAGAAGATGATGGAACTTTACACGAATACCTTTTCACGGAGGTACTTATATGGAAAAGACAAGAAGCTTACGCAAAGATTAAGCGGGATAATATTACTGCTCATTCAATGGAGATAACAGTTAAAGATGGCGAACTTAAAGACGGTATCTTTTATATTTACGACTTTGAATTTACAGCATTTTGTCTTATAGGCGTTGAGCCTTGCTTCGAATCGAGCGCATTGTCATTCTCATTATTCGATACTGAGAATGACTTCCATTTAAAGTTCTCTGAGATGATGCGTGAGCTTAAGGAAACAATTACACAGGTCACTACATCTGATGATGTTGACAATACACACCCACAAAAATATTCGATGGAAGGAGGAAACGAGGTATTGAACGAGAAAATTGAACTCGCTGCCAAATACGGTATTAATGTAGATTCTCTTGACTTCGCGATTGATGATATGACTATTGATGAACTCGTTGAGAAGTTCGAAGCTATTGTATCCAGTAATGATGATGCCGAAGTAGAGCAAGATGCAGAAGAGGGAAATGACGAGTCTTTCAATCTCGCTTCTAACACTATAGGAGAACTTCAGCGTGCTCTTTCCGAAAATACTGTTGAAAGAGAATGGGGAGCATCTTGTAGATATTGCTATGTGGATGCTGACTTAGATAGTCATGAAGTATATTGCTGGGACACTGAAGACTGGCTGCTTTATGGTTTCGAATACTCCATTAATGGTGATGCTCTGTCTATAGATTATGAATCAAAGAAAAGAAAAAAGTTTTCGATTACTGATTTCGAAGGTGAGCAGGAATCTCCTGTTTCACAGATATTTGCATCTATGGAACAGGCTATTAAAGATAATATCGGTTGGGAAGCGAAATACAATACTGCCTCCGAAACGATTGCGTCTTTAAATGAAGAACTTTCAGAACTTAGACAATACAAGATTGATGTTGAAACAGCAGTCGAGAATAGTAGACGTGAAGAGCTCTTTGCAAAATTCGAAGATCTCACTGGCATTGATGCGTTTGAATCTCTTCGTGAAGATAGTTCGCAGTATGATTTTGATGCTCTTGAGGAAAAGCTCTTTGCAATTCGTGGTAGGAATGGTGTAAAAGCTAACTTTGGTTTGAGTGATCATACACCTAAATTTAAAGTTGAGAAAACTGATATGTCCAAGACTCCGTATGGTGGAATAGTCGAGAAGTATCTTGGACGAGATGAGTAATACTTTTATAGGAGGATAAACATTATGGCATATGCTGTAGTCAGAACAGACAAGTTAACTGGAACTGATGATAGAGCTAGACTCGTATCTGTTCGTTATCAGCCGGTAGATTCTACTTCTAATGAGAATGTAGCGACTGAGATTGAAAATGGTAATTTCGTTCTTCTCGCTGGTCTTGAGGATGGCGCTCGTGAAATTTATGTTGGTGTCGAGCCGACAGCGAGCTCTGCTCTTACAGAGGTCGTCCTTATTGCTTCTCCTGAAGTAATGTACGACGAGCGTAAGAAGAGTCTTGATGAGTTTATTAACGTTGCTGGCAAAGCCGCTAGGGGCTATCGCCTGCATTCCAATGATATTTTCTCTGTAACTGCTGATGCTCTAGACGGCACACCTGGAAAGGGTAAGATCGTTGAGCTTCAGGGTGACACAAAGGCAAAGGTAGTCACTTCAGCTACAAGTGGCTCTACAGTTATCGGAAAGATTATTGATGTTAACGTAGTTGGTCGTTATACATACTACGCAATTGAAGTAGCTTAATCTATAGAAAGGTGGTAAATAATAATGGCTGATTATAAAGATATTGTAAAGCTCGGCATTGATGGTTATAGAGGAAATGTCGAGAAGTATTCCGTAAAGCAGTCTCAGGAAGCTCTTAAGGAAGCTCTTATTGAGGCTAATAATGGTTCTACAAAGCTTGACTATAAGGCTATTCGTGATGGCAAGTGCCAGGGTCTTTTCACGATTGTTGAGGAGATTCTTAATGCTACAGTTATCGAGGGTATTCAGGGCGATGAATTCTTCAATGCACTTGTTGATTACAGAAACGTAGCAGAAGGTGACCAGAACCTGTTTGTTATTGAAGACGATATTCTGTTTGAAGTTGATGAAGTCGCTGATGGCACTCAGGCTCTTCGTAGACAGAGAATCGGCGGTCGTGAAGAGAAGCCCATCAACACGGCTATGCATATGGTTCGTATTTATGAGGAACTGAACAGAGTTCTCTCTGGTCGTGTCGATTTCAACCATCTTATCGATGTAGTTGCAGAATCTTTCCGTAAGAAGATTTCTGAGGATATTTATAAGCTTTGGTCTGGCGTAACCGCACAGGAAATTGGTGGCATCTCGTTCTATCCGACAGCTGGTACATATAATGAGGATACTCTGCTTGATATTATTGCTCATGTAGAGGCGGCTGCTGATGGAAAGACAGCTACTATCATCGGTACTAAGAAGGCTCTTAGACAGCTCAAAGAGTCAGTTCAGTCCGAAATGGCAAAGGGCGAGCTTCATAGCTATGGTTACTACGGTACATTCTATGGCACACCGTGCTTCGCTATCCCGCAGCGTCATAAGATGAACGAGCTTGATGCTAACGGTCACAAGGCATTTGTATTTGATGACAATGTACTTACCATCGTAGCTGGTGATGACAAGCCGATAAAATTCGTATATGAGGGTGATCCGATTGTTCTTATGGGCGATCCGATGACCAACATGGACTTCACTCAGGAGTATTTATACGGCGTTAAGTACGGCCTCGGTCTTGTGCTTGCTGGCAACAAGAACACTGGCATTGGTATTTATAAGACTAGATAATTAATTAAGATGTGGCTGTCGCAACTAAGCGACAGCCATTATGAATGAAAGGAGATTTATGGCTAGTAGAAGAAAGACAACAAGTGATACAACACAAGTTGATAATCAAATTGATAACTCTGTAGAAAAAATTATTGAAGAGAAACCTATCATCCCAAAGGATATTGACCCTAATTCAGTGGTGACTGTTACAAACGGTTTTCATGGTCATCTAGTTTATATCAGTCCTAGAACACATGAGAAATACGAATGGAGTGGGTTTGGAGACGAGCAAGAAATGGAACTCCGCGAGCTTAGAAATGCGAAGAGTTCAGCTAAGCATTTCTTCGAGAATAATTGGTTTATGTTTACAAAAGAAAGTGCTTGGGTAGTTCCATATCTTGGTCTTTCTAGATATTACAAGAACGCAATTAAGATTGAAGATTTCGATAAAGTCTTTGATAAGACTCCGGAAGAACTTAAAAAGATTATTAGCGCAATGTCTGCTGGACAAAAGGCATCGTTGTCTTTGAGGGCAAGGCAGCTTGTAATGGATGGCGAAATCGATTCGAGAAGAGTTATCGCAACACTTGAAGAAGCTCTTGGTACAGAGCTTATAGAAAGATAAGGGGGCTATTGATGGGCGTTCCTTATGATTCTTTTATTGGTGCATTTCTCTCTAAGATAACAGATTACGATTTAGCTGATATAGATAGAAGGTATGAAATAACTGTTGACCTTATGAAACGTACATTATCATTGTCTACATTTAAAAAGGTTTGTGGTTATGATTTTACTACAACTGCAGATGATTCTGCAGAGCAGTTCGATGTTGATATCGATGACGAGATATTAGATGAAATCGTAGATATTGTATCCGAGGGAATGGTTGTTCAATGGCTTAAGCCATACGTTTATAAACAGGAGTTACTAGAAAATGTTATGAATACCAGAGATTATACTATGTACTCTCCTGCAGAGCTTTTATTGCGTGTCGGGAACGCTTATTCGAAAGCTCAAAAAGATTATATACAGATGATACGTGAGTATAGCTATAATCACGGCGATCTCACTGACTTACATATATGATGGTTGAAACTACTGTCGGTGTTCTCGTTAACGAAGAAATGGTTAGCAACTATTTCAAGAATCTCGTAAATCAATTTTTTAAGATACTCCCGATGCGAGAAAAGGGCGAGGAATCTTTGCCGACATATATTGAAAGTTTACAGTGTGAGCTGCTTGGTTGCGGTGATGTTATTGCTCAATTAAATAACGACCCGTCGTTCTTAAGTCTCGTCAGTATATTAGAGCATCTGAACTCAAATATACAAGAGCTCACAATCAAGCAGGTCAAGCGGGAAGTATTTAAAGCTATTTCGATCTGTAACAGGTTTGCGGCTTACTATACGAATGGCGGTGAGGCAACTGAGTGATTGGGAAACTTACTTAAGTAGAATAGAAGCTCGTGGTGGAAACAAACGAAATGCATTTAAGACTAGGGAAATTCATAATATAGGAAAATTTTTGCCGGACAATTTATCATATACAGAAGCTGACATTGATGGTGTTATGCAAACTGTTGCGATAATTAATTCTGATAATCTTGACCAAAAAACAATTTTATCAATGCCAGGTGAAACAATAAAGCATGGCGGACTTGTCCATTGGATGGATCAATATTGGTTAGTGGTTGAGAAAGATTATAATACTACGTTGTACACAAGAGCAAAATTGCAACAGTGTAACTATCTTCTGAGGTGGGTGTCGGAAGATGCAGTTATACATGAGCAGTGGTGTATTGTGGAAGACGGGACAAAATACCTCACCGGCGAATTGGAGGATAGACACTTTGTGGTCACTAGAGGCGACTCCCGTATAGCCATCACAATGGCTAAAAACGATGATACAATCAAACTTAACAGAGAAAATAGATTGGTTGTTGACGAGCCTGGTTCACCAAAACCACTTTGTTATATTTTAACTAAACCAATAAAACTAGGCCATTCATATGGCGATGAAGGTTGCGTAAAATTTGTCTTGCAGGAAGTAACTGGTACTGGTGATGACAATTATGAATTACGTATAGCTGATTACTATAAATATTTCCCGAAGCCTGTAATAACTAATACGGACGATACATCTACTGATGGAAGAAAGAGGTGGCTGTAATGCAATTAAAGGAGTTTTTCGATTATAAGAATAAGCTCATGGAAGATATTCTAACGAGTGAAAAAATAATCGCTTTACTTACTGAGTATAATGAAGACGGTACACCTAAGTACACAGTAGATAATGCTATCGAATTAGCGTATGAGCAGGTTTTCCCAGCTGAATTTATAGCTGAGACTTTATATGATGGTCGCACATTTATCATGTTCGACGTAGATGTAAGTAGTGTGCCGAGTAAAACATACTACTCTCCCACTATTTATGTGTGGGTAATGGCTCATAGAAGTAGATTGCGGTTGCCCGATGGTGGTGGTGTAAGGACAGACGCAATATGTGCTGAGATTGCAAATGAGATTAACGGAAGCAAGGAATATGGTCTTGGCGAACTGCAACTTAGTTCTATTAAGAGGTTCGCTCCTGTGACGGACTATAATGGAAAGATGATGGTGTTTGATGCGAAGGACTTCAACAGGCTTCATAATCCGAATGCCTATATTCCGTCTAATCGAAAAATGTATTAATGAGTACAATTAATTTATTATATAAAACATATTATCCTATAAATGACTATATCAGAGTGGTCATACCTACGGTCGGAGAAATATTAGAGGATGAAGATGGCTATTATAATGCTGTGTCGATGTTCACGTCAGCGCCAATAGATATGATGGTGCAGTTAGAAGATGCTGGTATAGATTTTACAAAAATATCAGACTTTGAATTATTTTTAATATTATTTCCTTCCATACAAAAATATAACACCAGTTTAGTTTTAGGTGATTTAGATTTATCAAATTTTCTATTTGCAGAGAATCCACAGAATGGTCAACCATTACTAATTGACCCGGAAACTGGAATAAAAATAGATAAAGCTATTTATAACAAGATTGCTGTAACGCTTAGAACTATACACCATATAAAAAGGGATAATAGGAAACCTGCTAACAAAGAAGCTAGAGAATATATGATTGAACGAGCTAGAATAAAGATGAAACGAAAGAATCGTTCATCAGATTCTGAGCTTGAAAAACTTATTGTAGATATGGTTAACGCTCCAGAATATAAATATGATTTCGAAGGGACAAAAGAACTTACGATATATCAATTTAATCAGAGTGTTAGACAGGTTATACACAGGGTTGATTATAACAATAAAATGCGTGGCGTATACGCAGGCACAATCGACCCGAAAGGATTAAGCCAGTCAGATTTGAATTGGCTTGAACACATAAATTAGGAGGAAAATAAATGAACGTTGCTGATCTTACGATTACAAGTCTTGAAACAATTACAGGATTTGACGTTGTAACAGGTGATTACGTATTCACACTTGATGAACTTCAGAACGCATCCATCGCAAACTCTCAGGAAGTAACTGAGATTACTGGTAAGGGTGGCAGAAAGATTTCTCAGCTTAAGCGTAACAAAGCTGTTACTATTTCTGGTTCTAATGGTATGGTTTCTGGTGGTCTGCTTGAGGCTCAGACTGGCGGAACATTCGAGAATAAGACGACAGAAGTTCTCTGGACAGACTATCTTACTGTAGCATCTAATGCCGCTACAACTACATACAAAGCAGTAGGTACAACTGGCGCTGAAATCGAAGAGCTCTATATCAGAAATGGTGATGGAACTCTCGGAACAGAGCTCGAACAGGATTCTACAGCTGCTTCTGGCAAATTTACATATGACCCGTCCACAAAGGCTCTGGCATTCAGTGGTATCACTGAGGGTACTGAGATTGTTGTCATTTATAAGAGAAAGATTACTGCTGATGTTCTTACAAACGAGTCTGATAAGTATTCAAAGAAGATGACTCTTTATGTCGATGCTCTTGCAGAAGATAAGTGCGCTAACGTCTATAGAGTACAGTTCTTCATTCCGAAGGCTGACTTCTCTGGTGAGTTTACTCTCGATATGGGCGACAACCAGACAACGCATGACTTTGAGGCTGAGTCTCTCACTGGCGCTTGCGGAGCTCTTGGTGGCTCTCTCCTTTGGACATACACAATCTTTGGTGCTAACACAGAGGATGCTGCGTAATTAAGAATTTATATCATGGCTGATTAATATCGACCATGTTGTATTTAAGGGGGATAATATGGCAAAAGCAATCCGCATTTGCAAGGTATGCGGTAAAGAGTACGAATATTGTAAAACATTCGCTCCAGCCAATAAGTTCAGATGGCAGGATGTTGCTTGCTCTCCTGAATGTGGCGCAAAATACTTTGCTGAAGTAGAAGCTGCACGTAATGGTTCTAATACAGGAAAGAATGTCTTTAAGAAGACTAGAAGAAAGTATACAGAAGTACATGAAGATGTAGCTAAATAATTAAATGATAGTAATAACAGTTGGCTGTACCCATTGCGGTACAGCCATTTTTTATTCAACGGAGGTTTAATGTCGAATATATTACATATAACTTCGCCAATGCCACCATCAGTAAATCATTATATGGGATATAGAATGATATCAAGTGGTGGTAAGCCATTAGCAGTTCAATATACAACAAACGAGGCTAAGAAATATCAAAAGAATTTTGGAGAGATAGTTATAGATGCAGTAGAAAGACAGGGATGGAACGTGCCTATTGATACAAAACAACACTTTTATGTTGATGCGGTGTTCTATTTTCCTAGAGCTAGAATGGACTGCAATAACTATTGGAAAGTAATGCTTGATGCGATTACGCATACACAAAGAATATGGATGGATGATGACGTAGTTTGCGAACGAGCGCAGGCTATTTTTTATGATACGAAGAATCCACGAATAGAATTGACGATACATCCTGTTGACTACATAGGCGTTTTTGAAAATTCGTCTCAGTTAGATGAATTTGAATCTAACTGCATCGGTTGTAGTAGATATACACGAAATTGTAGCATATTACGTAACGCTAAGAGCGGACGTATACAGGATGAAGTAGATGGAACTGAATGTTCTAAGTTTAAACCTAAAAAGGAAAATAAGGAGAATTGAATATGAGTGAACAGAATATAGTACATGCATCTGATTTTGGTAACTATACAGATAATGTTGTTAGTACGATTAAGATTGGCGATGTAGATGTCGATGTTAGGTATACAATACCGGTAGCTGATGCTTTAAAGTTTTCTGATAGTGTAATTAATCTTTGCTATACAAATATTAATTCTGTATATACGCCAGAAGTTAAGGATTTCGCAATAAGGGTAAATACAATAATGAGATATACAAACATAGAACTTCCTGAGAGCACAGAAGATAAATATATGTTCCTTTATGCTACTGATGTATTCGATATTGTGAGGAGAGAGATTAATCCAAAGCAATTCGGATCGATTATTTATGGTATAGATAAAAAGATTGAATATATAAATAATACTATTATGAACAGTGTTTACAGAGAATTTACTTCAATTGTAAACGATATGGAAAAGTTAGGAACAATTATTAAAGAAACAATTGGAACAGTAGATAATGAAGCTATAAATGCAATGGCATCAGCTATATCTAATGGGCAATTTGACGAAAATAAATTTGCATCAGAGATATTCAAATTAATTCATAAAGAAAATGGAGTTAATTAATATGAAAATTAATATAAATATGGATTCTATTGTAAACAAAATAAATAGCTCTAGTAGTGTAAAAGCAAAAATATCTAACGCTACATCAACTAATGGTAAGGCTATAGCATATAATCTTGCAAATGAACTTGTTGATAGTATAAATAGCGGTTCACCCAGTAGTATCCATAGCTCTCCTGCGAGTTTTAATGGTGTATCTGATTTAGGAGATAACAAATATAAATTAGGTGTAAGAATAGACTATGAGTTTAGGCCATCATTAATTCCAGAAAGATATGGCGGTGTGACTGATATGTTCTCGCTGTTTAATAATGGATATGTTGCAAATTCATATGTATATGGTCAGTGGCACGGATCGTCAATTAGAAGCTTAGTATCGAGACCCCCATTACATTTTATTGAAGAGTCGGTAGATGGATTACACGATGGCAATGGTTATAAAATAATCGATAAGCATATTAGTAGTAGATTTTGGTAATAAAGTTAAGGACTGGCTCACCAGTCCTTTTTATAATAAAGGATGGTGGTTTAATTGTCTGATATTGATGTAACTATACAGGTTACACCAGAACTTGAATTAGGTAATTTAAAGTCAGATCTAGAATCTGCTCTCTCCGGAATAGAGAGTGGATTAGGCAGAATGAAAATACAAGTAGATGCAAGTCAGGCATCTAGCAAAATACAAGAATTAAAAGCAGAATTAGAAGGTCTCAGCAGAGTTGCCTCTGTAGCTGTTGGCTCGCCATTTGAAATGTCACTAGTAAATGGATTCGCGGGAGTAAGAAGAGAGATTAGCTCTATCAGCGAACAGCTGACAAACCTTGGAACGAGTAGTAGTAACAATTTATCTGAACAATTTTCTGGCGTTACACAGACAGTTGATTCAGTTAAGGAAAGTATATCATCTTTAAAAGATGTTATGGCTAGTTTCAACGGAGTGACTCTAAATCTTGGTTTGGGATCGAGCGGCTTTTCAAATAATGCAGCATATGGTATGTCTGCCAGAGAGAATATAAAACAACTAAAAGAGCAAGCCGCAGAATTAGAAAGATTCTTTGATGATTTTTATGGTGGTAATGGTATAGGTAAACTTATGTCGTCTAATGGTGTTACTGGAGACGGCAGAGATAGATTGAGTGCTTTCTCTAGATTTTTAATGGATGATTTTAGTAATGCAATATCATCTAGTAAGCTAGGGGAACAACTCAATGCATATAAAGAATACATAAATTTTATACAAGAAGCAGCTAATATTAAGGGCATAGATATATCTCCGGTTACCGAACAATTTACAAGCAGTGCAGATAGTCTAGTTAGCGCTACTCAAAAGATTGCTTCTGGCGAAGCGGCTGCTGAAGCAGGTATACAGAAGTTTAAGGAGTTAATCGGATCTTCTATAGATGCTACGGAATTATCAGAAAGACTTACATCAATAAACACATCTATAGATAATATATACTCATCTATCGGAAACTTAAAACTTGATAACAGTTCATTCGAAAGCTTTATATCGTCAATAACTAATGCGGTTACAGCTATTGATAGCTTAACTACTGCCTTAGAGAATCTTGGCACTACAAAAAACGAGGTAATGTCATCTGGTGGCGAGTCTGGCTCGTTAGATGAAGGAAGTCAAATTATCAAATTATCTGAAGATGCAAATGCGTATAATGATGCATTAAGAAAAGTAAATAATACACTTACTACTGCGTATGCGAATCAGAAGAAATGGACTACTGCAGAAAGCGGAGCATCATCTGGAGACTTTCAAAGATATAGTGATGAGATAAATAGGCTCGAAACATTAAAATCTGAATTAGGTGATAAAACAAAGGCAGAATTTTCTTCCACGTTCAAGGATATAAGCGCCGGATTATCTGAAGCTGTTAATCAGATGGAGGCTGCTGGTGAGCGAGTTAAGCTACCAGATACACTTAAATCTGATACTAAAGAGTACAGTGACGCTATAACGAAAGCTAATAATCAAATCGCTACGATGCAGAGAAATCTAGATTCGTGGGGAAAGATAGACGGCTTTAGTGATGCAAATCAAGCTAATTTAAAAACTTATTCTGATTCGCTGAACGACATAATAGCTTTAAGAGATAAACTTAAAGCGCAGGAAGAACCTATCACAGAAACATCTTTTGCGAAACAACTTAGCGATGCAAAAAGTAGTGCATCAGAAGTAATACCAGCTCTTGAACATGCTGCAAGAGTAGCAAAAGATTTGCAGTCAGCCCAATCATTCACTCCGTTCAGAGAGGGAATGTCTGGGTACAGCAAGATGGTTTCGAATATCGATGAACAGATAAGTAGCATAGAGACCAAAATTGCTGAGACAAGAGCTCGAAGCACGCAACTTTTCGGTGATGGCGGAAGTAAAGAACTAGACGCAGAGATTACTAAGCTTGAGCAATTTTTAACTGAATACAATTCATTACAAGCAAAACTTGCCGATGGAACTAAACAAGGTGGAATATCAAAAGTCGGCGCTGGTGATGAGTACGCAAAAATTGCCAAGGGAGCTAAAGAAGCTACTACTGCTATAGACGATTATATCAGAGCAGTAGCAGGTTCAAAACCAGCTAACGAAGATTCTTTTGGACTTAAACAATTAAAAGAGGCTAAAGACACACTTGCCACAATGCAAAACAATCTTAATAAATGGGGTGCTGCAGAAAATGGCAAGTCAAAGGATGCATATGATGCATACAGGCAACAGACAGAGGCTCTTGAGCAATTAATTCAAGAGACTGAAAAGGGTTCTGTAGCTACTGACGATCTCAAAAAAAGATTCGAGGATATAAAAAGAGCAGGTAAGGAATCTGCTGATACGATAAAAGCTAACGGAGAAGATATGACATCGTTCTCCACGAAGCTTTATGGAATGATTCAAAGATTCAGCTTCTACTTCTCGATGACTAGAGTAGTTATGATGACCATTCAGAAGCTTAAAGAGATGGTTAAAGCTTCTATGGAAATCGAGACAGCTATGGCTCGTATCCAAATTGTCACAGGTTCAACTGATACTCAAATGACATCATTCTTCGAGTCAGCATCAAAGCAAGCACAGGAACTTGGCAAGAACATCACTGATGTTGCTAAGTCTATCGAGACGTTCTCGCGACTTGGCTACTCTCTCACTGATGCGACTCAGTTATCAAAATATGCAAACATAATGTCGAACGTAGGTGATACCACTGTAGAGAATGCTACAACTGGTATCACTTCTATTATAAAGGGATACGGATTAAATCCGTCTGATGCTGAACATGTTAGTGATGTACTTATTAATATAGGTCAGAAATATGCTATCTCTGCCGAAGAATTGATGGAAGCATTCCAGCGTGGTGGTGCTGCTCTTGCAGCTTCTGGCACTTCGTTCGAAGAGAGTGCGGCATTGTTTGCTGCTACTAATGCTTCGCTACAAAATGCTGCCACAACTGGTACTCTTTGGAAGACAGTTAGTGCTAGAATTCGTTCAGCTAAAACAGAGCTTGAAGAATTAGGCGAGGATACTACAGACCTTGCTGATGGTTTCTCGAAGTATAGAGAGGAACTTAAAGCTCTGACTGGCGTAGACATAATGGAAGATGAAGACCATTATAAGAGTATGCTTACTATTTTTAACGAGCTTGCTGCCGTATGGGATGACCTCAGAAGTGATGAAGCTCGTGCTAGGGTTGGTGAGATTCTTGGTGGTACTAGAAATCTTTCAGGTATCATGTCTACGATTCAGAATATCAAGGATGCTCAGAATGCGTATAATGATGCGATGAATTCTGCTGGCGTTTCTATGGAAGCTAATAATACTTACATGGAAACAACAGAGGCGCATGTTGGTCAGCTTAAAGCTAGTTTCCAAGAATTATCTGTTGATGTATTTAATTCTGATTTTATGAAGGGTTTCGTCGATAGCGCAAGAGGCGCTGTTGATATACTTGATACATTAATAGAAAAATTAGGTGCGGTTGGTACTGTTGCTTTGGGCGCATTAGGCGGTATGGGAATCGCTAAAGGAGTTAGTGCGCTTAAGGTTGCATTCGAAGGTATCGGTGCCGCTATATCAGGCCCGTGGGTAGCTGGTATACTAACAGCTATTGCAGCTATTAGTTTAGCAGTCAAAGCATACAATGACTATAATAAGCAATTCACTTATGAAGGTAAGTTAGAGAAGGCATCAGAGTCAGCGCAAAAATTCAAAGAGTCAACTGATGAGCTTAAATCTATAGATGCTGAAATAGAATCAGTAAGAGCTAAAATAGAAGAGATAAACTCTATTGGCGGGATTAGTATTAATAAAGAAGGCGAACTTGCTAATCTGCAAAGCACACTTGAGTCTTTGGAAATAGAGAAAGCGCTTCTTGAAGAAATAAATGAGTTAAACAGACAACAGGCTCTTAGTGATGCTAGTAATTTCTTAGGTACTAGCTCTTCGTACGAAACTGGTAAGATGGTCACAAAGACACTTGGCAGCGGACAAGAGTATGGAGTAAGAGAAACTAAGGAAGGAACTCCACTTGATAAAGCACTAGATTATCAAAAAAGAATAAATAAAGCTACAGAAGAGAGAACTCAGCTTTTAAACGATATAAACAAATCTAAAAGTGGTGAGAAGAGATTAGACGAAGCCACTATTAAGAATTATCAGCAAAGAGCTGATGCTTTAAAGAATGAGCTTAGCTTTTTAACTGGCGAACAGAAGAAAACACTTGAGGATATCCGTACTAATTATGCTTCACTATTTGACGAGAATGGTAAGGTTTATGACGGATATCAAAAATATGTAGATGATGTAAATAATTTCTATAAACAGATTAAAGATGCTGGTGCGAAAACAACTAAGTCTCAATTGACATCTTTTGTCGATGATGTCAGCAAGAGTTTTAAGAACTCAAAGATATCTGGTTTAAGCGCTGAACAATTCAGTAAGATATTTGGTTTTAAAAATGCGAAAGATGCGTTCGGTGGAAACAAACTATTTGATCTTTCAGATAGTTTTGATGGCTCTGATGAAGTAACTTCAGCAGTAGAATCTATAGTACAAAAGGCGAAAGAACTAGGAATAATATCTGACACATCTTCATCGAGTGTACGTAGTCTCGCAGAGTCATTAGTTGAGGCCGGTGTTATTGGTCAAGAATCTGCTGAAAGTTTGTCAGATTTTGCTGAAGCTGCTGAAGAATCTACTGACGCAATGGAGGCGCTCAATAAGTATAACGATGCGTATACTTCTGCTATGTCTGCGTCTACAAGCGCAACTGGTTTAAATACTCAGCAAATTAAAGATTTAACTGATGCTTACAGTCATTTAGATGGGTTTAATCCATCTATACTATTTGAAAAGACTGCAAATGGAATTCATCTTAACGAGGAGTATCTTAAAAAACTTAATGCTCAGATAGAAAATGAAAAGATGACTGAGTTATGGCAAAATCTTGAAAAGCTCGAAGAACAAAGAGCTCAAATGGATGCAAACCACGAGGATACTTCTAAGATTGATGCTGAAATAGAAAGCGCACGTCAGCTAATTGCTCAATACGAAGGACTAACATCTGCTTATAACAAATGGCAATCTGCGAAGTCTGCTACTAAAGAGCGTGATATGTATCAAAACGTAGGGTCTGCTTACGAGCAAATGAAGGAGACTCTAGACCAGGGATGGTATGGCGACGAAGAGTTAAACGCTTATCTTGATATGATGTTATCGGCATCTCAGAGAACTGGTGATGCGTATGAAGATTTCCAAAAGTTAGATCGTAAGATAGAGGGCACGTCTCACTCTCTTATGGACTACTGGCAATACGATGACGACAAGAATCTAGTTACAGACGGAATGTATGATTTCTTAGATGATGTCAACAAAGTGTTTGGTGATACATATGCTAAGGTCGATGAGGATGGTAAATACACTTGGGATTTAACCAACGGTAAGCTTGAGGAAGTTGCTGAACATTTCGGTACTACTACTGAGATGATTCAGATGTTCGAGCGTGCATTGATAGATGCTGGTGCTACAGTTATTCTTGATTCTCAGGAAATCGACGATTTACAAGGCAATCTTCAAAAGCTTCAACAGGCAGGTCAGATTTCATCGGATATCGACCTTGGATTCGAAGCATCTGAGATGAGCCTTGAAGATATTCAGTCTAAGATAAAAGAACTGGAAAATGAGAAGGTTAGGATTGAAGCCGAAGCAGATACTGGTGAAGCTGATACAGCACTTAATCAATTGGACGCGACTATCGCAGCTCTTAAGAATCAGGAAATAGCTGTAAAGATTCAGACAGAATTAGCAAGTGGGAAAAGTATAGACGACCTACTCGGAGATGAAGATTTAGCTACTACTCTTGATATAGATACGTCTCAAGTTGAAGAAGCTAGAGCGATGCTCGAACAATTAAAGAGTGGTGTTGATGTTCCTGTAACAATTAGGATGGATGAGAGCCAGTTCGAACAACTCATATCTGATGAGCGTTCAGAAAATGTTACTGTTACATATACTAAAAACTCTGAGGAAGTTGATTCGTATAAACCAGATGATAAAGAGGCAACAGCAAAATTCAAGAAGGATTCTAGTGAGCCTGATTCATATCAGCCAAGTAATAAGACTGCGACAGTTATCTATTCAGCAGACACAAGCGGTCTTCCAAACTCGTTGCCGACCATTACAAGAACAGTAAATTATGTAGCAACAGGTGCTGTCGGGCCTGGTAAAGCATCGGGTACATTGTCTGTTGCTATAGCTAACGGTACAGCATATAACGCTCCGTGGAATTTCAAGTCAGCATATGCTAATGGTAGAGTTGCTTTAAATAAAGATGAAGTAGCATTGGTAAATGAGCTCGGAACCGAATCGATCATAAGAAACGGTCAATGGATGCTCATACCAGGTGGTATGCATCAAGAAGCTCTTAAAAAGGGAGATATAATACTATCTGCCGCTCAGACAAAAGCTCTTATCGAAACTGGCAGAGCCGACGGTCATGGTAGAGCATTCGCTTTAGGCACTCTATTGAGCAATGCATATGATTCCGGAACAGGTGGTAGAAGACGAAAGAGTTCATCTAGTTCTTCTAGCAGTTCTGGTTCAAGGTCTAGTTCTGGTAGGTCTAGTTCTTCTAGATCGAGCAGCTCATCGAGCTCATCTAATAGCTCATCTGATGGAGCTAAGCAAGCAGAGGAAGCAAAAGAAGCTGCCGAAAATCTGATGGATTGGATTGAGGTTGCTATCAGCAGAATCCAACGCTCAGTCACTAACTTTACAACTAAATCATCGAGAATATTTAGCATACTCACTGATAGATTAAAAGCGGCTGATGGAGCTATAAGCAAAGTCAACAAAGAAATGGAAATTCAGCGCAAAGGCGCTGAACGTTATTTGAAGCAGGCTAATTCTGTTGGGCTATCTGCTGACCTTGCAAAGAAAGTCCAAGACGGCACTATAGACATCAACAACTATGATGAAGCGACAAAGAAGTTAATTGATGACTATAAGCAGTGGTATGAGAAAGCTCTTGAGTGTAAAGATGCTGTGCTAGAGCTTAGCGACACTCTTGGAGAACTTTATAGCGATAAATTTAATACTGTACAGACAGCATACGATAATAGAATTGAGCTTTTAAATCATATGATTACAACGTATGACAATGCGATGGATGATTTGGAAGCTCGTGGTTATCTTGCACTTGCTGAGTATTATAAGAGACAAAAGAGCGTACAGCAAGAAATTCTTAAACGTCAGCAAACTGAACTTAATAGACTTATTACTCAGATGTCAAACGCTGTGAACTCTGGCGCTGTCAAAGTTAATAGCGAAGCATGGTATGATATGCAAGATGGTATCAACGCTTGCAAAGAAGCTATACAGGAAACAAAAACAGCTATTATAGAATTGGGTAATAGCTATAGAAATGTCCTGTGGGAACGTTTCGAGTATACGCAAGAGTTGATATCTAATATCACTGATGAAACAGAGTTCTTAATAAAGTTGATGTCTAACACTGACCTATATGACGAGATGGGTCAGTTAACCGAAACCGGATTATCCACTATGGGTATGCACGGTCAGAACTATAATACTTATATGTATCAAGCGGATAAATACGCTAAAGAGATACGTAAGATTAATAAAGAACTAGCTAAAGACCCGTACAATACTATTCTTATAAATAAACGCGAGGAATATCTTAAGGCTCAAAGAGAATCTATTCTTAACGCAGAAGATGAGAAGCAGGCTATAGTCGATCTCGTTGAAGACGGTATAGATAAAGAGCTAGATTCTTTAAAGAAACTTATCGATACATATAATGAGTCTCTTGATAGTGCTAAAAATCTATATGATTATCAGAAAAAGATAAAGGAACAGACTGAAGATGTTGCAAAGCTTAGGAAACAATTAGCGGCTTATCAGAACGATACATCGGAGGAGAATAAGGCTAGAGTTCAGAAGCTTAATGCGGATTTAAATGATGCGTTAGAGAAATTAGAAGAATCTGAGTACGAACATCAAATCAGCGAACAAAAGAAATTGCTCGATGATATGTATAACGAGTACGAAGAAATACTAAATAAGAGACTCGATAATATAGACCTTCTTATTTCAGATATGATTGAGAAGGTAAATGACAACTCCAAGCTTATTTCTAAGACTATTTCTGATGAAGCATCTGATGTCGGATATACTATAACAGAAGCACTCACAGAAGTATGGAGTGCAGATGGTGGAATGATAAGTATTATCACTATGTATGGTGATAAGTTTGTCAGCATCGGAACATCTCTTAATACAGTACTTAACGGTATCGAAGCGTATATAGCTAAATCTGCTGGTGTAAGTAATGCTCTTAGTAAGGATGTTATTAAGAATAACACTCAGGAGACAAAGGCTGTTAAGAAATCTACATCGTCTAGTTCGTCTAATTCTAAGAATACGAAGACATCAAAGACATCTAACACAAGTAAGTCTGGCGTAGTAACTCCTAATTTGCCATCTAACTCTCAGTTATTAAATATGTACCAGTCTGCTTCAGCAGGAAGTAAAATCATCAGGAAACTTGCCAATGGAAATCTTGTTGCAACTGACTATAAGGAACAGAACGGATTCTTACATGTACATGTTATCAATACAAAAGAGGATTTCTGGGGATGGGTTCAGAAGTCTATGGTTAAAGCTCACGCTAGAGGAGCTAGACATATATCTAATGATGAAACGGCGTGGATTGATGAGAACGGGAATGAGCTTGTGTTAAGACCTACTGAAAACGCAATGCTTACCAGATTAAAAGCTGGTGATGCGGTTCTTAATGCAAAAGCAACAGACAACATATTTGACTTTGGAAATAATCCGAGAGACTTCCTGAGTAACCTTGGATTTGAATCTGCTTCAAACGCACTTAAGTACGGTCACGCAGTTAGTCGAAGTGTTGATGTTGGTGGTATCTCTATCAACATACCTATCGAGCACGTAGAAGACTACAATGATTTTGTTAATCAAATGCGTAGTGATCCGAAATTCGAAAAGTTTATCCAGTCTATGACAGTGGATAGACTCGTAGGTGGTAGCAAATTATCAAAGAATAAATATAAATGGTGATATAAGAGGGTGGGTAACTGCCCTCTTATATATATGGAGATACCAATGAACGAAAGAAGAAAAATAGAAAAACTTCAAAAGCATGTTGAAACATTACAGAAACAGGTAGATAGGTTAACAGCTGAGAATGATAAACTAAGAAATGAAAATGAAGCTCTTAAATTAAAAATAGATGAATCTGATAGTGTTATTAGTGAGTTTGAGGAAATGTTAAGAAATACTCGTAAGGCTAAAGAAGCATACTCTTCTGCTATGTCTGAGTTATTAAGTATTAAGACTGATTTTATTAAAGACTTTAATGGTCAGCTTAGAAGAATTAAGAAACAGAAATAAGGAAGGTGTCTATCTGTATGAACGCTACGGACTTTGAATATGATGGTCATAATCTCAGTGACTTTGGGTTCGTCATATGTGACTTAGACGGTTCTAACGGTGTGGTCACAGTTGATGCTGGATCGCAGATTACATTTAACAGAGTCTCGAAACACAACGGCAAAAGATATGGTCTAACAAGTACATCGTATGACAATTGTATCGAGGCGACATTTCAGATATGTAAAGACCCATGCAAATATGACGACATCTCTATAACAAATGATGAATATAGAGATATCATGCGGTGGTTAAATCGCAACAAATTTTATAGGTTCAGACTTATCGATGACGAATATTTTGGAAGAGATACTTGTTATTATGATGCTAGTTTTAACATAGATAAACTATTGGTTGATGATAAGTTATATGGACTACAACTGAATATGGTCACGAACAGACCATTCGGTTATGGAGAAGAAAATAGATACGAATTCAATGTAACATCACCTAGTGATGTACTTAAAGTGTATGACATATCGGATGAGATTGGACGCATGTATCCGAATATAACAATTAATGTGAAATCTGATGGCAATCTCACGATAACAAATACAACATATAATTCAGTAATGGTTATTAATAACTGTTCTGTAGGAGAACTAATTACTGTTAATGGAGATACAATGGTTGTAACAACGTCATTGAATAGCCATAAAATTTATAAGGATTTTAATTTTGAATATATGATAATTGCAAATACATATAATAATAGGCTGAATGAAATCACAGTTTCACTTCCTTGTGAAATCACTTTCTCTTACTCTCCTATTATTAAAGATTCGCCAAGCTAATAAAGGAGTGAGTAAAATTGGCGGTAAGAATTAAATTTGATGAATCATATAATGCTATCCGTCCCACTCTTGTTTTAGCTAATAGAAGTGGCGTAAAGCTAGGCGCTATTAACGCTACAAGTGTAAATGTCAGCGACAATTTCAATAGTTCATTTGAGCTAGAGTTTGATGTTTATAAATATAATAATGACGGTATAGCCAGAGTGTTGGATGATGAAGACGGAAAAGATACAATTTGGGATAAGACCGTAGATTTTAAATTAGTTTGGGCTAGAGAATGGGATGTATGGTTTGAGATATATGTACAAATAGATGAAGATGAAGACACTGTTAAGCATGTAAGTGCAGTATCACTTGGAGAAGCAGAACTGTCGCAAATCAATTTGTATAATATTGAGATAAATACAGAGGACGATATAGCGAACGATGATTATGTTCCTACTGTACTATATGACGAAGAGAATCCAAGAGCGTCTTTATTAAATAGAATCCTTGAGAAAGCTCCTCACTATAGTATCGGTCATGTAGATAATAGAATAGCCGGAATACAAAGGTCATTCTCATTTGATAATGATTCAATATACGATGCGCTACAAGATATTGCAGAAGAGATTGACTGTATATTCATTATAGATTCAGGTTCTAATGATGATGGTTCAATAAAAAGAATTATAAATGCATATGACTTAGAGGCGTTCTGCCCAACATGTGGATATAGAGATACGTTTGTAGATGTGTGTCCAAAATGTGGTGGAGATGTATTGAACGGATATGGTGATGATACAAATATATATGTATCAGTAGAAAATTTAGCAGAAAATATTTCATATAGTACTGATACTGATTCAGTTAAGAATTGTTTTAAGCTCGAAGCTGGCGATGATTTAATGACAGCTACAGTAATTAATTCTAATCCTAACGGTAGTGCTTACATATGGTATATATCTGATGCAGTTCGTGCTGATATGTCTGACGAACTAGTTGAAAGATTAGATGAGTATGACGAGGCATACGACTACTATAACACTGAGTATGAATTAAATATTCCTAGCTATATAATATCAGCATACAATGAAGTTATAGAGAAGTATAGCGAATATGATGATTCTCTTAATACACTATCAGATCCAATGGTAGGTTATGATGATTTAGTTGACGCATACTACGATACAATAGATTTATATTATTTACTTAATGATTCATTAATGCCTAACATAGATACATCAAGCACAACAGCAGAAATACAAGCTGCGTTACTCATTCCTAGTAATTTGTCTCCAGTAGCTGTGCAGGACTTAAGTATCATATCTACATCTACTGCTTCAAATGCAGTTTTAGCAGTAGCAAAAGTAATTGTTGATAACAGATATAGTGTAAATGTTAACGAATCATCTGTAAGTGGGAATGTTTGGACTGGTAATTTCAAAGTAACTAATTATTCCGATGAAGAAGACACTTGTGTAAGTAGTACTATTAGTGTAACGATAAATGACGACTTTGAAACATTTCTTAAGCAAAACATAGACAAGGCTCTTAATAAGGTTTCAGTGGAAGATGGTACTGATGTATCATCTTTATTTAAAATTGACCAACCTCAATTTAATGAAGAACTTGAGAAATGGAGTTTGACAAGTCTTAAATTGTTCAATGATGCATGTCAGATATGCTTAGACCTACTTATAGAACAGGGAATAGCAGATACTAAAACATGGGCTGATAAAACACCAAATATGTATGACGAATTATACTATCCATACTATAGCAAATTACTTGCTATCCAGAATGAGATACTTGTAAGGGAGCATGAGATAGAGATAGTCGTAGGTGGGTTCGACGCTTATGGAAATCGTGTTTATGATGGTGTACAGAATTTTCTTGATGATGAGCGAGCATTTATTCATGATGAGTTAAATTTTGAAAAATTTATAGGAACTGATTTGTGGCTTGAGTTCGCTGCATACAGAAGAGAGGACACTTATTCTAACGATAATTTCATTTCTGACGGTCTGAACAATAAAGAGCTTGTTGAGAGGGCGGCTGAATTTATAGAAGACGCAAGCAAGGAGATATATAAATCTGCAACGCTACAGCATTCAATATCTGCAACACTAAAGAATCTACTTGTTATGGAAGAGTTTCTTCCTATTATAAATAACTTTAAGGTTGGAAACTGGATACATATTAAAGTCGATGATAATATTTACAGGTTAAGACTACTCTCCTACTCTATTGACTTCGATGATTTAGATACACTTTCTATAGAATTTTCAGATGTTAAACAATATAAGGACGGTGTTACAGATAGCGAAAGTATAATGGCTCAAGCTAAGTCTATGGCTTCATCATACGGAGCTGTTACTAGACAGGCAGGTAAAGGTAATAAAACATATAGCAGAGTCAATGATTGGGTAAGTGACGGATTATCTATGACACATATGAAGATTGTCAGTGCTGCTGATAATCAAAATATTACATGGGATAGTCACGGGATTTTATGTAGAGAATATTTGCCAATAACAGATAACTATAGTGATAAACAGATAAAGATTATTAATAAGGGTTTATATGTGACCGATGATAATTGGAGAACTTCAAAAGCTGGTATTGGTAATTTTATGTTTTATAATCCACGAACAGGTCAAGAAGAAGAAGCGTATGGAGTTATAGCTGATACTCTGGTTGGTAATCTTATTCTATCACAAGATGTCGGAATTTATAACACGACTGGTGGTGTCGTTATAGATGAAGATGGTATAGAAATAATTAGCGACATGACTGGCGATAGTTCAACACCAATGAACTTATCAATTGGGAAAGTTTATTTAAATAGCGAAGGCGAAGAACAAACAGATAGAGCGATTTACATTGATTCAGATGGGAATGTTGTAATAAGTGGAAATGTGAAAATAAATCCTAGTGACGAATACGATATTGAAACCGTTAATGACCTATGTAATCCAGACTCTATGCATCAATATGTTGAGCAAAGAGTTACTGATATGAGCGATCTATTAAACACACAAGCAGCAACATATTACACCGAACTTTATGGATATTCACAAGATTTTTTAGAGTATAGAGATAGGATGAGTCAGTGTATTTCTATAGATGAAGACAGAGGGTTGGTTATTTCTGGCTACAATCCGGCAACTCAAGATATTAGTAAATTTGAAACTGTAATAGACAATGAAAGTATAAAGTTTAAAAGCGATGACACTATTGTTGCATATGTTAATCACGAATTATTGTACATCCCTAATGCAGCTATAACGACTACACTAAGACTTGGAAAATTCTTTGTATTTCCGAGGAATGATGATGGCGTGTCTATTATTTGGGTTGGTGACTATATCCCTAGAACGATTAATTCAAGGGGCGAATTAGTATTAGTTGAAGTTCCTGGCGCCGGAGAACTTGTTGGTTCAAGCGGAGAATCATCTAGTGAATCTGAAAATAATTCTGAAAGTGGCTCTATTACTTATACAGGTAGGCCATCAAAACAAGAGATGCTTGCAATGTTAGAAGAGATAGAAAATCAAGAGGTAGAAGGAGGCGATTAACATATGGCAGATTTAATTGGAAATACTGGCTGGAAATCAACTCCCAATCCGGCAATAAAGCAAAGATTAAATTGGGCGATTACCAGAGGAACATCAGTAGAGAATTCAAGTCAAGTTATTATTAGCTTGTGGCTGAAAAAAGACCCCGCAATTCAAAATGAACCTACATATTCGACAGATTGCAGATTTAACATTGAGTGCGATGGTGTTGTACATCGTAACGTTCAGATAAGCAATAGCATGACATTGAGCGCAAACAATCAAGAAATGTGTGTTGCAAGAGTTGTTCTTGGAGCGGTTGTACATAATGTCGATGGTACAAAAACCACAACATTCAAAGCAAGTGGCGGTTTTGGCGGAACATCCATAAACTATTATAGTTTAAATATATCAAAGTCTGTAACGTTTCCGGCGATTAACAGAGCGTCTTCTTTGTCAAATATAGCAAGTACGGTTATTGGGAATAATGCAACGATTTCATTTACTCCGTATTCAAGATTTTTCTATTATAAGTTTAGAATGAAGTTCGGTTCTACAACTTATTATATTAGGGATGGATCGGGTAATGAGGTTGTTTTATTCCCTAACTCAACGTCAACGTATTCTTTTACACGACAAATCCCATCTGAGTTAATAAGCAAAATAACAACTGCTACAAGTGGGACAATGACCGCTTATCTGTATACTTATGCTGATGCTGCATGTACAAAGTTGATTGGTAGTGCAAGTGTAAAAACTTTCACAATCACAGTTCCGTCAAATATTGTTCCGACCATTCTTAATCATAGTGTATATATAATTAACAAAGAAATTGACGGTGTTGACGTTATCAGCGATTGGCAGGTCAATGTTGATGGCTTTACAAAATATAAATTTGTAATTACGGCAAGAGGTTCAAACGGCTCAACTATAAAAAGCATGACGGTATCTGGCGATTTGTATAATGCCAAAGTTACAAATATTGTGAACAATGGCGATGGGACGTATACATGTACTTACGCTGGCGCTTATAAAACTATAAATGCTACTAAGAATACTACAACGAAAATTACTGTACAAGATAGCCGTGGAAGGGTTTCTACCGCTGTTACACAAAATGAATATGTGTATGGTTATTCTAATCCCGCTATTATGATGTTTAACGCCGAAAGAGATAATTCTGACAGCAGCATAATAAATGTAAAAACGTCAAGCAGTTTTTCATCAATAAACAATCATAACACATTGATTGGTAGTATCGCTTATAGAGAAACCGGAACTTCTGATTGGATTCCTATAAGCAGCATTAATCCAAATACAGGTTATACTCCGGTAGCTGTTCAATTATCTGGCGGAGATGTATTTGAAGACAACAAAGCATATGAATTACAATTAGCCATTTATGATGATTTAGGCGGAGAAGCGTTTTTTGAAACATACGTTGGTACAGCAGCGGTCTTCCTTGATTTAAGAGCTGGTGGAAACGGATTAGGTCTTGGTAAAATTGCGGAAAGTGATGCTTTTGAAGTTGCGTTTCCAACTAAATTTTATTATTACAGATTAAAAGTAGAAAACAATATTGCATATCCAATGAATGATATGCTCGATTCACATATATGTATGATCGGTAACAATTCGTTGGAAAATGACTTTGTTTTGTATGATACATCTACTCAAATATATTTAAGAAAGATTGGAAACTTTGTAAATATATGTGGCGCTATTTCTTCTACTGTAAATATTGATTCTTCGGATATGCAAACAGGCAAAAGATTCATGACATTATTAGAAAAGTTTAGACCGTTACAAGAAGTACGTACAGTATGTCAAGGTTCTGGCAAGAATACATGGTTGCTTACAATTAAAACCAATGGCGAAGTATGGTTTTCAAGATATGGTGCATCAAGTTATGCCTCTGTCACTGGAAAAGCACAAAACGAAAGTGGGCGTGCATGGTTGCCGTTTAATGTAACTTATATGGCTGGTGATGGATTGCCGATAGGATGCAGTGATGATGGTATTATGTGGCGTCCTTATATTTTTGTTGAAGCAAGTGAAGAATAAAGAGAGAAAATAAATGGATGAGAGAATAATAATTCCGCTTTCAGTCTTGCGGAAAAGTTTTATACACAAACTGAATGAGTTAATTAATAATAGTGGCCTTGAACCGTATATGCTTGAATCAATTTTGAAAGACGCATATGAACGAATGGCTGTTGAGACAGAAAGACAGTATCAGAGAGAACTTGCAGTTTACAATAAATCATTACAAGATAACGAAGATAAAGGAGAATAATTGTGTATAATCTGAATGAAATTTTAAAAGGTATTGTTTATATCGTGATTACCGGTATTCTTCCGATTATTGTTCCGTACATCATTAAGTTGCTTAATGCAAAAGTCGATGAGCTTACTGCAAATATCGAAAATGAGAAAGCTAAAAGGTATATCGATATAATTGTTGATGCAATTAGTATTGCGGTCACATCGGTGAACCAAACATATGTTGATTCGTTGAAGCAGGCTGGGAAATTTGATGATGAGTCTGCTCTTACAGCGAAGAAACTTGCTATGGAAAAAGCAAGAGATTTAATTTCTGCAGATTCAAAACGTTTTATTGAATTAGCGTATGGTGATTTCGATAAGTATCTTGAAAATGCTATTGAGTCATACGTAAGACAGTCAAAGATTTAAATAGAATTAATTCCGGTGACGGAGTGCGCTACTAATGGCGCACTCCTTTTTATATGGAGAAAATTTATATGAATAGTAAAAATAGAGAATTAGTAGCTGAAATGATTGCTCATGTCGAATCAAACTCCAGATGGAACGCTTATTCAGACCCAGGAACTATTTCAGCTAAAGAACATACAATTACAATCGGAGCGTACCAATTTGGTGGCGGATCGAATGAAGCAAGAGATTTATTAAGACTTATAAAAGAGGATTATCCAAAAGTATTCGCCAAATATGATACTTGTGGCATTGCAAGTACACTCTCTAAGGATTGGTATAGTACGTATTTTAATCCTACTTCTACTCAGAAGAAACAAATCATTGCGATGATTTCTGCGCCAGAAGGTATTGCTACTCAAAAGAAATACTTCTGTGATATAGAACTTCCTGCTTATTTAAAACGTGCTGAGGAGTTCGGGTTGAAAACTCAGAAGTGTCAAGCACTTTGGGTTGAGATACAGCATCTCGGTGGTTTAGGCCCGACAAAGAGAATATTCAATAGGATTAAGGCTGAAACTGTAGATGAGGTTGATAGAGCATTAAGGATGGATCAGTCTGATACGTCGTCAAGTAATCAAGTAGGTGATTGGATTTATTACAAAGATAGACATACATATTGTCTTGACTTTGTACGTAAGTATATCACTGAAACTGGAGATGATGAATCTAAGCAAAATGACACAAAACAGACTCAAAATAATACGACCGAAAAAGCGACAGAAAATAAGACGCAAGAAAATGTATTCGTTTTATCCGATATTAAGATAGGTTCTAAGGGAAATAAGGTGTTACTGCTTCAGGAGATTTTAAGGGCACGAGGATTCAATGGGGCAGATGGTAAGTCACTTGAATTGGATAGAGAAGCAGGGGCTAACACAATTTATGCTATCAACTCTTATCAGAGCGAACGAAGAAAGCAGGGTGTTGAGCTAGGTACTAACGGAAAGAATGATGGCACATGCGGTCAAAAGATGTGGAAAGATTTGATTTCAATCTAATTGATAGATTGAAGTTTTTTATTTTAGGAGGGTTTTAATCATGTCAATTTGTACAGCTAAACAATATATAGATAAGTTTGTTAGCTATGTTGGCTATAGAGAAAAGAACCATGCCAGCGCTAATATGGAAAACTTTAAAGCTGATGCAGGAAATGGAAATTATCAGAAGTTCCAACCTCTTTGTAACGCTGGTAATGGTGATCAGTGGTGTCAGTATACAGTTAATGGCGTATGTGTAGAAGTTTGTGGGAATATTAAAGATGCACAATATGTTATGTGCGACACTACTGGTAACAAATATATGACTGGATATACACCGGAGGGTGCGAGCTTTTTTAAGAAAGCTGGCAGATGGTATACAACACCTCAATTTGGAGATGTTGTTTATTACTATACATCTTCTATGGGGAGGATATGTCATACAGGTGCGGTAGTATCTGTGAATACATCAAAGAAAACATTCAGAGCTGTAGAAGGGAATACAAATAGTGATGGTTTTGCTACAAACGGTGGCTGTGTAGCTATTCACGAATATTCTTATGCTAACGTAGGCATTCCAAATAGAGTCGTCGGTTTCGGTAGACCGAGATTTGCACCAGAAGGATACACACTTAAGAAGGGCGACTCCGGCGATAAGGTGAGAAAGTTGCAAACAGAACTCCTGCTCACTGGATTTTGTGATTGTGCATATTACGGTAACAGTAATTTCGTAGACGGTAGTTTCGGTAATACTACAGAAAAATATGTGAAGTTACTGCAGAGTTCTGCAGGAATTGATATTGACGGTGAGTATGGCAAAGATTCGCAAAATGCTCTTGAGAAATATGTTAAAGCCGCCACAGATTCAAAACTTGTTTGTACAGTTGATACATTCTTGTCAACTGCAAAAGTTATCGCACAGCAAAACAAAGAAGGTAATTTTGATTATGGCAATGCAGCTTGTCTTCCTACGGTAAACTCAGACGATAAGTTAGTATCTTGTGATAGATTCGTAGATCAGGTGCTCTGGACTTGTGGGTTGAAAGATGTCGGTAATAGAGGCGTAAACCAGCTTGGTGAATATTTGGCATCTAAAGGTGCTAAAAAGATTAATGATAAAAATAATGTTACTGCTGGCGATATAATCTTCTTCACTGGTCATGTTTTTATATTAGGTAATAAGGTTTCAGATGGAGTTTATGAACGATATGATGCAGGGAGTAGAGATAGGATTCGTTTGACAGGCGCATATTCTGGATATACTTCTCAACCATTTAAAGAAGGTTTAGACGGGTTTGTATATGCGTATAGACTACCGTTTAAGACTCTAGAAAAAGAACCTACACAAGATGATACATCAAATAATACTGCAACGTATAGTTTTACTCCGCTCGATGTATCAAATGGTTCTACTGGAACTAGCGTATTATTACTACAGGAAATATTAAAAGCTCGTGGATATAAAGGTGTTAATGGCAAAGAACTTGATTTGGACAGAGAGGCTGGTGCTAACACCATATACGCAATTAACTCTTACCAAAATGACCGCAGGAAACAAGGAGTCGAACTCGGCACTAACGGAAAGAATGACGGAACTTGTGGTCAGAAGATGTGGAAGGACTTAATCGCTCTTTGATTAAGGTGGTGAATTAAGTTATGGATATTTTTGTAAAAGTAGATGGACAAAAAATAGTGCTACCTACAAATATGAAAGTTGTAACTGGAAGCTCCAATTTTGTAAAGCTCGTTTTTACATTAGCAACTGACTGGGATAATATGTCTGTTAAAGCGATATTTACACAGATTGTTAATGGCGAAAAGGTGGAAACAAAGAAGACATTGGATGAATACAATTCGTGTTACATACCATCGACACTTGAAGAAGGAAGATGCGTATTAACTTTATATGGTGTAGGTGGTATTGGCGGTTCAACTAAGGCTACAACTAATGCGGTTGATTTCATAGTTGTAAAGCAAAATTATGATCCAGAAGATGATTCTGGCGATGATGATGATGATGACGGTGACAGCGATTTATATGTCGCTACAAACGATGAAGTGAAGGCGTACTTAGGAATAACTTAAGGAGGGTGTAATGTTTACAATAACAAAACGTGGCGGCGATGGTAAGCAGTCAAATTATATGGAATTCATGTGTGACAGCGTCTCTGATTTGGAGAATCTTCCACCTCTAGGTTTCAATGGATGCGCCGTTTCATCTAAGGCATTCATCATGGATACTCAAAAAATGTATATCCTTGATAACTCTGGTGAATGGAATGAGTTAACTTTTAGTGGCTCTGGTGGCGGTGGGATTAGCGAAGATTTCATTGCATCAGTAGACGAGACAAAGAATTATTTAAATATTTAAGGAGGGATTATGGCGATAAATGTTAAAGATAAGCTTGTAACTGTCGAGTCTTTAGGCATTGCTTATTTAGCTGAACAAGGTGCAAGACAAGAAGCAGACCAAGCTTTATCTACGAGAATTGACAATATAATTGCGCCTGAAGGCGATCCTTCACTCTCGGAAGTAGCAGACGCAAGAGTATCTGGTTCAACAACATACAACACTTTGAAAGCAAGACTTGACGCTGATAAGGCGTCTGTCGGCATAGAAATAGATGAACTAAAGGCTGATTTAGATAATTTAGGAGGAAAAGGCTTAACCGAAGCACAAATAGACTTCCTAGATGCCATTGGTGACCACATAAATTTTTCTGATTCTACAGGTGGGGCTTTGTGGGACGAACTTATTGCTTCATTGAGAGGGAGTTCAGGAATTGTTTTTGTTAAAGAGGGTTCGTCACTTATTATATCTGGCGTTAATAACATTGCTAACATTGTAAAAAATGGAACTGTTTTAGAGTTGAGAGGAGGGGTATAAATATATGGCTATAAATATTACCGTTGATGGCGTTACGTATGAAGATATAAGTACGATATCAGTTGGTGGCAAGCGGTTATCACTTTCTTATGTGTCCGAAAGCGTACCCGCATACTCCATTAATCTCGACAGGAGTTCCGCTAACGGAAAAGTTAATGAAACAATAACTTTAACTGCCACAATGACACCGAATAATGCAACAGAAACTATAGCGTGGAGCTCATCAGATACTTCAATTTGCACCGTTTCACCATCAGATGATGGATTAACTTGCACGGTTAACTGCCTTTCCACAGGAACCGCAACGATAACGGCGGAAACAAACATTAGCGGATTAACTGCATCCTGCACCGTAACCACAGTAACCGATATGGCGCCTATTTACTTTACAACTCTTGACACGCATCCCGGTCATTCTCTTGGCGCAAATGGAGTTATAGAGGATGATGCTTCTAATCGATATGGATACGTCATAATACCATACACTGATGGAATGGAAATATCGACGTGTCACATATCTGGACTGAAATTCGGATTCCTGTTTGACGGGGAAACGTTTACAGAAATAACAGGGTATGTTACTGAGAATTCGTTCTCCACTATAAAGCTTACCGGAAAAAGCGCAGAGTCGGTTTATGTTAATATGTACGCACACACCCCGACAGGAACAAACGCTACTAAATATTGGTACGACCCGGACGGTGGTACATTGGAGGCGTAAAGTGTTTAATAGATTTGGAGCGTATGTTTCGAGGAGTTACACTAGGGCAGGAAGCTTAAAATCGGACTTAGACGCTGTTACTTCCTCAAAGATTGAAACAGCCCATCAAAAATTTCTCACTTATGTTGATTCGTATGAAGCATCATTTGGGTTGAATGTCAATGGGACACAAGTCACTAGAGAATTTTTAGAGGATTATCTATTAAACAGAGATGGGGTAAATACTCATGGGCGGCTTATAAAAAGAGATAGATATCTTGTTGATAGACATGGGGAACGTATGGAGTTACGCGGTATCGGACTGCACCATTTAACTCAATACAACAACCTGCATACCGAAGAATGTATAAAAAGCCTCAAGTATTTCGGAGTTAATTGCATTAGAATATGTGTTTACTTAGAAGATTATATCTTTATAAAATCTGATAACGAGCCAGCTTATGGATATATATCCACACCAGAATCCAGTAAGAGTGCTATTGAATCCCTCATAGAAATCTGCATTCGCCAAAATATGTATATCATACTTGATTGGCATACGTACTCATGGGGCGCTTGTAAAAGCGGTAGTGGGCTTATAGGAGATGTATTGACAGCTCAGGAAAGCTTACACCAAGAAGAGGCGGAAGTCTTCTGGGAGTATTTTTCTTCTAAATACAAAGGTGTTCCCAACATGCTTTATGAGATAACAAACGAACCGCAGGAAGGCACACCCGAAGAAAATAATCCATTTATTGTAGCTATCCATGATATTATTCGGGAGAATGATTCAGATGTCCCAATAATTGTAGGTCCGGATAAAACATGGGGGCTTTATCAGTATGTAGTTCTTGCAAAATCTGGAATGACTGATGTTTTTATGTCTTGGCACCCTTATGGCTTAGATTCTAGGGAAACATTCTCAGAATGGATTGCAAAGGGAATTCCTTTTATGTGTAGCGAGTGGGGAAATTCAAGTGCTAGCGGAGACCAAAGCCCAAATGATAACAACGCAATAGCAATGCTTGAGTGGTATCACAACAAAAAAACGGCTAATAGCTTTTGGAAATTTACTGACCAAGACATGACTACATCAGTTTTAAAAAATCTTGGACATATAAACTCTACATATTATAGAGATGGGTTTACAGATGATGATTTAAGCCACAATGGTAAGCTTTTTCTTAAAGAGCATTTTCAAAAGTATTCGAGACATTTACATAATAGTTTGGATGGAATAAACTAAACGAGGTAACACATGGACAGTATAATTCGTGGCACAAATGCCACAATACAAATCAAAATAAAAGAGGACTTGGACTTCTCGACAATAACCGCTCTGGAACTCCACATCTATCAGCCAACACATCCGATAGTTAAAACATTGCAGGACTTAACGCTTGATGCGGACGCACGGACTGTCTCTTACGAGCTGTCACAGGCAGAAAGTCTTTCGCTTGTCGCAAGTCGGAATACTGAGATTACGCTTATCGGAGTTGCTGACGGAAAGCGTTTTGAAGCGAGACCAATCATTACCGTAAAAGTCGAAAACACCAGAAAAAATGAGGTGATGGCATGAGCGTTCGAGCAATCGAAGCGGAAGTCAGCATAAAGAGCGGAGTGCAGGCGGAATGCACAATCGGGCGCGAAGTCATAGTCGAAGTACATGATGAGGTTAACCTTGAGAAACTGACAGTTACGGAGAACGGCATATATGAGCCAGATACTGGCATAGACGGCTATGACAGAGTTGTAGTCGATGTTCCGCCTACCATTCCAGAAATCGAAGCGTTGACGGTCACAGAAGATGGAACATACACGGCAAGCGGTGACGGCTATAATCCTGTGACAGTCAATACAGGCGTGGGCGCACTCAGGCAGGAGATAGCAAGCGCAGAAACGGCAAGCGGATGCGACCCGCTCGTGGATGGACTTACAGCACTGACCGCCTATGCTAACGAGGTGACAGGGCAGGAAGATGAAACGCTGAGCGATGCGGTGGAAACGTTGGCTAGCAAATACGGTAAGGCTGAATTTAATCCATACAAACAGACATATTTTATGCAGGAGTTTTTTCGAGAGTCTATATTGCCAGAAACATTTGTGATTGACTTTGAAGGTAATACTAAATTAAAGAGCTTGCAGAACGCATTTAGAAACACTTCGGGCGTTAGATATTTAGTAATTAAAAATCTTAAAAGTGAAAGTGTGAACATGGCATCTATGTTATTTTTATGTACTGATATTGAAACATTAACATTTGTTAACTGTGATTTCAGTATAAAAGCGCTTGAAACATTCACGACTGGTGCAGGAAATCTACAAGAAATCATCGGCGAATTAGACCTTACGCCGTGCACAAATGCAAGAGCCGCACTAAGCACTGCTGGTAAGCTAAAAGAGTTTAGAATTAAACAAAACTCTATCAAAGTTGGCTTGTCTGGTGGTTTTTTCACCAACAGCGATGTTTACTCAGATGCGAGTCTGATTTCTTTCGGGAATGCCTTAAGTCAGGATGCACCAAATACTGTTAAGATTGAGGTAAAACCAAAAGATAAATGCAATACAATTTTCGGTAACAACGACAATAGAACTTTTGTTGCAGATGAAAACGGCTCAATGACACTCATGGATTTTATAACCACCGTCAAGGGGTGGACAGTCACATAAGGAGATAACGTACTATGTACTATTTTATTACTGAATTTCAGAAAAGACCTGATGGCGTCGTAAATAATACGCTCACGGTACGCTCAACACTGGCTAACGGTTTATCATACTACTATGACCGAGCAAGCAAGGCGGTCGCAAATGACAGCTTTGTAAGCGTGGCTTTAACCTTGCAGGATGAGCGTGGAACGGTTATCAAGAACGAGTGCTTTGATACGGCTGAGTACACGGAAGCGAACTAAACGCCCATTTAAATAATGGTTTAACGAAATAATTAAATATTGATGAATAAATGTAGGCGGTGGACAGCAATGTTCACCGCTTTTGAATTGAGAAAAGGGGAATAATTATGTCTGATAATTCATTTACTGACGGATATATAATGACGATCGGAGATTTATTTAACGAAGAACAACTATCTATTATAAGAGAAACGTTGAATGATTACACGATAGATTTTAACATCACTCCAGTTACATCTGAACTGATTGTAACTGAATATCATTTACCGAAGGCTTATTTCATATATATGGCATCTAAGATACAGGACGGTAGAATGTCAGAATCGTCTAGCAAACAATATCAAATGTGCTTAGAAGATATGTTATACACGCTATCAATGCCACTAGAATATATCACTATAAATCATTTGAGGGCATATATACATAAGATAAGTACTAATAGGAATACAGGTAAGAGACTTTCTTCAAACACTCTCAACCAAAGAAAGAGTATTATACGAAGCTTCTTTAAATGGCTATATGAAGAAGAATATATTGCAAAAGACCCATCGTTGAGAATAAAGCAAGAAAGACCTAACTCTAAGCCAAGAACTGCATATAAGGATACTGAAATAGAAGCCTTGCGAGATTCATGCACATCATCCAGAGAACGAGCGATAATAGATTTACTAAGTTCTTCTGGAATAAGAGTCTCTGAATGTGTTGGATTAAATATTTCAGATATTGATTTTGTGAATAGAGAATTAACTGTATATGGAAAAGGTGGTAAATGGAGAACTACATATATAAACGGAAGGGCTGTCGTATCTTTGCAAAGATATTTATCAGAAAGAACAGATGATAATGTAGCGCTTTTTGTATCTAGTAAAAGTCCATACGAAAGACTATCTACCAGCGCTATCAGAAAATGCTTGCATAAATTACAAGATTCTTCTGGTGTAGATGATGTAATACCGCATAAGTTCAGACATACAATGGCTACAAACGCTATCAATAATGGGATGCCACTAGCATCGATACAAGCTTTATTAGGTCACTCAGAGACGGAGACCACTCTTAGATATGCTCATGTATCTACAGAAAAGATTCGCAGAGATCACAGGACATATATGGGTTGAAATTATATTCGAGCAAAATGGAGATTAAAAATTGGAGGAACTATATGTATAATCCGTATGCAAATAATAATATGGTAACACCGGTAAACAATTATAATCAGCAATTTCAATATCAGCAGTTACCGCATTACGATATTATTCAAGTAAATGGGAAAGCAGGTGTTGACGCATTCAAGATGGGGCCGAATAGCTCTACAATATTGGTAGATGAAACGGCGAATCTCATTTGGTTTGTACGTACCGACGGCGCAGGATATAAGGATGCAACTCCGTTTACGATTACACCATATATCGAGAAACCACCTGTCGATGTAAATGCTCTGTACGAAAGAGTAGCCAACATGGAATCAATGTTAAATAATATCGTACAAAATAATGGAGTACAACATGCTAATGAACAAGAACCCAATTTCAATGCTAATGCAGATAGGCGACAGAATCGGAATACAGCAAAACAGCCAAAATGATAGTCCGATATCTGTGATAAATACTATTAAAAATTCAAGTAACCCGAATGCCATGTTAAATTTATTGGCAAATAAAAATCCCAATGTAGCAAATGTTATGAATTTGGTAGCGCAAAATGGCGGTGACCCCAAACAAGCATTTTATGCTGAAGCTAGAAAAAGAGGCATCGACCCAAATCAAATTCTTAACATGCTAAAATAAAAAGTCCGGCCAGACTTAGTAACTATTAACTTTTTCACATTTATTTTTTAGGAGGATTTTTGAATGACTGATGGTAATCTTTCACCCGCTGATGTAATGGCAATGTCTAACAATGATGGTATGGGCGGCAGCAATGCATTCTTCTGGATTTTTGCTTTGCTACTGCTCGGTGGTCTTGGCAATGGTGGTATGTATGGTGGCGGATATCACCCGCAGTATGCCACACAGGATTTTGTACAGAACGGTTTCAACTTCAACGACCTGCAGGATCAGAATCGTGACCTTATGGGTGCTGTCACAGGTGGTACAGCTCAGTCTGTCGCAGCTACACAGCAAGCAAAGTATGATAACATCAATGCTATTAAAGATACTCAGGCGATTTTGGGTGCTCAAATTGCAGATGTTAAGACAATGGAACAGAGCATTCTCGGTAATCAGAACGAGTGCTGTTGTTCCACAAAAATGCTGATTGCTGAGCAGGCAGCAAACACAAATGCTCAGATTGCACAGAACAGATATGATACATCACTTCAGCTTGCTGGACTTGAGCAGAGACTTACTGCAAAGATGGATGCAAATGAAAATCAGAATCTCAGAGACAGAATCCAACATCTTGAGATGCAGCAGGCAACAGCGGGTGTGGTAAGGTATCCGAACGCTTGGACGTTCAATGCAGGTAATTTCCCTGGATGCTGCAGCTGCGGTTACTAATATTGGGGGTATACCATGTTACAATCATACAGTTTAAATGTGGACGTTCTTGCAGACAGCATTGTACCATTTAATAATGTTGTCTTAGACAAAACATGTGCTATTGTTCAGAGTGGTGCAGGTGCATTTAATATCAATCGTTGTGGAATATATAATGTTCATGTAGACGGTGTATCATCTGCAGCAACTACAATTCAACTTTATCAGAATGGTGTAGCAGTCCCACAGGCACAATCTACAGGTACAACGTTTAGTTTCGACACACTGGTACAGGTAGACAAGAATAATTGCAGATGTGATATGTGTTCATCACCTGTAATGCTTCAAGTACATAATAGTACAGCAGCAACATTACCAAATATAAACATCATAATTCAAAAAGTAGCGTAACGGTAACATGTCAATATGGGCAGGTGGCAGAAATGCCACCTGCTTCTTGGAGGACATACTATTGACAATCGAAGAAATATTTAATAAATTATCTGCTCATGCTCTGGAAGGTATAATGCTACATAACGATTTTGCAAACTATTTCGCATTTGTTGGGCTTCACGGATATGAAGCAATACAAAATGAACGGTTTATGGATGAGTCAGAATCATATAGCAAATTACAAAAATTCTATATCAATACGTATTCCAAAATCTTAAAACAGCAACCACTACAATATGAGTCATTTATCCCTACAAATATATATGGTCGATCATCGCAAGATGTGGCAGCGAATATGGTTAGGCAATGCGTAAAGTCAGTTGCTGAAAAATGGGTAGCATGGGAAACTGAGACAAAAGAATTGTATGAGGAAATGTATATTGAGTTAATGAACCAATCTGAAGTTCAGGCTGCTTTGTTCATATCCTCAATAATTAGTGATGTAACAAATGAATTGAATTTTGCGAGGGTGTTTCTTGCAAACACCCAGATGTCAAACTATGACATAATATATATCTTGGAGGAACAAAATATCGGAAGATGAGAATTAACGGGGTATTTAGATATGGGTTCACAAGCGTATGAGGCATTTTTTAATATTAATCCAGTTGTATTGCTTCTAGCAGTATTTGGTATATTTTATGTAATCAAAGAATGCATAGAAGCTGTTAAATATATTGAAAAAACATTCGGGCTAGAAAAAAAGTCTGATATAGAGAGAAGAGAGATTCACGAATCGGTAGACAAACTGAACGTATCTGTAAGAGAATTCGGAAAAAAGTTCGACGGTGAAATGAACACATTGCGAAATGATATATATACTAGAATTGATGTGTTGCAAACAAACTTAGATAAGGTCAGTGAATGTAATAAAAACATTGCAGAAGCGTCTAGGGAGGAACTTGCTGACAAAATTAATTTAAAGTATAAAAATTATTTTAAGCTAGGGTATATACCATATGACGAATATGATGAGTTTGTAAATCTTCATCGTGCGTATAAACTTGTGGGTGGTAATCATTCTGGTGATGCTAAGTTTGAACGATGTTGTAAAAACCTAGAAATAAGAAATGATACACCTGAGAATATGCAACTTACTTTTGATGATTGCTGCGATACTAACGCAGATGAAAGCGATAACAATGACGCAACAGTTGGCGGATAAATATTAATATAACAAAAAGAGGCAGACCACGAATATGAGGTCTGCCTAGTTTTTCTGTACGTTCTATCTCACATAGCACACAATGCCTCTGAGAGCTCATATTTCTGTCATATACGCATTTTTATTACGTTCTTGATATCTTGTCTGCCTAAATATAAAAGTCTCTTAAAACGCAAAATATGAGCTTGTACGTACATTTATTAATTTTTAAATTGAATACTGTAATTGCGTAAACTTAACCGAAGGTATCATATATATATTGTACGCAATCTTATACGCAAAACGTACACAAAGCAACATGATAAGATATGATAATTTATAGCAAGCTGTATCATATTACGCAACTAACTAAATATTTGCTAGTGTTAATAAAACACCGAAGTCTAGGCTGTTTCTCTAAGATTAAACTTAAAGTAGCTAAAGTCGTTAGCCCTTGACCTGTAATGCGAAGTATCTTCTGAAACCCGCATAGATAAAGGCTTTTTAAAAAATTCTACGTAAATTTTACGTAAGTCAAATATTTACGCAGATTATAAACCGCATAGTATTTTACGCAAATCTATGTTTACGCAACTTTAGTTTAACAAATCTCCAGCCTTTTTAACAGCTTCGTCTGTTTTATCCTGTAAAATATGTGTGTAAGAGATTGTAGTACTGTAATTCGAATGACCCATTATACTTTGTATTACGAGTGGGTCAAGTCCTTTTTCAAAACATCTTGTAGCAAATGTGTGTCTCATACAATGTGGATGAATATGTTCGAAATATCTAGGCTCTCTCCCTTCAATATAAGCCCTTGTATTCTCCTTCATCCTTATATTAGCTTCGACACGTTTCATATCATGTACAATATTATATCTAGTTATCGGTGAACCCATAGTTGTCGTGAATACTAGGTCACCAAGTTCTTCGTCTGCTCTCCAACGCTTGCCAAGTTTAGCTTTATAAATATTCTGCTTATTTCTCCAATCTAATAGCAACCTCTCGCAATCACCAAAGAACGGTATATCTCTATACGAATTACCTGTTTTTGGAGTTGTGAGTTCCATTACTTTTTTACCATCAAAATAAGCGGTACTTAGAGAACGAGAAATGTGAATCTTCTTTTTAGAAAAATCTATATCTCCCCATTGTAATCCAGAGAACTCTCCTATGCGCATTCCTGTCAATAGCAGTATGCGATACGGCTCTTTATAATAGCTATTCTCTGTCTCTTCTAGTAATAAATCTTGCTCCCAATGCTCAAGGACTCTACGTTCTTTCGATTCTGTGTTATCATCAAACACCTTTACGCCATTCGCTGGATTAGAAACTATTATCCTGTTCGCAACAGCAGCATCTAAGCATTCTCTTAATACACCAATCGCTTCACGTACAGACCTAGTAGCATAGTTTTCATCGGATATTAATTCGTTGGTAGCATCTTGGATGTTGATTTGTGTTATCTCGTCAATCTTTTTGTCTCCAAGTATTCTAATATATGTGTTGCGTATCTTCCTATCATACGCTCTACGACTAACATCCGATTTTAATTGTGGTGATTTACATTTCTCGAACCATTCTAAGTACCAGTCTTTAAACTTTAGATTAGGTCTTACACCTTTTTCATCTCTTAACACTCTTGCCTTTTCTGCTTCAAAAGCTTTCTTTAGATTAGGCAATGACATATCATATAAATCAATCTTTACGCCGTTGATAACGGCTCTCGCTTCATACCTCCTATCTGGTCTTTGGCTGAGTCCTCGCCCTAGTTCTTTACCATTTAAATCTTTTCCCATAATTTACTCTCCTTTCAGATTATAAATTACAGTATCCAATTCACACACATGATAACAGGACACTTTTAAGATGTCAACGCTATGTATGCAGAACCGGGCTGGAGATATTTACTTGTATAACATATAAATATTATCGTCGTTCACTATCAAGAACTTACGTCCTTCCTTAACAAGCTGACTGTCTGACGATATGATTTCACATTTAAAGTCCTTATAATTCATTGTTTTGTAGTTAAACCCACGCATAGCGTCATCTATTGGGGTATAGATTATTCCATTATCAAAACATACATTATGCGGTAAACACTTGTAGTTAAGTTTATCGCTGCTCCATAAACATAGATTCAGATTAAGAATATAACTATGATAACACTGAGCATAATCTTCTATAATTATTAACCACAATCCCTTGCATTTATCATAGATTGGAGCACAATTTAATATTGGTTTATTAAAATCAAACGTATTATAAAAGCCATCGATATTAGTTATTATCTTATTATCGTACACGTTAACCAAACAATAGTGACCGTCGCAAGCGTTATAATAGTTGTCATAGCTACACACATCTATCTTAGTCACCCCAATACTATTATTTACAATTTTAAATTTGCAGAATTCTTTTGCATTCGACACATAGTAAACATATTCACAATCAACTACAGGATATGTGTTGTATTGTATTGGCACATGAAGAGTCTTCGGTTTACCGAATTCACTACATTTATCACCGACAACAACTATCATCTTATCTTTGTATCGATGTATTGAGTTACCATTAGAATCAAATAAAACTCTTGCACCAGCGTAACTAACAGTTGCTCCAGTACGAACATCTACAATCTCATTGTTCATATTCATATATACATACTGAGAAAACACTGTCTTTATGTTGTCGTTGAGTAACTTAGCGACCTTGAATCCATTCTCTGTGCCAACAGAAGTAGCTTTCGCTATTATTCTTGCACCAGCGTTACATATCGGACATGACTGAAATCCTGAATAATAAAAGTCGTGGTCTTTATCGCAGAATGTTAGGTGTTTTAGATTGTCGTCCAGCAAATTGCCGAACTGTCTTGACCCGTTATTAAAGACATTTTTGAAATCTGATATTAAATCTGGCGATAGATTTTTCCACGACTTACACATTTTTGGAATTTTGACATTCGCATTATCAATAACGGATATTCCTCTACTCATTCTGTCAATAATGTTTATATCTGGATTCATCGTACCGCCATAAGGATGTAATCTCGTGAGAGATTTGAATGCTAATACGCAAAATGCAAATGTGTCTGTCCCTTCGTTAAAATCGCATCCCACCAACTTAGGGTCTTTAAATATATCCATAGCTACAGTACATGGAATGCCTGCAACGCTCCATGAGTCTACGTCTATGAAATATACATCTTTTGTGTCTGCGTTGAATAATATATTCTGGTCGTTTAAATCGCCTATGACGATACCCAATTTGTGAATTTCATTGATTACTTTCCATGCCGAGCTCAATATTTGGAGAATATCTTTTGTTGTTAAATTCTTATTCGTAACAAATTTCTTGTTCGATAATCTTTTGAAATCATCGCCGTTTACTCTTGGCATAATGTAACCAACAAATTTACCTGTATCATCTACAATGGTATCTATAGGCTTCACTACTTCTTTCGGAAGTTTTAACTTAATTAAAGCCTTTACCTTCTTTTCTTTCTCAGCAAGGTTTATATTATCTTTATAAATTTTAGCTAGATGATTATCATCTATTTTATATATAAAAGCCTCTCCGCCTTCTGCGAAGACAGTATTCACATTCACAGTCATATCTTATTGTTTCCTATTAAATTACGATAGAAACGTCGTCTTTGAATATTTCTGGATGTTTATTGATAAAGCGTTTCATTCTTATATCTCTATCTGATAAGATAATGTTTACAAATTCTTGTCTGAGCGGATTATCTTCTGGCAAATTAACAATAAATCTTATGCCGTCAGATGCGACACCGAATCTTACACCATCTTTTTTAGGAACAAATTTTTCTGGATCAAATAGTTTTGAATGTATTTCAACGCCATCTTTATACTTCTTTAACAACTCTGGATTAATATAGTTGTATGAAAGATATTCAGGATATTCACCGCAATCTAGATTTATGAATTGGACTTCAGATTCTTCACTATCAACTACAATTAAATAACCATCGCCAACGTATAATGCTGCGGGAATTGACATCAAACTATCTTCAGATATATACGTTCTTTCATAAGCAATGATTGTTGTAAAACTTAAATAATCAAAAAGAGTGTCTTTATCACGTCCAACAAAATCCACAACATCATCCATTGTAGATTGAATAAGAAATTCTACTTTACCTCTTTTTTCAAGTTCTTTAAAATATGCATATTTCTTAACAAAAAGCTTTGCAAAAAGTTGAGCACCAACTTCTGAATGTTTACCTTCTGAACAACCATCGCATACTATTTTTAATTCATCTCCATATCTTCCAATTGCATCTTGACAGTTAGAGCCAATATCAACATGTGCTTTACCAATCTTTAATATATTCATATATTCACCTTATAAAATGAGGGCAGGAGTATACCCGCCCTCTTCCTAGTATATACAATTACATTACAAAAAAATCATCTACATCATTCAAGACAGACTGGCTACTTGCGATAACGGACTTAGATAAGCAGTCGAAAGCCTTTCTAAGTTCGGATGCTGTATTCTGCGTTGTAAGGATATTCTTAAATCCGCAATCTTGTGCTTCACGCTGTGCATCTCCGCCAAAGCTAATAAATGCAGTTGTAATCTCTTCTCTATTTAAATCTTCGATGCATCTTCTAGCGTCAGACTTAGAATGTCTGGAAGAGTTGTCATATCCATCAGAGAAGATAGCGAAAACAGCTTTAACACGTACACCTTCTTTTCTGAGATACTCACGATATGCCATCATTTCCTTAGTACCATTCACTATGCAATCATACATAGCTGTCTGACCGGAAGCGAAGAAACTTGTATCAAGTTCTTCAATGTGCTTATAACCAGAAATATCTTTTGCTGGATCACAATTATGGCTAAAGTTAGCTCTTGAAATGAGAATTTCATTTGCATCCTTAGAATCAGATAGTGCATCTCTAAAATCGCTCAGACATTTTCTCATTGTTACTTCGTGAGTATACATAGAACCACTGCAATCAATACCAATCATCATTAATGTTACATTCTCATTCTCAATATCATCAATTGAAGTATTCTTGCCAGAATAATCATCAAGTCCATCAATCTCTAAACCAATCTCAAAATCAACTTCACTCATAATACACACTCCTTAAATAATATCATCTGTAGATTTAACAATATGAACTCCGTAAACCTTGCGGAAGTTCTCGAAAGCTTCTTCTGTTGCGTCCTCAAAACCAGGGATGGAGCTCATGCAATCTTCAAGAATATAAATCTTATTAGTAACTTCTGGCTGTCCTGCGAAGTGTTCAAGAATCTGCTTAATTGTCTCAAGAACACAATGGCTCTTTGCTTCTCCTGCGATGATAATCTTGTCATACTTAGCCAGAAGATTAAGGAAGGAAATATTAATATATCCCTTCGTATCATACTCAGGACGAATAATTCCATACATCTCGCTAAGCGGGTCTTGACCTTTTACAATTGTAATAGGTACAGACTTCTTAGAAACCTCATGGAAATAAACCATATTAGTAAACTGGTTATCTAAAGCGCAGCCTGTTGTTCCTTGTATGCAATGATAAGGCCAGATGACTAAATTTTTCTTACCATCTTCTTCCAAATGTTTAACGTAATCACGGCTCTCGATCGGCTTAATGACCGCTTTATAATTACCTTCATCAAGGTCTTTCAGCGTGATTACCGTATACGGAGCAGGATGATTACCGTCTTTATCAATCCACCAACAAGGATGGAAAATCTGATGAGGAATGTGCGTATCAATAGATACTGCAATCTTAGAGATTCCGTCCATATTCTCATATATGAATTTTGTGAGTCTCTCAACATCTTTGTCTGCATTAGGAACTCCGAGAGAACCGTCAGGCATAAAGTCCAGCTGCTCGTCAATGCATACAACAATTACTTTTTCTGCCATTGCAGAAACAGGTGTGAGGTTCTCAGAATTTGCTTTAGATAGAATGTCGTTTAACTGTATCGGATTCTCTCTTTTACCAATTGAATTCGGATTAACGATTTCAAGATATGGTGTCTTAACTTTTACCATAATTATCTCCTTTTATTCTTTATGATTAATCAATTTCGTCTTTTGCCATCATTTCTCTTAGTTCATCTACGTGATACATTTGCATTTCTTGTGCATTATGATTGTTATTAATGTGTTTATCATTCATCATAATTAATAAATCTGTATTTTTATTCTTATCAGTTATCTGTAAGATTGCGCTAATCAAACTTAATACAACAACCAATACTCCAGCTATTCCTATGCTTATCATTTTAAAACCCTCGTATTTAATTATTAAACATCATTCCCATAAAGCACCAAAAAACTATCATTACTAATGCAATGCCTGCGTATGAATTCATTTACACCTCTCTCATTATTAATAGTCATCTATTATAATACAGTTGTTAATCATTGGGCGAATTATACTATGAATAACATCATCACTTATGCATGGCTCTACATACGCCTTATCAATTCTATAACCATGATAATTGCTTTCAATATTATGTGCAGTTATCATGGTTCCGTCTTTCAGAGATATTGATAGAGGATTTTTCCTAATCCATTTCACACAATCTATGCAGATTTCATTTTTGAAATCTTCAAACCATTTTTCTGCCCATGACCTTCTGCTATAGAACACTGCGATTTTAAAGCCATTATATCTCATCAATTTCTACCTTCTTAAAACCAGTTGCCTTGCGAATCCATCATAATTTCTTTACCACAATACTTACAATGTGAACATGCATTACACCCATCAAACTCTTTTTCGTCTGTCGGCTTATGCCACCCCAGAATATCGTGATAGAATCCTTTAAACCATCCGAATTTTTCATAAAGAATAATCGGAACAAAGAAAATCAAAATGAAAATAAACAAAACAATTAAATCCAAAGCAATTAAATCACTCATCGGTTCTCCTTTCCGGTTCGTATAAGTCTGCATAACGTCTTTTGCAACTCGCACATACGAGCAGATACGTTTTGCCAAATTCTTTTACGCATCCCTCGCAACTATCAGCTTTCCTGCGCTCCTGCAATTCACGGAGCCAGTCGGCAAGCTGACGATGTTCTTCTCTGCATTCGCATCCTATTGCGCTAATAGATACATCATCGGCGTGTTCAATCGCCTGCTCAAGACTCAGCATGGTTCTTACCGTCCTTATCTGCCAATACATCTGCAATTACTGCGAGACTTCCAGCGATTTCTGCAAGGATAACGGTTATAACCTCTTCTGCGCTCAAGCCCTCGCTGTCTTTAATTGCATTAACAGTTTCGTCAAGCGCTTTAACCCTGCTCATGGTTCTCACCGTCCCTTCTGTTCCATTTCTATTATCATGTAATTGTTATTCCGTACTTTATACAGCTATCTAAATATTTATCAAATTTATCTTTATCAACATAAAGTCTATTTCCAAGTTTTAAGGAGAAGGTGCTACCGTGGTTTTTGATTACCTCTCTAACCTTAGTAGCACCCCACCCTGTATATTCACAGACTTCTTTTACATTCATCAATCTTTTAGTTACTGCCTGTGCTTCCAAAACCGCCTTCACCACGTACAGTTTCTGTTAAATCATCAACGCTATTAAAGTCAATATCGACGAAAGGCAGGATAAGGAGTTGACCGATTCTTTCGCCATCTTCGATTCCCATAATTTCATCAGTATCATTTCTTACTGAAATCATTACTTCTCCGCGATAGTCACTATCAATAACTCCTACGCAATTTGACGGTCTGAGACCTTTACTTCTAGCAATTCCGCTTCTAGCAAAAATACCACCGAAGTAACCTTCTGGAATTTCTATTGAAAAACCAAGTCCTACTGTTACTTGAGAATGTGGTAACACTGTTTGTATGCCACTTACATTATCAATAACAGCATATAGGTCATACCCTGCTGAATGCTCAGAACCCCTTGTCGGAATTTTAGCTTTATCGTTGAGTAATTTAATATTTATATCCATTATGTAACCTTTCTTAACAGTATCATTCATTATTCATCACAATCTTTGTTCCAAAAATTAAATGTGAAATTAATGCTACCAATATGTAAATTGATTTCAGGCAATTCTAATGCCAAGTCAGATGTATTTTCCTCTTCACTGATGTGTTCACAGCACCCACATTCGCAATCATCTTCATCATTATGTGCATCATTATCTTTCTTTAAAGAATCAAGAATATCTAAAAGATATTTGAGGTCAACTTCTGTAAATTCCATTTCCATAAAATCTCCTTATTATAATCCGTTTTCTTCTCTCCACTTGTCGAAATCTAAGGAGCGTCTTAAATCTTCGCAAGCGTGATAAAATTCAGTTTTTATTAACTCTAAATACTTGTCATCATCAAGTTTATTGATTTCTTCCAAGTCTTTTATACCATATAACTCTAGTGTTTCTCCGTGCCACCAGTATCCTTTGCTCCAATCATTCTCCATGAGTTGCACTCCAGTCTTCATATCTTGTTACAATTTCCTCTAATGTTCTTGGTGTATAATCCATATATGGATACATGCATCCTACATTGTAAATTCGTTCAGGAAAGCCACATTCTATTAAATATTTTGTATTATTTCTTTCGAAGTCTGATTCAAGAGTAGTATGCGAGTGCCCATGAAGATGTATATTACCGTGATAATGACCGTCATAAAACGGAATGTAGTAATGCGATAGGATTAATCTGACATTATCTCCATTCATCGTGTCCTTAATCTTCCTATATGGAGTTATTTCAGCAAATATCTTTTTAAATTCAGAGGAATTGTATCTATCATGATTCCCTAAAATCAAATGTTTATTGCCATTTAATGATTTTAAGTATTTCCTAATATCATCATTCCATTTCCATGTTACATCGCCAAGAATATATACCTCGGCCCCTTTAGGAACGTGCTCATTCCATCTTTTCTTTATATCTTCAGCCATCTCATCACAGTCTTTATATGGTCTGTTATCGAATGTCAAAACATTATCATGCCAAAAGTGCGTGTCTGAAATATAAAATCTCTTATCACTCATTGTTATTCATCCTATATGTTATATCTTCTATCGAACCATCTGAAATTCTATACATTCTTTGATTTGTCTTGTCGCTATTAAGCCCTCCAAGCTCCTGCACATATCTCCCGATTTTTAGATAGTCGATTAACTTTTTATTTATATGCTTATCGAAAATATGTATGTCATCAGAACCGCTATATACACATGTTTTTAATCTGTATCGATTTTTGATTTTCTTACATAACATAAATAACTCATCAATGTTTTGGTCGCCGCCCATAAAACATACGCATGTAATATAGTCAGAATAAATATTGAGGATAGCATCTATATTATCTGATATATACTGTCCAGTATAATTCCATAGATATTTGGAATGGCAGCCCTCACATTTATGAGGGCAGCCACTAATATTAATCACTAATGAAATTTCATCTGGAACTTCTTCACAAACCACTGAATAGCTTATGTATTTAAGTCTCTGTTCCATCCCAATAAAATCTCTTACTCTCCTCGATCTGCCTAGCTTCTGAGAATTTAGAAACCCTCTTAAGGTATCCTATAATTCTTGTAACATAATCAATATTTTCTGAACCGCAACTCGGACAGCTTTCAAATCTATGCTTACTGATGTTTCCACAATCATTGCAAATTGTATTAGGTACATTAAATGTAAAGTATGAACAACCTGCTTTAATTGCAATTAACATGAGCTTCTTATATTGCTCTTTAGATAAATGCTCGTTGAGATTGATATGAGCGGCTGAACCACCATCAAGCCACTGTGTCGTGCTTGATCCGTGCAATACAATCTTATCGATTATTGAACATGTTTCGTCTTCGGGCTTGTAGAAATATGAGTTATAACAATCTCTCGGAGAGAAATAACCATCTTCTTTATCCCATTTAGCGTTTTTAACACCGAGGTTTTCTGCCAATCTGTTACTTTTGTGACCAGTTATTATTATCCGTATCGCTCTTCTGCTTCTTTCCTTGCGATATAAGCTTCTTCAAAACTATCATAAGTGCCTATGTAAATAGTTTTGTAATTCTTTCCTATTGCTACTTGATAATTTCCGCTAGGCGCTATCTTTATTCCATTAGTTTCATCTTGATTCATAATGTTTCTAGACCTAGTTACTATCCTTAAATTTGACTTCCTATTATCTAGACCATTTCTATTTATGTGGTCTATATCCATTCCGGCATCATAATAATCCATTATCAATCTATGTAGAAAAACCCTATTGCTACCATTGCTTATAGCATATTTGTTTCTACCATCATTCTTAATATGCCATTTATATTTTTTACATTTCTCGATATCATCTACATCTATTATTGCTCTGCCACACTCGATACCATTTTTATCGTATAATATAATTTCAGCATATTCGTCATAGATTACATATGTGTTTGGATCATAGATACTTCTTTCTATATTTCTATCTTTATATTTTCGTAAATAGTGCTTTCTGCATAAGCATCCGTATTTAGTGCTATTAATTATTCTAGTATCATTCTCAGAAGCACCACATATTTCACATATCATAATTCTCCTATCGGCACTTATAATAACTGGCGGTTTAGGTTCTTCGACCTAAACTCATGCATTTTAAATTAGGTTATTTTGCATGTTCAGACTATCGCATCTTCATCTAAATGAAGTTCCCTTATTTAGTCGTTCACGCTGTATTTAAACTTGCGCCCTGTCGCCCACCTCTGGGCTTCCAAGTCAATTAAAGGGAATTTTCTTATGACGGATTATGTATTATGCCGCCATGTACCCACTCATTCTAGGCACGTACTCAGTGTTAAACATTACATCTTTTGTTCTTGCGTTCTTATTTTCCTCATATATAGGCTTAAGACATGCTGTACAGAAATTGAAGTACTCTTCATTCGGTGATATATCTATACCCAGATACTCTGCACCCTCGATCAGACCATTAATTCCTATCGTAAGGAACTGTTTGTTCATACTGATATACCCAGCATCATATACAGGAAGCATACCCGCATCGAGATTATCTTTAACTATCTCGTTATACGCTATAAGATACTTATGAATCTTCCTTACTCTATCCCTAATTACCTCGTCGAGCTTAGCCCAATCAATGTTATTTTTATCTTTGATTGTATCCTGTATCAGTCTATTGAAATTAATTGTAATAACGCACTTGCTACCAGTAGATACGCCACCTGCACCAAGCGTATATGAGAATGCGTTGTCTTGAAGTTCGTTTCTAAGGCGACAACAGCTGGCCAACGAATCAACGCTATTGCTTCTATATAAGAAGAATGAGTGACCCTTGCTCCACAGCTCTGCTATAAAGTCAGCGAAATCCTCATCAACAAATTTCTCGCCGTCATCAAGTAAGTTTGCTGTTTCGACAGGGAATGTTAAAACTGTTCTGAGCCTTTCTCTGTTGAACCATGTCATAAATCTCTTCTGAAGCCATAAAACCGATTCCCACTTAGGTTCTGTACCGTCAGGGAATACGAAGTCTTCGAAGATACCATTGAAATATGATTTGTCAAAGTAAGCAATATTCCAAAACACGCTCTGATAATTCCTCGCCGCTGCAGGCTGATTAAGCGAGTAAACAATTTCCTGCCAGTACTGACAAATTACCTCGTCAATCGTTCTCTTTCTATTGGAAAGGTCTACCACTTTGTTACTATGTTTGTAGTATTCGTCTCCGTATTCCTTTCTAATAAAATAATCCATGTATGTAAGGAACTCTGGTGTGCTAACAGCTCCTGCAAACTGTGATGCTACTGCAAAAATCAAATTAACAAATGACCCGCAGAACGAATGAAGATTTTTAGGTGGTTCTGAAATCCCCCCAATGTTCTTCATTCCGTTAAAAAGGAACGGATACATTGTTATACTAACGCAGTAGGGATAAATCGATGTTTCATCATGTTTATAGATTTCATGAGAATCTAATTGTGCGATGTATCCTTTGGCATCATCCTCTCCGAACAACTGACTGATTTTGTCATACATCAAAAGCCTGTTAATACCTATCATATTTTTCTTAGGTAACTCACCAGTCATTGTTGTAATATTTTTGTGTTCAACATTTGCATTTGAATCAAATTTACTACCTGTAGCAGCATTTGAAGCTCTTCTGTAACTATATATAAAGTCTATATCTTCTTTGTATTTACTTAAATCCAACTCGGTTTACCTTCCTGATACCCATTTAACAGCGTCTGCGAATTTCATTACGTTTCCATTAACCTCTAACAGTGGAGTTGTCTTATACCCCATAGCCTCAATCGCTTCTTCGCCTTCGATAATTTCAAAATCAATCGATTTATTCTTTAACGCTCTTTCGAGGAACTCACATTTCGGGCAACCAGTTGTATACATAATTACTTTATCCATCCATCTTTTATCTCCCTGTTATTATTCCCTTTCACTCTACTAAATCGTCTGCGTGTTTACTTACCCAACCTCTATGATTGTTTGTCAGACTACACACAGCAGCTCTATCCTCATCTTTAAAGTGTGCTAGATATCTAGCGAAACCACTAGATGTTGTATCATCGAGATCGCACTGTTCAGTATGACCAATCACAATAACCTTGGTATGCTTTTCAACACGAGTTAAAGTTTTCTTAAGTTGCGAAGTAGTGAAGTTTTGCGCTTCGTCTATAATAATTACTGCATTATCAAGGTTCTGACCTCTTAAAAATGTATCAGTCATGCACGTTACATAGCTTGTGCCGTTTTTCTGATTTGTAATATCACTTGATATTACTTTATATGGGTCAACACCACATACTGCCAACGCTTGGAATAATGGGTCAAAATAAACAGACGATTTTTCATCTAAGTCTCCAGGCAAATACCCTTGCTTCTTTTCACCATATGGAGATACAATATAGAATATATTGTCGTAGAAACCATATTGGACTAGCAGGTTTGCAACGCCGGTTGCGACCATTGTTTTGCCGCAACCAGCCTTTGCATTTACGAAAATAATATCATTATCTTTATTCCATATTGCGTTTGCAAATATTTCCTGCTCATCGTCAAGATGCAAACCATAGAACATTTTACCGTCGATAACAGCTGGTGCTTCTGACGGGTCACGCCTGACTTCAACTACTCTTTTCTTGTTTGACATAAGCAATCTCCTTAGATGATCTCATCGATATCGCAATCTTTTCCGATAATGTAATCAACTACACCTAATTCCTTTGCTTCGTCAGAGAGCATATACCATTCTACTCTAAGTTTCTCATTGTATAATTCTTCGCTAATTGAGGTTTTACTTATAACAATGTCTTTAATTCTGTTTTCAATTCTTTTGCAGAACTCAACAGTATCAAACATTTTTGATGTCGAATCAGACATACCACCGTATCCTTCGTGGAGAAGGAATCTTGAGTTATTAAAACAGAATCTCTTATGTCCAAACAACCCAATCAGAAATGCCATGCTGTATTCATAACCAACATTTACTGTATAAACAGGTGTTTTGCTTGCCTCGATTACATCGATTAATGCAAAACCATCGATATCAGAACCACCGACAGAAGTGATATATAAGATTATCGGTTTCCTGTCTTCTGGAGCGATACCATTAAGTTCATCCTCTTTGTTAAACTGCAAGATTTGGTGAATAGGGTCTTCTACAGACTCGCTTGTAATAACCCCGTTTAGAAATAATTTCCTCTGCTGTAAATCCTTGTAGTAAAAAATGTCTCCTATAGGCCATGTTTGTACGAGACTATTTAAGTCGAGCGCAAGTTCGAAATAGTCACCAATTTCTCTGCTGTTTTTGGTCATGTAATATTCTCCTCAATCCATTTGTCAATTTTCTCCTTTAAATCCTCTACTGAACCATCGTTGAGAATATTAAAATCAGGTATTGTACTATCTAGAGCAGTCTCAGACGAATGACTAAGCTGCTCGGGCGTAAGCCCGTTGTCAAAGTTCGGTCTAATAATATTTAAATGTATTGTGTCGAACCCAGAATCCCTTATTTTATTAATCTCGTTAGGGAATCTTGTATCTGGAATAAGAACGAAATCCCATTCTCCGTTGAACATTGTCAATATGCTTATGATAAAATCAACCCAGTAGTTCTCGTTTTGACTTCTCACACGCTCAGTACCTATTGTCTGGAGCAATGTTCTTCCTCTCTTATCTTTTAACCCATTCCAGTTGAAGAACTCCTTGCATATATACTTAAGCAAATCCCCGTAATGAGTTATAAGTACCTTATATCCCTTTCTCGACAATTCATGTTTCAATACCTTGGCAGTCGTATCTTTACCATGTTGAGCCTTACCGGAAATTGGAATAACTATCATTATTCTTCTCCTATAATCAACTCACTATACGGCAATCTTTCAATCCATTCGCAGAACCAGTGCCACTCAGGAAGCCTGTGATTCTTCCTTTGTGAATATATGGTTTTCAACTGCTGATAGTTTGTTGTCATTCCTGCTGTAAGTCTAAAACCAACAGGATTGCTATACAAAACCTCAAGGTATTTTTTATCCTTTTCCTCACCTGACTCCATCTCATTGTATTCATTAATTTTCTCACGCATTATATCAACCATTCTAGGATCGACATATTCTATATAAGCCTTATCCAAATCGAACTTTGTGATTCTATGCATTGTACTTTGAGAGCTTATAAAATCAAGGAAGTGGTAGCGTTCCGCTTCAGTCCACGCCTTTACCGTAAACTCTAAATCGAACTGGACTACTATACCTTTAAGGAAATTGTCATGCCCCTCGCCCTTCTCACACTGTGCTAATTTTCTAATACCATTTGTAAGGGTCGAGTTCGTAGCATTAATATCAACTGCCATAGGGTATTTTGCTCTACGAAAACTTTCTTCTAATCCGTAGACGCTTGTATTTTTTATACACATATAATCTGGAACATCACGAACACTACCGTTTTTGTATTCTCGCACTGTTTCATCACTATATGTAAATACCATATTATGTATATCTGCTTCTGAGTTTGTACTTCCGCCCATAAATTCCTTCCTGTATATTGAAAAGTTATGTTGGCGGATTAAATCAATATTTAATTATTAGTATTATACCACATAATCATTGATTTTTCAACATAAATTTTCAATTTACCATAATTATTTTGTGTACTCCGAATAAATTATATAACCTAACACTATACAAAGTGTTATTAAAAATTCCGCATTCATAATTAATTAAAAATCTTTATAATAATCTGTAAGCGTGAAATAAATCCCGTCTCTTGCGTAGTTGCAACAGTAGAATATATCACCTACTTTCAGAGGGTCTTTATTAAATGTCGAGTTAAATACTGTAAATCTTGATTCTTTGCCGCTTCCAATTGATTGTACGATGATTGAATATCCAAATTGCTTGCCGTCACGTTTCCTATGTAATGGATATATCTCAGATACGTAGAATCGTTTCAAATCATCTGGGTCTTCGGAAGCATATCCGTAGTATCCCATAACTTCTTTGAAGTTTTGTACTTTAACTTTGTTATCAAGATCCGGCATATGTAACGATTTCAAATATTTCTCAGTGTCAATCATTACACTTCTTATATCGAATACAGTATAATTCTTTGCTTCCTCATTCTTCTTGGTTCTATGTGTAGAATATTTAGCTATGATTCCGCCTAGAGGACTACTATCTACATTTTCACGTTTGATTTGTACTACATCTCCTCTTTTAAATATTCCATAAAACATATCTGAAAGCCTAAGTAGTTCCCTTTGATTACCAAATCTAGAGAAAAATCCTATCTTAATCAGTATATTTAATTGTCTCTGGTCGATCTTAGACGCACGAACATTACTCAAAACATCCATAAAGTAATCATATTGTTTGGAGTTAGCAATATCATACAATTCTTCTGCAAGACCTTTACCGATATATTTAACAGATGATAAACCCTTACCTATTTCCATGTTTTCTTTATTGAAATAATAACCACTTTTTGAAACTCCCCATTTAGGAATTGTGACTTTTATTCCATATCTTCCGGCAAGAGCCGTACCGTTCTTAATATCAGCGTCATTAGCTGCATTGTTTAAGAATGCAGTTGCGAACTCTATTGGATAATAATACCTAAAGTAAGCACATAGATAACCTAGTAAACAATACGCTATAGAGTGGTTATATCCAAACTGATAGCTTGCACTGTCCTCAATAACCTGTAAGAATTCCTTTGCTTCTTCCTCGGCCTCTTCCCTGCTTTTACTAGACTTGTTACAATAACCTTCTAGTATTGATGGCATCGCTTTATCGAGTCTATCTTTTTGCTTTCTTCCTATAGCTCTTCTAATATTGTCAGCTTCGCTACCAGACAAACCACAAATCTGTTGTAAGAACTTTATCGTATCCTCTTGGTAAATAAGATATCCGAGATTATCTTTCAATAAGTTGTCGATAATATCAGACGGGTTCTTATGTTTTACTCTTGACAGCAAATCATCTCTATATGAAGCACCTGACGGTCTGATACATGCCGTAACAATCGACATATCAAATATACTTTTGGCTTTGAATTTCTTTAAACTATCGAATGCAAAACCAGACTCAAATTGGAATATACCAAACGGGCATTTTATCATATCATTCCATACTTTAGTGTCGTTCCAATTAATCTCATGAGTCCTTGGATATTTAATACCTATGTAATCACAAGTATCCTTAATTACCTGTACTGTTTTTAGAACAAGGAAATCATACTTCGCCAACCCAGTGAAGTCATGAACATTATCCATATCTAGAAACAGGCATCGTTCGCCGTCTTTATTAAATACTCCAAAATGATCCGGTAATGTTATCGGGCTGATTACCATTCCCGCAGGATGAATCGATTGAGAAACCTTAGTGCCAACAAGACCATCAAAATAATAGAATAATTCTGGATATTTTAACTTTGTGTCTTCTGGGGCAACCAGATACTCTGCCTTAATTTTCTTTACATTTGGTATACTCCACGGATTATTGTTCTGTAAATCATTCTCATGTTCCTTTTCCCATTTTCTCGCAAGATACCTACCAATCTCATCTATAGCAGCTTTATCTTGTAGAGTTCCAAACGATGACACTCTCGCTGTTTTGTCTTTACCGAATCTTTCTGTTATATAATTGAAGATAGCTGGCCTATCAGACTCAATACAGTCAATATCAATATCACCAATTTCTTCCCTATCTTCATTACAGAACCTAGAGAATACAGTCCCCCAAGTTTCTGAATTTAAATCAGTAACATCTGTCACATATGCTACTCTCGATCCGCCAACAGAACCTCTAGCGGGGCCGACGACAATATCATTATCCCAGCACCAACTAATAAGTTCTGACATTGATAGCATGAATCCGTCCATATGAAGCTTCTGGAATACTCTAACTTCTTCATCTATGGCTTCTCTAAAACCAGGAATCTGTTCTTCTGGAATTATATGTTTCTCAATCTTCTCGTTGAACTTCTTCTCAATAGTTTCTAGGAATTTTTCTGAATCAGCTTCTCTAGTACCATAAAGTATCGGATATTTGATAGATGTATCTAATTCAAATTCCTCTACCATATCTGCGAGTACAAATGTATTGTCTATAGCTTTCTCATACTCTTCTTCTGGTATTGAGTTTTGTATACGGAACATTTCTTCGAGTTCATCTCTTGTCTTAAATGACAAATCGAACGTGTCTTCGTCTCCGTATGTCATTCCCTTAGCAGCAAGCAAAACCTTTCTGCATTCTGCTTTGTATTTTGAAGAGCTATGCGTATCAGTTCCAGCTATCAGTGGCTTATTCTTAGCCTTAGAAATCTCCAAAAGCCTCTTGTTGAATTCAACCTGCTCTGGAACATTATGTGCTTGTATTTCAAGGAAGTCATACTTATCTACAAGCATGTCAAAAACTGGATTGTCTTCTGGTATGTATCTTAATGGTGATTTTAAACATGCGCTCGTTGATATAATGTTATCAGAAATTCCTAAGAACTCCTCGAAACTAAGTCTATTATTATAATAGAAGTGTTCCTCATCGAACGACATGCTTACTAATTCATTAAGTTCCAAAACACCTTCGTAGTTTTTTGCTATTAGTATAGTATGATAGTTATCTCTTACCTTCGGAAATAGCTGTTCTGTAAGATAGATTTCTACGCCGTGCATATATTTTATGCCAGCTTCTTTACACGCATTCCATTTTTCCGTCCAGTTAATAATTTTCCCATGCTCAGTAAAACTTATTGCTGGAATACCATATTTTTTGCAAAGTTCTATGTAGTCAAAGTATTTAGTACAGCTATCCACCAAACTATCTTCTGTATGCAAATGATACACGACGTAGTTTTCCATTTAAATCATCCTTATTTATTATTATCTGCTATTATCGTAGCTTTAATCTATTATTATACAGATGAATGAATGTGTCTTTTCCGTCGTCAACTGGGCTATCTTTCGCATTTAGTAAATCTTCATAATCCCAGAGATAATACACATTCACATATCGTTTTAATTTTTGAATATTCTTATCATCTCTGATCCTAACATCTTTATCTAAAGCGAACACGACAGAGCAACCGAGTTGAGCAAGAATCTTCATCATATTATCGCTGAGATGTGATGTTAATATAGCTCCTGTATTACGTATTCCCCACGAATCCGCTAACAATACGCTCTTGCAACCCTCGAACAATATGATTTCATTCGCTTTCTTGATGTATTCCATGTTTTCATACATCCCATATATCGTATTTATCGTTCCCCACGAATAAAAATAGCAGTATTTCCTCTGACCTTTCTCCTTCCATGCTGGGTCAACCGTTCTTCCACCTATATTTACTATTTTCCCATCCAAATCTCTTATCGGATAGACAATTCGATCTGAAAAACTATCATAGTACACCTGAAATCTGTCCATTGATTGCTTTGATATGCCTTCATCTAACCAAATTTTCAGTTTGTCTCCACGTTTTTCATATCTGTCCATGTAATTATCTGGCAAAACAGTTATTTTTTGCTGTTTTTGAGAGCTGTTTTTAGTTGAATACCGTTTGAACACACTCACTGCTGACATTTTCTTCCTGCTTTTTAGTTCCTCGCCATCAAAACCTGCATATTTTTTCAGAATTTCCATAGCTTCTCTTGACGAGCAATTATAATAGGCTTTTGTGAATGTAAATACATTCCCACCCTGTCCAGAACTGTAGTCATAGAAGAATGGCGGGTCATCTCTTACAGAAAATGACGGGGTTTTCTCACTTTTGAATGGAGATAAACCCCACCATTCACCATTTCTTTGCTCTAAGTCAACAAATTGTGATATAAAATCTACAATATCTATCGAAGATATAAGTTCCTCAGCATCCAAAGAGTATCTCCTATTGATTTATATTAAAGCTTAATAACCATGAGCTTAAGTTTAATCAAAGCCTCGTCAAGAGTACAGTTTAATGCTTTCTGAACGTAGTCAATTGCCTCTCTAACACGTCCAGTAGCGTTGAGCGGTTTCTGGAGTTGTGCGAGTTCCCTTTTAACAGAGTAAATCGCGTCTCTACGACTAAAACCATTTTCTACATACTTATTTATCGCTCTTTCAATGCAAGACTCTGCATTTTTCATATAATCCATATCCTTTTATACCTCACTTATGTTTAATATGGTGTTTGTGGTATGTGTTGTTGTTGCGCTTGCTCATAACTTATCTTGTTTCCGTCAAAAACAAGGTCAATATACTCACCAGACGCATGTTGCATACCATTTCTGTTAACAGTTACAATCATTTTTTTATTCCCACATTCCTGACCGTCAGCCTCGATCTCTTCTGGCGTTTTATCTTGTATCATTATAATCGTAGACGCATTTCTAGCTATCTTCGCTGAATCCGCTAGCTTATTATTAGCTGTTGCCTGGGCTGCTCCTATAGATGCTATATTTAAATTACCAGCCACCTCGTTTTTGATAACATCAATACATTTTCCCATGGCTGCATACGTTTGGAACGCATCTTTCTCTTCTCCTGTAGATTTGAAGTAATCTACAATAAGAACATCAAGAGGATACTTATGCATCGTCTGTTTAACAGCCATATATATATTATCCGCACTAAAGAACGGCATATAAATATGGTTCATCGGCTTAGATTTTATCCAACGAATGGCTTCATTTATTTTTAGTTTGTCCTCTGCCTCATAATGGCCTGATGTAAGATTCCTATACTCAATACCTGTGAGATGTGATATCAATCTAGCAGTGAATAATCTACTTGAAAGCTCAGAATCTATATACAGTACCGAATAACCCTTATTCAGAAGGTCAACAGCGCAGTTGAGAAGCATAATACTCTTCCCAACTTTCTGCTGAGCTGCGAATATTATTAATTCGCCCTTTTCTATAGTGACATAATCGTTAAGTGCTGGAAATTTGAATGGAATCCCGGCGTATCCAGTTGCTTGCCTAGCCTCAATCTCACTCCAGTACTTATCGACTACATCTGTGTACTGTTCAATCTCATCTCCGTATGAGTAAGATGTCATTACACTATCTACGATGTTATATATCTGCTTCTTAGCGTCCTCTGATTCCGGGTTTAAAAGAATATCACGACAGTCACCTAACCTTGAGAGCATTTCCCGTCGAAAAGCGACATCATATACGTTTGAAACTAGAATTTCATAATCTTTTATCGAGTTTCTTGTCAGTATTGTGCTCATATTTATGAGCTCATCGACGTTTTCTTTGGTTATTTTGCACAAATCAGATTCGAAGTTGTGCTTTATGTATTCCATGATTCCAAACGTATCGACTGTCTCAATCCCGTCCTTCGCCATACCACTCAAAGCTGCATAAATCAACTGATTCTGACTGTCTGTAAAATGTTCTGGCAAAAGATACTCAGATCTGAATGAATACTCGGGATGGTGTATTAATGTCGCTATAATCCCAGCTTCACTCTCTATTCTATTTAAATCTTCTGGTCTTCGTATATCAGGTATTATTCATCACCGCCTTCCCTAAGAGAATATTCGGTTGAATCATACCTTCTTCTATCTGAAGGCTTGTAGTTATGCCTGCCATGCCATTCGCTATTAGTTTTTCTAGAATCGTCATGTTCATGGATTTTACCCTTATCGAATTTACCGAGAATACCTTTTAAGAAGTATTTCGAATCATGATAAATTGCTTCGCATAACTTCATCTTACGAATCGCTTTATGAAAATCATTTTTTCTTCTCATATATAACCCGCCCTTCAAATTAGTTTGATGTTATATTATTATTTCTTTTTAGATTCTTTTTTGCTTTCTTCGTCCTTATTATCCGTCGTCTTAGAAGATTCTCTAGCATCAGTTATAACAGAATTCGAACCGTTAACAGTTACCCAACCATGAATATATCTCGCCTCTGCTTCTTTCATACGGATAAGCTCGTCTGTAATAGATGCAGCAATTGTATTATTAGCCTCAGCTTCTGCTTTAGCCTTTTCAACAATAACAGCTGCTTCTCCCTGAGCCTGAATTAATGCTGTTTTAGCTTTTACTTCTACCTCTTTCTGCTCTGCCTCAGCCTGAGCTTTTGCCTGCTGAGCCTTTACCCTTGCATCAATAGTTTCCTGAAGCTTAGAATCTGGATGTGAATCGATAATTGAAGCATCGAGAACATTAATACCGTATGCGTCACTAAATTCGTCGTTTAGATATTCTGTAAGTTTATTATTAATCTCACTTCTATTTCCAGAATAGATATCCATAAGTGAGTAGTCTGTTGTAATCTCTGAAACCTTTGATTTTAAAACAGTTCTCACACGGTTTTGGACAATATCATTACCATCCATTCCCTTAAATTTCTTGTATGTCTCTACGAGTTTCTCTGGTATAAATCTATATGACATCTGGAAGTCGATAGAAATACTAGCATCATCTGACGTAGCTACCTTAAATGATTCATCCTCTTTAGAGCCTTCTCTCTTATCCTGTGTGAGAATAAGCTGCTCGTTAGATACTGTAAATTCTTTTACTTTAATCGTAGGCGGTACAATATGCCATCCCTGAGTGAGTGTTTCGTCTTTAACTCCACCACTCATTGAATACATTACACCTTCATAACCTACAGGAATCTTCTCAATACAAACAATTGTACAAATAAGGGCTATAAAGAGTACAACACCAATAATAACAGCGCCTACAAAACCAGATCTTCTTCTATACATTCCTTTACCTCTCTTCTAAATAATATTCATCACTATCATCATTCATCGCATCATAATAATAGTAATCATCGCTATCTTCTTCAGTAACAATATTCTTAACATCGTCATATCCGTTGTATGCAGACTTGCCAACGGAATAAAATAAACCTCGCAAGCCGTACCAAACCAACACCAAAGCGACAACAACTAAAAACCAAAATACCCAGTTCAATCAATCATCACCTTTAAATAATCCTTTCAATATCCCAGTATCTCAGATGAAATCTTCTCCACAAATCCATGTCTGTATGGTAATGTCCGAAATACCAGTGATCAAATTTAAGTTCATGTTCAATAATTAATTTGTTAAACCAGGTCGTCAGAACGTCTGGCTTATAGAATCCTCTGGAGATTACAGATGCTACTTCCTGCGGACAACAATGCGATATAACATAATCAACTTTGTAGTTATATTTTTCTAATGTATTTTCCGCGAATTCCATCTCAGATTGTGTTGGAAGTTCTTCGTCCCACCATGACACATGTCTAACCCTAAACGATTTATGTCGCTTTCTTAGAGACCTACATGCTTCCAAAAATTCATTCTTATCTTCGTAGTCGTTTTGGTCAAGTATTCCGCCGTCTATGTCATGACTACTAGCACCACCAAAAGCAAAGAATTTTTTACCTTCAATCTCAAAAACGTTTCCTCGCATAAGATGATATATGTTATCTCTAAGCTTGTGCGCTTTACCGCCAAACAAATCAACTACCGGAAGAGCGTTAAGCCTGTCGAAATTTTCATGATTACCGTCAACGAAGAGAATGGTAAAATTCTTATCATTAAGCCAGTCTAACCAGTATCTTTCTTCTTTACCGCTTTCATTCTGATCCCACAAAATGCCGGTATCTCCGAGAATTATTACAATATCATCTCTAGTTAAATCCTTTTGCTCTTTAAAGTTGGTTGTATTGAATCTCCTAAAATCTCCGTGGCAATCACCAGTTACATATACACTCATACAATCTCTTTCCTACGGACTAGAAACACATCGCCATTTGGTGGATAGCGATGTGCTCTGAATCCGTATGATGTTAAATATTTTTGATAAACTCTAAATCTTTTATTTGTAGTGGCTCCTATAACTATCTGCGCATCATCACGGTGGTCTATATCTATATACATCATAAAATCAGAAATACATTTTCTTGCCCAAATCAATCCTTCAAGACCACATTTTCCTGTAAATGTTATATCTAAATCCCCAACATTTCCTTTACAGTCGAACCAATTTCGTATTGTTTTAAACTTGTTCGCTATTGCAAAAGCAATATAATATTCATGAAAGTTATATTCGTCCACGAAATGTGTTGCAAAGAACATAGCGCATTGTCCATTGCTCAGTAATTTCTTTCTGTACAACACGTCATTATTATCATTGTCAAAAAGAAATTCTAAATCATGATATGAATCATTCATTATATACACAACTTTTTGAAAAACCGCATAAGTTGTTACAGTAGAAATAGTCAACTCTTGGATAAAAATCTTCTGACGATTCGATTATTGATATCTTATTCAAAAATTCTGACACTACTTCTTCTAATTTATTAATATCAAATGGTTCTTTTATAAATACCCCAGATTTGAAGCAATTGAAGCATAGATACTTGGGATACTTTCCGTAATGCTTGTATACTGCCACAGAATATATGTACAGCTGTTTAAGCATTTCGTCTAATTCTGCGTCTTTAAGAGTAGGTGTCTTTCTGCTACTCCTTGGCTTCATATCCCTTGATTTATTATCTATGATATATATATCTCCATCTTCTTCGCATACCATGTCAACAATACACACAAACTTCTTATCGTCTATCTCGAAATCTATTCTCTTTTCTACATCTAAGATGTTGTATGGGACTGGTTTAAACGTCTCTATATAATGGATTCCTTTATTAATATAGTCACTAACTATCTTTGCTGAAGGTCTATCGCCCTTAACATTATCTTTAAATTCAGTCAAGAACTTGAGCTTCATCTCGTCCCTAGTAATCTTATTTTTATAGTATAATTCGATAAGCTTGTGCATGAATTTTCCGTATGAACTGTAGAACATAGGAGACTCGTCTTCCTTTGGAAAATGGATGTACTTTATGAACCATTTGTACGGACAATCGTCGAAACATGTAACTCTACTGTAACTCCATACCATATCCTCTATAAGAGGTCGGTAACATTCATTACTCATTTATTACCACGGAGTCTCCGTGTCTTCATCTCCTTGAAGTCCTTCCTCTACAAACGACATGTCATCTGTCATTTGTCCAGGAACCGGTGCTCCATTAGGAGCTGTTCTTCCAGACTCAACATCATATTCTTCCTGAGTCTTAAACGAGAAAACTTTAAAGTTTGTGTATGTAGTATTAGATTCCTTAACATACTGAGTTGTTACATCAACATCGCCAATACGAACTCTATCTCTTTCTTTGAGCTTTGCCGCCTTAGCAGCACAAGCAGTGCCGATGAACGCTACATATCCGCTGAACTCTACTTCATATTCTCCGGTCTGCTTGTTCTTCCTGCTTATTGAAATTCTTCCTCTACAGAATGTGTCTGATACAGGTTTAATTTCCCATACAGTAGCCCATGTGTCTTTTCTAAATCCCATTATTACTTACCTCATATTCATTCATCTACTTCTGCAATTCCAAACGTCTTTACAAAGTCATCTAAAAGTTTAGATGCTAAAGCAGGTTCCTTAATCTTGTTGTAATCAGCTTTCTTCGCATACCTTGATACGAACTGAATAACTTCTTCCTTCTTATCAGGATTATCTGACAAGAAAATCTTAAGAATCTTATCAAATTTAGCTATAATCTTTGATGCGATATCCCTATCCTCTGAAACCTCAGCTTCTCTCTGCTTACTTCTATAAGCATCTACGTCTGTATCTTGAGTCTGAGCGATCTGGAAGTACGCCTGTAGAAACTGTCTCTGAGTGTATGTGAGACCTGAGCCTACTGCCTGTGCTGGATCTGACATAGAACCTGTTACGAACCACGGGACACTGATATACTCATCAGGATTATCATCGTTCACCCACCTGTACATCATATCTGCTGTAAATAGCATTTCTGTTGTGGTGTTTATGTACGATTTACCTGTCTTATCAAACTTAGTATTTGATAAGATATTCTGCGTTATCTGTGCAGTTCCTGGTGTGATTGTCGGAATAAGAGAAACTCTGTATTTCTTCATTCCGGCTGTTACTTTCGCCAAAATATCATTAATGTCAGTGTATTTGTAGTTGTAACCCTTCATACTCTTCTGAGCTACATCACTAACACTCCTGATTTTGGCAAGCCTTTGATAGATATTCATACTACTAATATCTTCTGTCGCCATACATTCTCCTTACACACTTTCTTTAGTCTTACTATGTATTCCTGTAGTGTAATTAGCACTACAGAATGCAGGGAGCGGGACTCGAACCCGCATGGTAGTTAGCCTACAGATTTTGAGTCTGCTATGTTTGCCTGTTTCATCACCCCTGCATAAGTGCTTATTTATTTAAATTGTCAACACGAGCACATAAATAAAATCCAATTACAACTCCTAAAAACCACGCACCAATTACTTGTGTTGCTGTATACATTTTTATCACCTCTTAACCTTCAGTTTCCAAAACTACCCATTCTGCTTTTTTAGATAATTCATAATTTGCCATAGCATCAATCATACACCTTAATATATATGACTCGTATTCCTCTGTGCTATAATCCGGGTAAGCAAAATACATATAATCAGAAGCGTTCGGTTCTGTGTACTCATACCCAAATTCATCTTTCTTAGGTTTATTCTTACCGAACGTTATTTCATTATGAAGCTTGGCAGCATAAACTTCTGGAGTAATAACTTCAGAAAAACAATCTAGCGGGTCTTCACCATCATTGTATTGTTTCACTTCATCAATCAAAAAATATCCGTTTTTTATGTAGCTTCCTATTGGCAAGTCATTTTCAGGAAGATATTTAACATTAAGTATCCTTGTTTCGCCTAAGCAATCATTATATTTAAATTCATTTGCAAGCTCTTCTGAGATACTATCTTTATCAATATCAAGAAAATAATAATGTAAATCAGAGGCGAACGATCTTGAGCGACATATAACTGGTTTCAATTTCCCATCAGCGTCATACGGCCCCCACGGGTATATTTTCCCGTCTAATTTATATCCTAAATAATAGCTGTAATAATAACTCATATCAGATACTCCTTGATAAATTGCTTATATTATATCGATGAACGGCAGGATTCGAACCTACGACAATCCTCACGATAAAAGATTCGCTCTACAGCTGAGCTACGCTCATCGAAATTGTGGTAGCGAGACTCGAACTCGCGACACATGGCTTATAAGGCCACCGCTCTAACCTACTGAGCTACACCACAATAACCTCTGCCTTTCGCAATAAAGGATTTCACGACGCATCACTACTTTCCACACTTCCGCAGAAGCTGTCTTTCACCGTCAGTCCGCAAACCTCGGAGGGCACATACGGGCGATGGGACTTGAACCCACACTGGAATAATCCAAAGAGATTTTAAGTCTCTTGCGTCTGCCGATTTCGCCACGCCCGCATAACACAACGATTCGGGTAAGGATTTGCACCTTACATACGGTCTTTTTCTTCAAGATTTGAGTATATGTTCTCCAACTGGTTCCGCTTTTCGGCACGTAGTCTCGACTCTCGCATGACCGCCAACCGTTTACTGCTGAATCCTCTTGAATTTGTATTTGTGTCTACCTATTCCACCACCGAATCGTTTATCGAATAATATGGTATTACGATTTTGGCAAGGATTTTCACCTTGCATGTAGTTGTCCTGCTCCTACGACATGCTAGCCTTATCCATCCACTTATGGGGATTGTCTGCGTTTACTTATTCCGCCACAAAATCGTTGTTTTATCGAATAATAATGTCGCTAATGTCTTTCATATTATGAATTCCTATCCACTGACATTCTTTAATTACTATGAAACATTTCTTGTTATATTCATATGATGTATACTCTTCGCCAGAATATACTATCGTGTCACCATTTCTTTTATATATATAAATTGATTTCACTATATATTCTCCGATATTAATAATAATATGAGCAGCCCATGCTGGATTCGAACCAGCGTATACAGCAGTCAAAGTGCTGTGCCTTACCGCTTGGCGAATGGGCTAGTCTCGCGTAGCTGTATATTGATTTATTATATTGATATGTTATTTTGAAAACCTGCTATTGCGCAGGTTTAAAATGTAATAGCATTATCAGTTGCAAAGTCACACCATTCTTCTGGGTGTCTCGGCGTAGCTACCACAGCGTCACTACCACTTGTAGTTGTTTGTGTATTTGCCCAAATTGATCTGATATTAGTACGATACTGATACTGACTATCCCAGTAATATCTAACATCTGTCTCGTTCCATTCATTATTATACAGTCTAGGATTGAGATAAGTAGTATCTAGCCAATCTTCATGATTCAGTCTAACTGATTTTATCCGATCGTAATCTTGAATAATTCTTATTATTTCATCAAATTGAAAATTATATTCTGGTTGTTTATCAAGCAATCCTGCTGATTCTTCAATCGTTTCTTTTATTTGCTCTAATTTATCCATGCTATCTTATTAGTGTTTGTTTCCAACAATTATAGTCATTTAAATAATCCTTCGCTATCTTCCTTTGCTTAGCACCTATTAAGTTCCTACCACTGGATAGATTATATTCCTTCCCGCGCATGAAATTTGCAGCTACATCCATGAAGTCCGGCTCAACACCCATCTGCTCTAATTGATATATTCTATAGAAAATTCCAGACATTACAGCTCTCTGATAACTTAGTTTTATATCAGTTCGACCTTCCTTTATAGCTTCTTTAATTTTCATATTGACTGCTACCCTAAACGAGCTAAGAGAAAATCCAGTCTTTATACCTCTAAGAATCAGATCGCCGCCAGTTCTAGGTCTAAAAGAACTCTTTGAGTAGTTAGGATGAAGGTACTTAAATGATGATAAGTTTACACAGTTGCTAATTGCTTTTATCCCTTCTCTGTATATTGGGTATTCCAAATCTCCAATACGTATTACCATGTTTAACAAATCAACATCGCAAGACCTAATATTAATTGCATCTTCTTCTCTACATCCCGAATATCCTAGCCAGTAATAACATCTATATACATTTGAAATACTTAGCTCGTCTTCTTTGTCGAACACAGAGTCGAGGTATCTTTGCATGTGCATTGGATTTACGACTGTCATTTTCCTCATTTTATCTACTACATCTACATGTAGCTCAGGAACAGTCTTATTGGAATACTCAACATTATCTATACACCAATTTAGGTATGCGTTTAATGCTACCATCATTGTATATACAGAGTTCGTTTTTAATCCACAAAATTTGTTGAACGATGTTGATAATTCCTCTTCGTTCATTTGGCATAAATCCTTGCCGTACTCTCTTTCGTATTTCTCTGAAATATCAAACAGGCGCTTATACTTTTCTCTTCCACCTATATTACTTGTATGATTACATATAAACTTCCGTTTAATTTCCTCGTTATACATCGCAACCTCCCAGTATATTATGTATAACGCCACTATAACGTGGCGTTTAGAGAGACTGCCCTTTGCCAAATCACTATAAGATTATTCGGATCTATATATGCTATAACAGACGTTGCTAATAAATATGCTTCAGCTACCTTAGACATCATATTTGGTGGTATCGTAGTTATATAGTTCCCTATCTTACTCTTTGACATTCTCTCTGGATTCTCACACAATACCATACTATCCATCTTCAGCCCAGTACCTTTCGCCGGTATTAGTACGTGTGTTGGCAAATACTGTTTCTTGATTGCTGATGTAAGCGGTAATGCAATAATGTTAGGACTGTGAATGTTCCCGGTATTGTTCTGTAGTACAAGACCTGGACGCCAACCATTTTGTTCACTACCATCACCGCCAAACCGCATCATATAAATCTCACCGATTCTCGGCTGTCTACGAAGGATACTCATGGTGTCACATCCTTTCACAATATGAAATTGTGTGCTACTATGTATAATACACCATAAGAGAGTATTCGTCAAGATAATTAACTATTTTACACCACGTCAGCAACTACTGTATATGAATCGTCTTCATCACCGTTCTTAGACTCACATATTATATTATAAATATCTCCTATAGAAGACTCTTCTTCAATCAGCATAATATATTTTACTCTTTGAAAACCGAGTATGTTGCATCCGGTAGAGTTTTTAAAGTATACTCTATTAGGTGATATACTAGTAAAAACATTGTCGTAGCAAGCTACTATCTTCATATTACTTTCGTAAGAATCATATCCCTGGTTTATAGTTGCATATCTGTATGCAATATATCCCTTTTCCTTACAATGTTTTTCAAACCCTGTGATTGTAAGCTTCTTTTCCAACTGTCTTCTCCGTTGATTTTATGTAGGAGATTTGTTATAATAAAACCAAGTAGATGTTTTGTGGTTCATCTACTTCATAGGTTTTACGGCAGATGTTTGTGGTTATCATCTACTGTATAGTTTTTCTACCTACACTTTTGGAAGAAGGAGAGAGTTTATCAGGCTCTCTCCTTTGTTTTCAGGTTCAATCGAACGTCCGTTCGTGATATATATTATCATCTTATATCTATTGTGTCAATAAATTCATAGATGATTTTGTATTCTTTCAGGATCGACAACTTGTGGTTCCCACAAAACCTCGTATAACCATGATTTAGAATCCTTAACAACATCAAAATCATAATAATCATACTTGAATGTTCTTACGACCATTCTCTCGTCAACATTACTAACTTCTTTTAGTCTGTTATTAATCCAATCAAAATAGTTCGAACACAAACTTCGATCCACACCATTGCTGGAAAACATATACCACGCCCACGGTACACCTATACTGGTTAAAGCGTCATATGATGTTAGTTTGCCGTTATATGCCATTATAGTTCTGACTGCGAAGTTACGTTCCAGCCTCTCGCACTCTTCGCTTTCCTTCTTAGATATGCCATATATACGCTTAATCTTCTTAGCGTCCATTGTTAAGTTCAAATCTATATCTGGAAATCCTTCTATATCTTTTATGATATTCTTTAGTATATCGTTAACCTCGTCAATCTTTAGTCTATTATATACGAAGCTAGAAACCTCTCTTTCGAGATCGCTGTCAGTAACAACGCTTATCCATTCTTTCTTTTTCTTATCGTGGCGACTAGTCTTTGCTCGATGGCTTACACTCTCTATTGATGTATTCATAATAACGCCGGTGTAATACATCATCATTATTAACGCCACAAAAAACTCAAACATTAAGCAGACGCATCAGAAAGACAGTCTAGAGCTTTATCTAATGAATCCATTGCATCATCTAGATAATCATCAGCATCTTCTAAACTGTCTACTGCATTCTCCATCTTTACATATCTGTCAGAACTCTCTAAATTTTCCGGCATATTAGATAAACATTCATACTCTTCGTCATACGCCGTAGATATTTTTTCTCTAGCATCGCTTATCAATCTAGACGCAGACCGTATAATCTCTCTTCTTTTATTATTCAATACATACCCTCTCAATCCTATATTCCTTCGAATACGAACTTCATATTAAAGGCTTCTTCGCTCAAATGCTCAATTTCTAGTCTCTTGACAAGTGGTAACAACCTGTAGAAAATATGCTTGTTATTATCAACAACCATATCTTCGAATGTCACGCTGATTATAATCTCATTGTTTTCATTGATATTCGCACATACACCATAAGTGTCGAATTCATTAACTATTACGTCTAACCAGTTACACGCGACTATTAATTCTTCTTTCTTTACCTCATAGATACCAGATTTCCTGTCATCAATGAGCGGCTTTAATATATTTTTATATATATTCCCATAGGAACTGCTCATGACAACTCACCCCCGCGAGCTACTTCAGAGATTCTGTTGAATGTAATATTGGTAGTTACTTTACCATCTGTTCTTGGATAAACTTCAATGTTTGATGCTGATTTACAGATTAACGCAAATGCACTTGGATTATTAACAGAATAGTTTTTACCTTCTATTGATATATATCCCATACTCTTATACGGTTCATGCAGGTGCAAAGTAATCTTTGCACCACTTATAATTTCCTTCAATGAATTAAAGCATTCCTTAGCTAGCTCTATTCTTGTTGTGTTATCAACCATAGGTAAACTATCGTGTTTATCCATAAGTTTTCCAATACTTATCATCAGCTCATCAGTAACACTATCAATATCCATTAGAACCACCTTCCTTTCCTGGTATGTATTGAATTATATCTCATTAGTTACATTGTTTCAATTTGTGTATCGTCACTTGTTAAACTACATTCGGAATAGTTTAGCAAGTCAACCACTATATCAGAAATAATATTTGCAGCTTCTACAACTTCTTCTTCTGTATTAAATTTCGAGAAAGAAATCCTTACAGTTTCTCTGGCTTGTGTCGGGTTAAGACCTACAGCTAAAAGGACTTCGTTAGGTTTCTGTTCATGGCTTTTACAAGCAGACCCAGCTGATATACATACTCCCTTTGAAGCAGCCATAATAACCAGAGTTTCTGCATCTATTCCGTCAAATCTTATTGACAAAACCTTGCCACGTAATTCTGACGAACCAACGTTATCATGTAGTCTGTCAATAGTTCCATCTAATTTAGCTCTTTCGAGCAATGTATTCCAGAATAGTTTCTTGAGTTCTGTTACTCTTTTACCTAGCTCACCATCTCTCATTATAATCTCGCAAGCCTTCCCAAGACTAACAATACCAGCAACGTTTTCTGTACCGCCACGTTTACCAAATTCCTGATTTCCACCACCACGAATCATTGGATTGAAGTAGTATGGAGTTTTTAGATAAAGAGCCCCAACTCCTTTCATCCCATGTATCTTATGGGCGGATATCGATGCGGTGTCACATTGCATCTCATTCACTTTGATAGGTACACAACCAGCTGCCTGAACACAATCACAGTGGAATCTAATTTTTGCTGTTCTACAAACCTCGCCTATCATCTTTACCTTGTTTATAGAACCAACTTCATTATTTACGTACATAGCAGCAATCACATCAACGTTTTTCGTCGTATAATCGATCATGCTCCTAGCCGATATTATACCATTCTCACCTATTGGAATAGTTTCTAGATTATAATTGTGTTCTCTTCCCCAAAATTTACCTGCCAATACAACTGAATCATGCTCCCCAGCTGATATGGCTACTGTTTTATATTTCCTCGGTGTATACTTACATACGGCGCTTCTCATAGCCGCACTGTTCGCTTCAGTGCCACCAGAAGTAAAGATTATATTTTCTGGAGAATCAGCACCGAAGAACTTACGTACTTGTTCTCTAGCTTCTTCTACAGCCCTCTTTGCGTCAGCTCCGAGCCCATGAATACTGCCTGCGTTACCATAACAATCTTTGAGAAATGGCATCGTAGCGTCTAAAACCTCTGGGTCAATCATTGTTGTTGACGCATTATCTAAATATATCAACCTTAACTACCACCCCTCTCACAGTTATCACAAATCAGATGGGTTATATAGCTCTAAGTCTCCAGACCAGAACAACCACATATCATTTTCTTCAAACGTTATGAGATTCTTCGTACCGTTGTCATATTTAACTGTAAATACTTTTCCTTCGCTATTGTCAACGAATTCCTTGTATTTTTCGTTCATATGTATATAGTTAGGTCTGGACTTTACGCTACTGATATTTATTGTAACTTTATCTCCCTCGTTAAAATTCTTCGGTTCTGTGTGGTCACTTACAGAATATTTCGCTATCTTATGCACGAGCAGCATCTGCTCTATTTTTTCTTTTCCGTGTTTATCTCTGTTTGGCTTTCGTCTTTCCGCAGCTCTTCTCTGTTCCCTGTTCATAAAAACCTCGTTTTATTTACGGTTATCATAAAGATTGTGGAGCTATGAAACCACAACTCCACAACCACGAGTTACCGATTATTCGAAGCTAATGAAGGACTGGATGCGAGCCTTTTCTTCGTTAATGCCTGCGACTACAGACGGAAGAGCTTCCTCGATTGCGCCGAGATTGATAATAGCTACGCCATACTTATCGGAAATGTATTCCTTAACGTCATCAACGCTCGGAAGCATCACTGTAATCTGTGCAAAATGACCATCGCCTCTGGATTCCTTAAAAGAAACTCCGTATGTATTGATGCTACCAGCACCCTTTGTAGTTCCGACCTTAAAGATATCCTCTTTACCGTCCTTACCGCCCTTAAGAGTGAGAGCTTCCGGACGATACTTCTCAACAGTCTTGAGGTCGTCGAACTTGATTGTAGATGTGACAATCATAGCGTCACCCGCTACAGTTACCTTAACAGCATTATCAGCCTTCGCTACTCCAAGGAGATAGCATGTATCTGTTACCCCAAAGTCTGCGAAAGTCTTGTTAATGTCACCCGGTGCGAGAGTTGTACCATCCAGATTCATGGATGTTTTTGTGTAATCGAATTCCGCCTGATTACAAGCTTCCTTCAGTGTCATTGTCTCGCTAACGATGAGTGCCTTACGACTGATATTGTTACCAATAGTTACTTTAATCATAAGCTTTTCTCCTTTTCTTATATTGTTCGGTTCCCCGCAACAGATAGGAATCCACCAGAGTCTACAGGTATCAAGACATTATGCATATTGTATAATTATATTGATAAAATAAAATTAAAAACCATCAATAATCTAGAAATATTTTCAAACCATTAAGCGACTATTGTTTATCGGGAGGTATCTCGCTATATGCCGTACGTATTTCGAATTATGAATTATGAATAATGTTCTATAGGATATTGATACGATTGACGCCCAATTTTCTTGCTGAACCTATGTAAAACAAACTTTACATTTTCAAGTATCTGTGGTTTATTACCACATACTCGGAAAGAAAAGTAATTAACCAACCACCAAGCCTAGGAAACTTTGGTTAGGCTATGCAATAATAACCAAGATTCCGCTGTATCATACCCAACAAATTCCTACCTGTTGTGGAGAACCGAACGTTTATGAATTTATTTAATTACTGCCCTGAAAAATCATAGTGTGCATCGCCATCAGATTCCGGTGGAGTAAAAGGTTTTAACTTACTTGCGTATTCCTTATACTCTTCGATAACATCATCGAATTCCAGAGATACGTTGAATGGCGGATCATAATCGACAGATACATTGACATGTGATGACTCAATTTTAGACGATATATCATCAGCTTCCTGTGACAATTCTTTGTATTTTCTCTTAGCAAATGCTCTGTTGAAATGATCCTCTGTTGTCACTTCAACATCGTATGTGTACCTTACTGGGTCTCCGTTGATATTAAACTTCTGTCCCTCTGCTGTTGTTTTTACTTTACTAGGCTTATACATCAGCATACGATTGATTGCGCTTGCAACTTCCTGACGGCATTTGTTCGCTGCAACCAATGCATCGATGTCGTCGTCGATTGGAAGTGTTCTTTTAGCTTCTGAAATAGCCTTGGCAAGCTTTTCTTTTTCCTCTACCATAAACAGCATGAAGTCAAGAACCGTATCATTGTCAACGAATTCCTCATCTTCATATAATGTTTCACACCAGTCTGCTACATCAGGATTCACCTTATTTTCATAATGCATTCTTTTAGTTTCCAGAGCGTGTGTTCGTGTGGTTATACTATTGTAGCCACACCTTATCATGTTCTCAATGAAGTTCATGTAACGAAATGAGTCTTTTAAATTCATATACATTCTCCTTTATTTAATTGTCAATGTGCATTTGATTGCTATGCAATCCATAACGAGAATTGCCGGAGCCCCTTGTCGATCTCGGGGCGAAGGTAATTGTCATTTATGCGAGTTGCCGAGGGCACGTATAAATTAAATTAATTAGGTTTGTTTAACGAAAATTTATCAGTCTCAAATTTGAGTTAAACGAATGTAATTAATTTAAATTGTACGCTGCCCGAGGCGTTACTGTCATTGCGTAACATCTGTTAACAACAGATGTGGTTCATATGTAATATGTAACCAATATTCATTGCATAACTCTTATTTATTTATCTTTTACAAATTCATCGAGTTCATTGAAAAACTCTTCATCTTCCATATAGAACGGGTCTTTGCCAAGGTAACCAATGAAGTTCACCATAAGCTGAGCGAATCTCCAATCAGGTAACTTAGACCAATCCTCAGCGAGTTTGTGACAATACTTATAAATTCTTGTTGGGTCTCTCATTTCCCTCTCCGTATTCTTTATTAAATTGTAACTATATTATACCACATTTTCCGCAAATGTCAACATAAATTTTTAATTTACCTATAGTTTTTATATTCCTCAGAAATCAAAGAAATTTACAGTTGATTCATCTAAATCACTGAAATTATCAATCTTTTCAAGCCAATTGATATTGAAATAATATGTAGGATCGATATACTGTTTATCAACAGGCTGTGCTGTCCAACTAATGTGGTCAACATAGTTCCTTGCGTCACGACATTCGCCAGTAATTTCTATTGTACATCCGTCATATTTATTCATATACGAAACCCATCCTGGTGATTCTGTGACTGATGATATAAGCGACTTATGTATCACATATCTGTCACCTATTTTGGGTCTTTCATAATTTTTATTTCTCCCTCTGTATACAATTATTATATTGTCTTCCATTCTTTTAAATATTCCATCCATCATATCATCAGAATAAATCAGCAATTTCAAATCTAACATCTGAAAGTTCTTCGTATTCACTGACCTTTTCGAGCCATTTCAAATTAACAAGATACCCTCGCCTTTCCCCGGTTCTTTCAATTATTGAATCCCAAGATTTTCTATCTATTTGGTTTCCACCGTCTTTGTATTCGCCTGTTATGAATAATATGTCACCATCATATTTATCCATGCCCCCGATCCAGTTTGGTGTTTCACTAGTATTCTCAGGTTTATGTAAAATATATCTATCACCGATCTCTGGTCTCAAATAATGTTCGTCGTGGCCTCTATATATAATCTCCATATTATTTGGAATACCCCCTTTCTCGTATTCTGAACATGGTATCGGTGTATTCTTCTAAGATTTCATACTTCCTATAAAAATCATTAAACCTCACACTATCATCAATTGATACGATATATACATAAAAATATTCTGCAGTTTTTGTGTAAACGAAATGTGACATAGCTCCAACAATTATGGTTAGTGTTATCAAGATAACAGCTATTGGTCTTGCAGTCTCATACCATATAGAGAATATACCTATCGCCAATGAAAATATAATTAATACTATAAGAATTGCTATTAAGATAGCAAATACAGTATTATTGTTATAGCTATCTTTGTACTTACTTATAACTTTCACACCGTCTAACATTCTATATATCCTTTCATAATATATTCTGTAGCATATCATTATGGAGTTAATTTAGCCCCGTCGCGGATCAGAGTGGCTGGGTAACCAGGATGAGTTGGTTCTGGTGATGTGGGCGAAATTAAAATAGTTGGTTGGTTTTGTACGAAAAACGTATTTGGTGGGTGTAGGCTGAACCTGTTTATTGGCAAATGGAAGGTTAGGAACAGCTTGTACATCACGTAGCTGCGGGGATGAGATCCGGGTTTGCTGCAGGGGCCTGCGTTTTTCGTTCTGACATTTCGTAACTTTCGGTAAAACCAAAAGTACCTTTAAAAAGGCGTATTCATATGCTACTTTATTAATTCATGTTTGTTAAATAACTTCCGTACCACATAGTACTGGAATGGTTAAACCAATATTTTGATATGACTGATTTCTTATCAAGAATAGTGTCTAGCGTTTTATAGAAAACCTTCTCTTCTCTTTTAGATGTAATTGGGAATCTAATTACTATTGAACATTGCCTGACTTTGTTGAAGCAATCTGATGGGTCTATACCAACATAAAAGCTTTCATAATTGCTAGTTATTATATGGTCTGTTCCAATTGTAATTTTATGATTTCTTAATAGCGGGAGATAAATCGCATCATTTTCTTCATAAAAATACTCTATATCTTCCTTTGATATATTGTTTAAAAAACCGTTATCAAAACACCACATTAAAAATCTTGATATCTGTTTATCTTTTGTAAAATCAAGTTTGTCTATGTGTGTAAAAAATCTGCCATAGTATTGTTCAATGAATTCTGATTTTTTCATTGCTCCATTTCCTCAACATGTGCAATACGTTCAAGTTGATACGCAATATCCTTAAGTTCATTAATCTGTTCTTCATGACGATTAATACTTTCATAGATACCATGTAAATAATCTCGAACATCTGCAAATCTTACAGCTATAGAGTATATGCTTATCGCAATCACAATTCTTAATAAAAGATTAGCTAGCTCTATTGTTCCCATTATGATTCCTCCATTTTTATATGAATTACATAATATCTATTAAGCAACTTCCCATTACTGATAGTGCTTTCTCATGCATTTCAGGTGTTGTACCTGCACAAAGAGATGATAAAACATGGATTTTAACTTCAGGACTGAATGCTTTAATAAGCAGAGCATTTGATATTACACATATATCTGTACAAACTCCACATACATAGACATTAATTCCTTCCTCATACTCATCATCGCTAAGAAGGAATGCCTGTGAATCTATGTAGTATCCGAGATTCTGACTTCCAAATGTACTCTTATTAAATGTCTTGGCTTTCCTAGTTTTTATGAGGTCGCTAAGTTCTGGAACAATTTCCCATCCTACTGACCCAATCATGCAATGACCTACAGGAAGTAATTTCCCTTCTTGAGTTTCCTCATAGTCTCCGTAATGAGTATCTCTTGTGAAGATAATTTCACCTTCGAAATTATCTGCGTATTCCTTAATTCCTTCTATGATCGATTTTGCTTCATCGGTACCAAGACTTCCTGTTACAAAATCATTCTGCATATCAACTATGATTAAAAAATTATTATTCAAGCATTACTCCTTTTAAAGCATCATAATATTTAACGATCGTTCGTTCTGCATTCTCTAGAACTTCAACTGATTGATAATTTGCACATTCATCACAAGTAAAATGCTTAATACATTCTGAGTCGTCTATCTCACAGCATCTTATATCTTTCCTAAAGATGTTAATCGCTTCTTCTATTTCATGTAAATTTTCATCAGATAAGATACGTGATACTCCATCTACTATTTTATCTATATCGTCTTCTTTTATACCTTCGACTGCATAATGTCCAAGACTTATATCATCTACTGCGTCATGCAACGCATTTTTTACATCGTTTACATCAACTAACATCATATTCATTCTCCTTTGTAATGCTCTGGCATTGGCATCCATGCAGTTACATCGGGATAATCCCAATGAACACATCTGCTATTACATTGCATAAAATAACTTTCGTGTACACAAGCAACGCCGACATAATTAACAGTGACAAGATAGAATCCATCTTCCTCCGGTAACCGTTCGCTCACCGGAATCCACCGTGGTTCTGAATGTATCGAGAAAGATTTTGCAAGCCGTTCACGTTCTTTTCTCTCACGTCTGTCATATTCTAAATTGTTGATACAATCGCAATCATACGCTCCCATTAGTTCAACTCCCTTTTTTCAATGTTTCACTTGTTGAAAAATACCTTACACTATTCAATGGAATGTACTGACTCCGAGTTGTCCTATCTGAGTAATAAATAATAATCATACTATCTGTAATTTCTGCATTATCGCAAATAATACATAACTCTTTCCCGTCAAGCCATACGACATATACACTCATCTATCTATATCCTCTCTTACCACCATGATTATTTTGTTTTGGAATTGATATAACTAACAGTACAATTTTTCCTTTCATATCAATAATCCTTATCAATAACGCCTATAAGAAGCGTATTAACTTCCATATTCTTACCTTCTTTCCATGCGTTGAAGATAGCTTTGTTCGCTGCTTTATCATCGCCAAGCACAGGATATTCAGGTGAACCCCATGACATTCCACAATTATAGCAATGAAACATTATTTTTCTCCAATCATATGTCTTTTTAAAAAGACCTGTTTTTGATAATGGTTTTTCACATATGTATGAGCTTTCGTACGATACATGTTTCTTTTTGTTGCCAAACGAATCGTACTTTAAATCCCAATCCTCAGAATAGCCACGCTCTATCAGAGCGCTATTGAGACAATACGGGCATGTACCATATACCTCTAACATTTTATTCAGTATTCTTTTATCTATGTTGAGGTCGTCAGGAAGTTTAACAATGTCTATCATTTATATTTACCTCATAAAAGATTCATTTTATATATTAAAAAAATCTACATTTATAGAGTCATCAATATCATCAAAGCAACTTTCACTAATTGGCTCTAGCCATCTATAGTTAAACATATAACTATTTGAGTTCATCCTGTTTAATATATGTATGTTGCCAATAAATTCGCTATATTCGACAGTGGCGCTCCAACACATATTGCCTGATATATATTGATCTTTATCTAGACCTGTTATTCTTATTACAGCATTATCGTATAAATCCATTGAACTGCCCCAACCAGGTCGTTGAAACACGTTTTCAGGTTTGTGTATAATAAACCTGTCCCCTATATTCGGTTCTATAAAATCCTCATATCTAAAAACAATTCTAATCATATGCACTCCTTTTATATATCAAAGAAGTTTGTTTTTAAAGAAGTATCAATTTCTTCGAAATTATCTTCGAATGCCTCAAGCCATCTATAGTTAATCATAAAATCTAATGAGTTGAGGAAGGCTAACTTATCAACTCTTGTATCAAGTCCGGTAATTCTGCCATCCTTATATATCACTTTAGATTTCCAGCATTTGCCTCTTGTAGCCGGGTCTTTACCTTCACCTATTATCTCAATCATAGTACCATCGTACATATCCATTGAACCAGTCCATGTTGGTCGCTGATGTATATTATCTGGTTTATGTATAATGAATTTCTCACCTATATTTGGTTTTATAAAACCATCGTTTCTAAAAACAATATTAATCATATGCACTCAATCTGTAAGGAATTCCAACTTATCATTGCTTCTTCCTTATCGTTCCTTTCTTCTCCAGAAGTCCCGCATTTTGGACAATAAAAAACATACACCATTGAGCGTGTATGATAGTCTAATTCCGAGTTATGCATTGGCAGGCATCCACATTTTTTACATTTTTTAACAGACATATATCTCCTATATATCAAAAAAGTTCGTGTCATTAGTTTCTAATTCATCGTATTGTATTGACTCTCTAAATTGTGGTATGAGATAGATATTGTCAACTATATTATATCCTCCGTTTGAAATCATTCTCAAATTACTATTAAAATAATCCACACTCGAATGTTGCAACAATATCTTTGGATTATTCTCTCCAACGAACTTGATATATGCAGCCATTCCATTTTTATCATATCCATGAGATTTGATAACATCTATAGACTCTTCCATAAAATCTGGATATCTTGTCCAACCAACCCACTTTGCATCTGCGTCTTTCAATATACGGAACACGCTATATACATCGTCAGGTCTGATATAAAATGCGTATTTTATCATAATAACTCACCATATCAAATATCAAAAAAATCCGTATCATATGAATCGAGTTCATCTTTTTCCCTTATGTTTTTTGCTGGGATGTTGATTAATTCGTCAAGTGGTAATGTATAAAAAGCCTTAGATGACATACACCCTTTATCATAATCAAGGTCTTTGTAACCCCAAAATATTGGACACTCAGAGCACATTCCCATTCCATCAGCTGTTGCGTTCACGTAGTAGCACAATACACCTGAATACCTTGAGACTTCATCTGGTGTTTTTAATGTTGTCCATCTTTGCTCATAATTAATCCTGTCTGATCGACTAGGATAATTACCTAATTCTCTTTTCATATCTCTAATCATCTCTCTCCACATTGAGACGACTGTTTCTTCATCGTATAAAACGTTCATTTCTCATAATCACCTACTTTATATATCGAAAAAATTTGTACCGTATGAATCGAGTTCATCTAGTTCGCGAATATTCTTTGCAGGGAGATTAAGTAATTCGTCGAGTGTCGATAAATCATATATGCCATTATCCATACATGTTGCGTTGTAGTCTAGGTTTTCAAATCCCCAAAATATCGGGCACTTCTTACAGCCGCCACCTTTGATTTCAGTATATCGACATAATATTCCAGTATCCTTCGCGATACGAAAACCTACTGGCGCTGAGGATTTCATCCACTGGTTTTCAAAACTATATTTTTCAGAGAGAGATGGATTATTGCCCAATACTATTTTCATGTCACTAATCATTTCTCTCCACATAGAGATAACCGATTCTTCATCGTAAAAATCGCTCATAATAAACCTTTCTTATATCTCACAGAAGTTTACTGTATTTTCTACAAGATCTGAATATGCAGCGAATTCTGGTATTGAATAAAAACTATCTACCACAGTAAACATTTTGTAATCATAATCTTTTTTGAAGCTTGTCCTTAAATATGGTATACTTGAATACATGATATCGTAGTATACAAATTCACCTGTATATCTATCCTTTACCTCACTGATGTAAAGAGCAACTCCATATTTTGACAATTTGTCAGAATAAATGTATGTATAGAAATGATCTATAGGATCTCTGCCCTTTCCAAATCCAGCACCAATATTTCTTAATTCCAATAATACGTTGTATATATCATCAGGTTCTACAGGAAATGCGTATGCTTTCATAATTATTCATTTATTCCTTTCATACATCTATATCGAAATCAGTATCTTCCCCAGAATAAATTGAACAATTATCTACCTCGAAATATGAACAATCCAATTCATATTCCATAAAATCCTCAGCATTTTTAATTGCATCGTATGTACTATATGCACCACAAACCTTTATGGATACGCTCGTAGCTTCCTCGTCTTCTGAGTACCATACAGGATAGCACTCTACATAAAAGTCTTTTTTCATAATCTTCTCCTATTTTATACTGTATACGAATAATCTAAATCACCTACATTTTCTCGGAACTGCGAAATACTGATTATTTCATATGATGCAAATTTACTTTCCATAATCGAGTTTGCATATTCAACTGCTTCATTTATCAACAGATATCTGTTTGATGATATAACTATCGTTTTACTACTAACGTCATCTTCTAATTTTGATGAGACTAAATATGTTATATAGAACTTATTTTTCATGTAGTAGCCTCCATATTATTAGTTACTCATTTCTTTTAACTGTATCAATTGTAGTTTACCAGCTCGCTGCTTCTCCAGGAATTCGAAGGCAGTGATGAGTGGTTTGCTGTGGAATTGAGTTCGGATTCGATGGAGACCAGATGGTTCGTGTCGGGGTATTGTGTCTTATTGAGATTCCGAGAATATTAGTAGTTGACTCGCATCTGGATTTATGTTAGTTGCATGTCATAAGTGACCGGCTGCGCCTGACAAAGCCCTGTAGCTGGCTTCCATTTCGTACCGACATTTCGTAGCTCACGGTGACACCGAGAGTGCTATAAAAATAGCTATGCATACAGTTTCCATTTATTATTAAAAAATATAATTAAAATCTATTTGATTTTCCTCTAGTTCTTCGTACTCTTCGAACATATTTTTCGCTGGCAATCTTAATATTTCATCGACTGTAGCTTCCTCATAAAAGTTTCGGTCTATGCATCCTAGCTGCGGATCGTTTACATCAACACCCCAGTAAACAGGGCATTCTTTACACGTTGCTTTTGCAATTTCTTCTATGTAATAGCACAATACTCCGCCACGTCCCCAGAGTTCTGGATGATTATGTCTCATCCATTCTTCTTCGAAGTCTAACTTGTCCTCATATGACACGTCATTACCAATTTCCTCTTTCATATCTAATAACATTTCTTTCCATATCGAGAGAATTTGTTCTTCAGTATATTTTTCACTCATATATAATTCCTCACATAAAATTTAAAAACCGTGCAGCCTGTATTTAGACTGCACGGCCTATCAAAAGAAAGGAGGCATACGCAGGAAACCACTAAACCTGCGAGATCGGCTCGGTGGAATCGAACCACCACAAACCATGCCGATTAACCAAATAAATCAGATATATCATTCAGTTCTTCTTCAGATATATCTACCATAGGTGCTTTCAAAAGTTGGTATGCTTTCGTTAAGCTTATACCGTACGACTTGCGTTCTGCATAGTCTAATTGCCAATCAATAAGTACTCTGTCATATAACATATCTTCGGATTCGTTTGTAAATGCTAAAACATTATTTACAGAGTAATGTTTTCTATTAGCAATTAACAAGTAACCACCACTGTAAAAATTAAATTTGAAATAGCAATCTCCTGTCCATCTTCTGTCGTAACTATTAGCTGCTATTCCTTTATTCCCACATAAATCTGTTATTCTGTTCCTGATAGCCCATGCACAATCTTCATTGGGACATACGATTATGCCCTTTGATGGTTGTGAACTTATGTAATCAATGATTTCTGAAATAGTGTTTTCATTCACATACATTTCATGTGAATTAACGTCTATCGCTCTACCCATCCTTATCCTTTCTTTTAAATGTTTGAGAAATCAATTGTAGATTCCTCAAGGTCTTCGTAATTAACCTTCTCTAACCATTTTGCATTTACGGACCAGTCTTCCGAACCTTCTTCGCAATCAATATTTTCAGCATACCAGACATTACTATATATAGAACGATGCACTATCTTGATTGCTGTACAATCATATTTATCCATTAAATTAATCCATCTCGGATATTCATGGATATTTCGTGGTTTGTGTATTATAAACACATCACCGATATCTGGCTGCTCATGCTCTTCAAAACCAAGAATTCTCATTACATACCTCTTTATATGCTGAAGAAATCTACATCTAATATATCAAGTTCCTCTCCTTTACAAATCGGCTCAAGCCAGTTCATATTAAATGAACAAATTGTGTCAGGGTCACTACCATTCACAGGTCTAGCTATCCAATATCTGCGTGAACTTGTCTCACCATTTGGATGTGTTAATTCAATAGTCATACCATCGAATATATCCATACTACTAATCCATGACGGTGACTCATTGACATCTGCTGGTTTATGTATCACATACATATCACCTTCCATAAGTTCAAGGTTTTTATATTCAATTTTATTTATCAATATTTCCATTTTTACACCTCAGAACCTTTTAGAACCTCACAGGTTCTAAAATAAAATCAAAGTGCCGGAATCTCGGCACTTTCTCTATGTACCCTTAAAAGGGGACGGAATTCCTGTATCCATCCATTATTATCTATATATTTTCATATCTAATAGATTAATAATATATACATCAAGCCAATATCTTCTAGCTAAATCAATCATCATTTTAGTTCCCTTGCTTTTCATATTCCAAAAAGCAATGAGGACTCCGTTCAACTCTGATGCATACTCAGCCATTTGCTTATTACGTAAATAACCAGCACGTTTACCAAGAGACCAGTCAGCAGGAAACTCTGTGAATTCATATCCATTTCTGTGTGCAAACATTTCAGCACATTTATCTACCCCCCTACATCCACCAGATATAATCTCTATGCTACTTGTATTGGAATTTAATTTTCCTATTATATCTAGTATTTTACTCTCTATTACTTCATAATTATTAAAATCTCTAGAACCAGAAATAATAATCCTCATAACAAGATATTACCTACCATTTCACTAGGTATTTCTTCTGTTGTATAAACAAGTTGTACACAATCTAATGGGAATGCCCATTCAAAGATATCTCCTGGGAGAAATCCGTCAATTGATAGCCAAGCATCACAGATAAAAGATATCTCCCATTGTTTTCCGAGAAAGTACTCTGGGCAATCATATAGTTTGAAACTATCATTGTTGTCAAAAGTAATTATGTCTCCAATATGTATTGGATTGCCATGCATATCTTTGTATTCTTTATTCATAATTCACCAATATATTTACTTCTGTGTCAAACATATCTTTCATGATTCACCGAACAATGACGAGACATCGAATATATCAGACGAGTCAATGTCTCCGTAATCGCAGACAAGTTGTACACAATCAATCGGAAAATAATAGTTGTAAGAACTCCCTGGTTCATGTCCGTCTACTACGTACAACGTATCCATACCAAAATAATCGATTTTCCATGTTTTGTTTAGGAAGTACGAAGTGCAGCCATTGTTTCTGAATGATTCATTGTCGATAAATTCAACTGAATCACCAACATGTAAAGGCAATCCAAATATATCTTTATATCCCATGTTATCACCACCTTATACCACCCATCCGTACATTATGGATACCGACTCAACAGATACTACGAGATCATCGTTTTCCGCAGAATCATCAGCGATACATTCGTCGTCTTCATTTTCTTCATCCTCATCACTTAATTCGAAGAAGTCATCTTCTATGAGATGTCGTTCGAGTTCTTCTATTAGTTCGATGAAGTTATCGTCACCAGTCTCAAGACCACAGTAGTCTCCCCATCCGTCTTCAATCCAATAATCACATTCATATGGGTCTGGAAAACCATTGATATAATCTCCCAAGTCTCTCCAGTTATGGTCTCTTGCATAATCGTCTACACAAGAACCAATATATTCATCATATCCGTCTGACGAATATACATCCTCTACTAAATCATCATAGTTATTATCCCAGCAAAAATGCATGAGGTCATCTACATCCCATTCGTTATGCGCTACGTATCTAAAATCCTCAAGTGTCATAAACTGCCTCCTTTTATTGTGATTTTCAATTACATTTCATTGAACAATAATTCAATTAACTCAGGCTCGTCGTCGAGCTCATCATACACCTCTACTTTTTCAAGCCATAACTCGTGCCATGCCCAGTCGTCTACACAAGTTCCATTGAATCTGAGCGGATTATTATTGTCTATCGATGTTAAAAAATACCTGCTACTATCTCGTTTACTCTGAGATCTTATGATACATTCATGACCGATAAATCCTTCCATTCTATTGATAATAAAACGCAGGCCGTCTGTACTTCCGTTAATATCGAGCTTAGGCTCGATAATTCTTACTCTGTCTCCTATATTAAACATAGCATCACCTATTACATTTCATTAAACAACAGTTCTATTAACTCTGGCTCATCATCGAGTTCATCATAATCATATTCATCTACTTTCTGAAGCCATGACTCGTGCCATACCCAGCTGCTTGCATACCAATTTATTACTTTAATAGGGTTATTTTTATCTATATCTGTGATATAACACCTGTCTTTTCTGTATCCGTGTACACTTTCTATGCGGAACTCATACCCAATAAATCCTCGCATTGCCTCGTCAAAATAAATTCCATCAGTTTCATGATGTTCGTCTAGTTCAGGTTCTATCACAATTATCAAATCTCCGACCTTGAACATTATTTCATCCTCTTATCATAGACACAATATCTGGCAAATCACTGCAGTCAATTTCGTCTTGTGCAAACTCGTCAGCTGGCATTAACCACTTTTCATTCCATATCCATTCTTCGATTCTATAATCTTCTATTTCAATGCAATCATGTTCGTCTATATACCTAAGCCTATATGTATTTTTATTCCGTCTTTTTGATATGATAAACTCTCTTCCTATGAATACGCTCATTCTTGTGTTATTGAAATATAAGCCATCTGTATGGTTTCCATCGTCTAAAAATGGCTTAGGGTCTACTACTACAACAATATCGCCTTCATTATATGTCATAGTCTACCAACTCCTTTCAGGTCGTTTCTTATAGATGTCATAATATCAAACCTTAATTTCATAGACATCTTATGCACAATACCCTCGATAGTTTCTTTCTCAATCATCTTGTAGTATGACATCTTACCAGCGAGCTCCTGCACGTCTCCAATTTCCCACGGTTCTCCATTCATCTTACTCATCGCATACGAATGGAGCATCGCCTGGAATAGTTTCTTGTTCTTATGCCCTATGGTCATCTGGTTGTCTTTATTCAGCATAATACCAAGATTCCAATTCGCTCCTGCTCTAGAACCGAACCTCGTTTTCTTAGTATTGAGTTCAAACGGAGCGCCAAACTCTTCGATCACGCTGTGTATGAGCTTAATACATTCACTTACTGGGAACTTATATCTTGAAGAAACGAGGAAGTCATCGGCGTATCTTGTGTATACGCAAGGAGTTTCCTTACCATCTACAATTAATTTCCTGAAACCATTAGATATTCTGTAGTCGAATGGAATCATAATTATGTTGGTAAGTAGTGGAGAAAGTGGACTTCCCTGCGGGAGACCACCATTTAAAAAAGCGACATCCATTGATTTGGATATCGCTTCGAAACCTTCCTCATATTCCATCAGTATACATGTAGGATATAACCTTCCTAATATCTTCATAAGATATTCCTTATTTACTGAACCAAAGAAATCATGAAGGTCGAACTTTGCGAACCAGTTCGACTCATTTCTCTGATGCCTTTTTACAGCGTCGATAGTTGACCTGCCGTGGATATATGCGAATGCAGATGTATGGTATAACATTCCGCATTCATCTTCAAGTATATGTTTTAATTCATTCTGTGCGTCCTTGAGTTCGTCCTGCGGTGCTGAGATTGTCCTTAGACCGCCAGAACTCTTTGGGATTTTAAAGATTCTGTAGTTTCCAGACATATCATCTGAAATAATATGTCCATATTTCTCTACGAACGCTTTGAATAGACCGATTAAGCGCTCGTGGTCTACTAAGTTCCTATATTTTTCTGGAATATACGGCACCTCGTATACCCTTGTATTATTTTCCGTGCTGTTTAAAACGGTGATTTTAGAATCAATACCAAACAGAAATTCATCAAGCGTCATCTGGTGATATCTGATTGGCTGACGAACAGTAATGTAAAAATTATTCATAATCATTCCTTTCTGGCATATCATGATGCTTTGTAGCCCGTGCCTTCAGGCTGGTACCTGGAGATGCGCGATGAGTTCGAGCTTGTTTTTATTAAATTAGTTGTGTAGAAGAAAACTAGATTTTGAGGAAACACACCAGTGGATATCTGGTTTACAGGTCTACTCGTGACTGAGATTAATCAGCTGATGACATAGAACTGGACTCGGAAGCTCTTCCGCCGGATGGAGGCGGCCTTGATCCTGCAGCTGTATCTAGTTTTTCGTTCCGACATCTCGTGACTATCGGTAACACCGATAGCACCTTATAAAAAGGCTATTTCATATGCCATTACACCACGCCATATTTCAGGCGTGGTGCTTTATTACAATTTATGACCACACGAAGTGGTCATAGAATCCTGAGAATCCGTCGAACTGGCAGAAGTTCCAAATGCCTTCGCCCTTAACGAATTTAATGAAATTGTTTACTGTGATAGCGGATACAAGCCTCACAGTTGTAGCGATACCCAGTGTAATTCCGCAAGCCGATACTGGAGTTTCTGCTGCTGCTTCTTCATGCGAGAAGTTCATGGTCTCAATGAACTTCTTCTTCTGTTTGAATTTAGTCCAGTCACAGCCGTATGACTGAGCTCCGGTAAGCAACGTTCTTACGTCGAACATCGCCTTAACACCAGCATACGTCTTATGTCTTTCTGCAATTTCCTTGCGAATTTCGATACTGTCAACAGCAAGGAATACATACCCTGTCATAAGGTCACCATTCCATCCTTCAGGATGAAGCACAACTGTATCTCTGCATTCAGGATTGATTGAGACAAGAATATCCTTGAGTGCTTCTACCTTCGGCATTCCAACCTGATGCTGGAGGAACATCTGGTTTGAAATATTGTGTGACTCAACTGTATCAAAATCCCACAGGTCAAAGTTCTTAAAACCATTCCTGCAGAGATTTTCTGCGAGTGTTGAGCCTACACTTCCACACCCTACGATGTGAATTCTTTCACCGACCTTTTCAGGCTGGAGAAAATCGTAGCATTTACTTAAATCCATAACCGTTCCCATGATTAATACCCCCTTCCATAATAACCACCAAGGTCACCGTATCCATCATAATCGTCATAATCATCAAGATAGTCCCTATATGACTTCTGTTTTCCTTTCTTGCCATGCGTCGCAGATGGAGTCTGCTGTGCTTGCTGTGTTTTCTGTGCAGACTGTGTTGACGGAATAGCAGGATCGCCAACAATTTTTGGCGACTGCTGAGATGAAGTATTTGCCTTAGAAGCTACATAGCTGCCATAATTATACGCACCTGCGTATGTATACTTCTGTGCAGGTTTCGTGACGACTGCATCTGATACAGTCTTAAAAAAGGCGAAGATACCGCTGCCATCTTCGATTACATCGATTGAAACATCCTTTGTTTCGAAAAGGATGTTCTTGCCCATATCATAGATGATTACTGTCAGATCGCCTTTTTTATTCCCGATAGTGAAGATATAGAAATCTTCATCAGACAGCTGATTGAGAATCCTCTCATACAGCGATGTATCAACACCGGATGGAGATACTCCCATATTTACATGGGAGTGGCATTGCGCCCTGATGTTATTGAAAACCTCATCAGGCTGTTCATACAGCCATGTCTGATACCTGACCTGATCAGTAGTAACAGTTGTTCCGGTGACTTCCTGCGGATATACAAGCACATCGTAAATAATGTACTCATGCTTTGTCGGGTCTTCACCACGCTTCGCAAGACTGTGCCATGCTATTTCCTTATCGTTCATGGCTATGAGAAGCTTTGACTTCATCCAAGCTTCCTCTGTATAGTAAAGCGTAGCTTTTTCTCCAATGTCGTTGAGTGTCTTGGAGAAAACTACTTTTCCATCAGACATTTTAATGAGACCGATAGTTCTAGCGAACTCATCGATGATTGAGGTTTTCACCTCATCTGTAAGTTTAATGTACTTGCTCATTTATTTCTCCTCACTTTCTTTTCTTTCCTTGATGATTTCCGCAGCTTCCTTCGGTGTAACGACTCTTCCATCAGGAAGCTCGATGCAGCGCACATTAACCTGTCTATTCGACTTCTCGTACAGACGCATCATAAACTCTCTCATAACCGTATCGTCAGCAAAGTTGATAGACTTTGCAGACGCAGAAGCCTGCTCAATGATTGAGATGGCATCAGCGCCGCTTTCGATCATCTCGTTGAAAATCCTTGCGTAGTTACCGATGCACTGATATCTATCAGTGTGAGGGTTAGGAGTATAAGTTCCATATATCGATGCATCGTATGAGTAACCCTGATATGCATCAACATGACCACGGAGGTCGTATGTGTATGCAGCGCACACACGCATCTTCCATTCCCTTGTGACAAAAACCTTCGTCATAATTTCTCTCATGGCTTCGGCAGGAATAATGTCACTGTAGTCATTACCGTTCGGACGATAAATGTACGAACGATCATTCTTAATCACGCGTTTCGCGTGATCGGAATCGAAGTAGTCAAAATACCCACGACACTCAAATGTAAGCACAGAGCCGCTGATATTTCCGACTCTCAGTGTCTTCTTCAGTGTTGAGAAGTAATCAATCAGTTCCTCATCACCTTCGTTTTTATCGATCCTCGTCTGCAGCCCCACGATTTCATTCTGGAGATGATCGTATCTATCACAAATCTCTTTCTCTCTAATTCTCATGTCTCTGAGTTCCTCGACCGCACGGTCTGCCTTGCGGCGAGTTTCCTCAAGCATTGTTGTCTGGTACGCCGTCGCATAACCTAACAAGAGTTCTCTTGTTCTGATACCCTCGAAGTCGAGTGAGTCAGCGATTTCCTGAAGTACTGAGAGATAAATATCTTTATCCTTCTGCGATAAAGATTTAATAAGCTTCATGTCCTTTTCGTTGATTACACTCTGATCGGTGTAAATCCACGGAAGATATACAGGGATACCGCACTGGAGGTAATGGAATCTCTGGGTATCCATACCGGATGCGATAATGATTGATGACTTAATATCATCATTAACAAAACAGGCCACGTCGAATTTTGCTGGCTTATAAAAAGCCGTAGCCTTCTCGATGCGACGATAGCCTGGAAACTTATCGCAGAACCTCCCAACGATGGCTTCGAAAATCTTACCAGACTCATCCCTGCTTATCCTGGAGAGATTGTGCAGAGTGATTCTATTTTCTGCTCCGACATTGCATCTTGATGCAACGAGATCCATAGTACTTTCAATCTCGCTTTCATCAACATCTGCACCTTTGAACGATGAAGATGTCATACTTACTGTGAGTTCTTCATCATCCCCGATCTTATCATAAATTAAACCACGGCAAGTTGAGACAAATGTAACGTCGCTGCCGTATGTATCACCACCGACATTCTTAAAAACTCTGTTGGCAATATCGCCCCAAAGTGGTGTTGAGTTAATGGGTGTTTTGAACATAAAAGCCTCCTTTTATAATTTGTTTTATTTGTTTTGGAATGGGCGGTACGAGACTCGAACTCGTATTGCCTGCATTCTTATGTAGTTAATCTCTAGTTGCAGTAAAGTTAACGATAAGAGCATCAATAAACCATTACCGCCCGTATATTAAAAGGGGCGGATAATGCGCCGCCCCATCGCAAACCATATTATTCAGCTACTGTAATCGTGGACTCGATGCGAGCCTTCTCAGCGTTAATCTCGCTGAGGACTGCCGGGAATGTCTCCTCAATCTTATTCAGCATGAGGATTGCACGACCGTATGTATCGCTCACATACTCCTTGACATCCTTAGCGCCGTCCGGCAGGAGAATAGTGAGCTGCGCAAATCCCTGCTCACCACGGCTTTCCTTAGCGAAGGATACACCGAACTGATTGACGTTGCCCTTGCCAGCAGTTACACCGATGCGGAAGAGTTCTTCCTTGTTATCCTTGCCACCCTTAAGAATCAGGGCTTCCGGGCGATACTTCGCAATCTTCTTGATGTCGTCGAAAGTGACACCGGAAGTGAGAACCATAGCATCACCAGCGACCTTCACGGAAGCTGCGTTGTCTGCCTTAGCGACAGCCAGCAGATAGCAAGAATCTGTGATTCCGAAATCAGCAAACGTCTTGTTGAGGTCGCCTGCCTTAAGTGTCGTGCCGTCAAGGTTCATGCTTGTGCGGGAATAGTCGAACTCGACCTGCTCAAGTACAGACTTGAGTGTGACATTCTCATCAACGATAACAGAATTTCTCTCAACATTGTTTCCTACTGTAACTTTAATCATATTTTTTCTCCTTTTCTTCTATTGCAGTTTTCCTGCTATTGTTGTTATTCCCGCTTTTCGGTGCGAGTCCCTTGTATGAAGTTTTATATTCAGTTGTATATTAAAAGGGGCGGATAATGCGCCGCCCCATCGCAAACCATA
>ODAI011976471.1_pt1 | contig 106254 bp, 124 predicted proteins | sample 1539321 | NCBI WGS metagenome assembly ODAI01 (sample SAMN02144231, study PRJEB22623) | gut metagenome | biome: sheep rumen | host: Ovis aries | place: New Zealand
GGTACTGACAAGATGCAGGCGATAAGCGTATTTGAAAAGCTTGAACAGTATGAGAACTTGATTGGTAAAAAATTTGAATATTTTAATGATGATGAATACTCAAACTTCTTTAAGTCAATTCATGATTTTAGAAGAATTAAACTAGCAAGACAGTACTTTAAAAGATACTGTCAGTTCGTAAGTGCAAGAAAGGGGTTGAAGACAACGGAACATCCAACATACAGAATGAAGTTCAAGCAGCTTGCATCAAAAGCATCGCTAGTCGATAAACGTTATATAACTAATGAAAAATTCAATGAATTGATTGATGCTATTGATAAGGATTCAAAAACGCCTGAATATGACAAATTATTATTTAAGCTTCTTTATAGAGGAATAAGACTTGAAGATTTAATCAATCTGACAATTGACCAGATTGATTTTGAAAATAAGTCAATCAACATAGGTAGTCTTGTCTATAAGATTGATGAGGATGAAATATTCTCTTTAATTGATAAGTGCTATCATATGGAGAGAATGTATGGCAAGCTTGGGAGATACTATGATGTCATACCATCCGAAAAGATATTTAAGCGGACGGAACAAATATCAGAGTCTTCACTTGCTAATACAACAGTAAATAAAGTAAGATTCAAGGTTAAACAATTTGCACCAGACAAGGATATGATTGGACGTGTAAATAGTTCATCATTGAGATTTTCTGGAATGTTTAACTATGTATATGATAAATGCCAGAAGGAAGGTATTGATTTAGTTGAAGAGGTGTTAAATAAGCATCCAAATGATTCATATAAGATTGATTACTTTATTGGCGAATATAAAGGTGCTTATAAGAAATTTGAGTTTTTCAATTTTAGAGATACATATCAGATATTGTGTACATCACTTAATGCCGGAGTTAAATATTAGAATTCACGGCTGATTATAATAATTAGTTTATTAGAAATCAGCCGTATTTATATATTGTATATTATTTATTCGACATTGTTTTATGTTATTATGTAAAAATATTTTTATATTTTTTTACTACCGTTTTGAAAAATTTCAATGTATTATATAGGACGCCAATGGATGCTAATCATTGGATATATTGATGGCATATGCCAGAACGTTCTTAATTTGTTCTCTATCCATTGTTCTGGTGATATCGTGTAGCTTTACAAGCATGGCAAACATATCTTCATTATTGAGAAACTTCTTCCATTTGTTTAATATGTCTGGGTTCTCGGAAAGATTCGTATTAATCATCGAATCTATTGAGACATCATACATATCAGATAGTTTGACAAGAGACTCAATATTTGGTGTCGAGATTCCATCTTCCCATTTAGATATTGTTGTGTACGATTTATAGCCGAGTGCTTCAGCTACATCTTCCTGTTTCATGTTGTTCATTTTTCGTAGATATTTAAGATTATCATTTAAATACATTTTTTATCACCTAGACATATTCTAAAATATTATTATGTGATAATCAATCATTTGCGAATCATTATTTTCATTACTTTTGGTAATTAATATGAATAATCTTCACATATATTACTTTTATATATTGATATGTGATATTATTTCATATATAATTTAAAAGTGACTTGTCGAAAAACTTATAACAAAAAAAAGAGAGGGAATGTTTATATGAATTATGCTTTGGATTTAGATGTGGATTTAGAAGGAAATGCTTCAGCCGATATTTTTAAAGGAGACTTTTCAAAAGAAAGAAATATTCTGAATTATATTTTTGGAGAGAATACAGTTAATGAGATTATCAATGATAAACCAAGAGAGCTGTTTGTCACAATGGATAATTTTAAATGTATCTTAGAAAAGCTATATAATGTTAAAAATATCGTTGGAGTTACAGAATATGATGTGTGTTATAAAAATGACGATATTTTTGAAGTCAATGATGTTGATTATCTAAAAGGTATCTATACCAATGATGGAGCGATAATTTCTATAACATGGATTACTTTTGATTCAAAAGATTATCTTTGTGAAATTGAGATTTATACGTCAGATGATTCGATTAATCTTATGCTCTCAGATGAAATGAATGATATGATTAGTAGATTCTAAAAAATGTATAATAATATATCATTAATCGCAATGACAAAAATAATTGCGATTAATGGTATGTTAAATATGTTCACTTGACAATAGCTAAAGGTGGTGATTAAATAATGATGTTTAGTAATGGCGATGTAGTTCAATTTACAAAAGGAATTAATCTGAAAGGATGTATTGGCGTTGTGATGAAGACAAAGATGAATGTTGATGGTGTTGTCTACACAATCGGTTTTCGTTCGCCAGTCAATGATGTTGTATATTACAAAGTCATTAACGAGAATGAAGACATGATTACATTCATTGGAAAGTCAAAGTTAGGAGATGATTATTCTGAATAAATTCAAATTTAAAAGAATCTGTAGATATGTATTTGACGTTATTGTTATTGCATCTATTGTGTGCTTGACATTATTTGAAAGTTATAAACATCACGAATATGAAAAGAACAAGAATGATGTTTGTGAAATCAAAAAAGAGGTTAAAGATATCGGTAGTGAATTAGAAAAACATGCTACAGAACTTAGTGGTGATTATGAGTATCTATCAGACCTAGATAGAAAAGTCAATAATGCAAATGATAGAATCAACAGTCTTGAAGATAGAGTAAAGAATGTTGAGAACAACTGAAAGCAAGTTGGAATTGCTTATGGTGGGTTAAATACAAAGTCCTATATGGATTATAAAAAGATAACAGATAAGACTTCACCTCAGCATAAGCTAATTCATAGCAATGCGATTAATATTAATGATGACGGACTTCTCATGAGCAATGATGGATATATTGGAGCTGCTTTGGGGAGTGCCTATGGTGTCGTTGGTGACAAATTTGTGTTCAAGACAGACAAGAATAAATTCATAAAGATTATCAAGGTAGAGGAAAAAGCAGATAAAGATACTGATTTGACTGGAACTTTTACGACACATGATAAATCTGCAATCGAGTTTGTAATTGATACTAATTCTGCAAGGAATGCTTTCAAGAAAGCAATCGTAATGGGTAATTTTGATTATATTGATTCGTTCAGCGGAAACATTACGAATGTGTGGAAGAAAATTAAATAATTATGTTTGTTTATTTATTGACAATCAAATATAAAAGATTTAATATATAAGCATAAGGATTAATGATTGCTAAATGCAATACAAACAAAAACAAATAACAAGAAGGAGAGCGTTAATGAAAGAAGAGTTAAAAACATCAGCAGGAAGTTTTACACTGGTCGGTGAGTTTTCAAGAGGGAGAAAGAATCCTTTTCAGATTGATGTAGAATCACAGTCTGGAACAGGATATGTATATAATAGACTTGAAATGCCGATTGACTGTGGCTCAAAGTATGGAACAATCTATGTTCATTTGCAGGATGGTTATAATCCTCGTGGAACTTTGATTTATTGTCATACGAAAGACAAGGATGGAAAGACAGACTGGAAGACACAATTCACTGTAGACTGGGATGACAGAATGAATGAAGAAATTCTTAAAGAAGTGTCAGAATTTGATTTCATTACAGTCGGAATTGAAAAAGATGTTAAAGGCAATATTGTCTATAAGAAATTCCTTTCAATGTATGATGTGATTAATTATCTTAATGAAAATCTTCAGGATGATTCTGTATTAAGAGTATCTGGAAAGATTGAATATGGATATTATAATGGAAACACAACAAGACAGTTAATTCCAAATAATATTGTTTTATCAAACATTGTTAATAAGCCAGACTTTGACAAGGCAAATGATTTCAAGGCTACGTTTGTACAGGAAGTTCTACTATCAAGTGATTCTATTGGTGACTTTGATAAAGAATTAAATGAACTTGAAATTAAAGGATATGTTGCATCATATATTTATAAATATGATGGCAAGAAAGTCAAGAAAATCAATGCACTTCCTTATACATATTATTTCTCATTTAATGATGTGACAGAGAAACAGAGAGAACTTATCATCAAGAAAGTTCTAAAAGTTAAGAAAGGTGTTTCAAGAATCGTATTCAATGGTGAGTTTCATGAAGGCGGAACAGTTGTAAAAGCTACAATGGATGATGTACCAGATGATTTAAAAGAACTTATCTCATTAGGACTTTATACGGAAGAAGATGTGCTTGGAATGGTGTCAACTTCCGACAGACAGAGAAAGATGGTTCTTACTAATCTTCATGTGCGAAAGGCAAAGGATGAAGATGGAAATGTAACAGCTTCATTACAGGTATTTCCAGACGAATATGATGAAAGTGTCCTTGATATCGACTTGTCGGCAGAAGAAGACGAAGAAACAAAGAATACTGATGCCAGTGCGGCAGATGATTTAGATGATGTGGATGACCTTGAACAGATGCTCAAGGATATGGCATTTTAGCAATTAATGTATTATTTTTGTGAAGTCGACAGTATTATTATAAATGGAATGAAAGGAATAAAAGGAAAAGAAAATGGCATTTGGAAGAAAGAATAAAGTATCAACAGATATCTTGAAATATAATCTTGCATTATTCGGAGAAAAAGGCATTGGGAAAACAACACTTGCCTATAATGTAATGAAGAAATTATGTAAGGATGATGATGGATATCTATTCCTTGAATGTGGAAAGGAAGATGGTCAGAAAGCAATTGATGGAATCAACTATGTTTCATGTCCTGCATGGGAAACACAGGAAGATGAAGAAAATGGATATGATGAAAATGGATATAATGAATTTACTAACTCGGTTGGATTCATTAATGTAATCAATGATATCATTGAAAACAAGACAACAGATTACAAGAACTTAAGATGCGTTGTTATTGATACATTTGATACTTTGATTGACATTGCAGAGCCAGAAGTTGTTGCATTATACAATAGGGAAATCAGAAGTGACCCTAAGCAAAAGAAGGCAACCACAATCAATAGTGCATATGGTGGATTTAATAGAGGTAAACAGAAAGCCTTAGAAATTATCATGGATAATTTATGGAAACTTCATTCAGTCGGTGTTGCTTTCTTCTTGATTGGACACGTAAAGACAAAAGACAAAGTTGATGTATTTACTGGTGAAAGCTACTCAATGCTTACTGGTGATGCTGAAAGAACGTATCTTGATGGAATCATGAACAAGCTAGATGTGGTAGGCATTGCATATATTGATAGAAGCATTGAGAAGGAAAAGACTGGAAAGAAAGGCTTTGATGGAAAGGAAGTAGTGAAAGGTCACGTAAAGAATGAATCAAGAAAGATTGCATTCAGACCAGACGCTTATGTAGCTGAAACAAAGTCGCGTTTTGCAAGCATTACACCAGTAATTGACCTTGATGCAGACCAGTATATTGAAGCTATCAAGAATGCAATTGAAGAATCAATTGAAGGAAACATTAATGAACGAAAGAAAGAAGATGCCATTAAAAAGGAACAAGCTGCTGAAATCGTGAAGAAACATGAGCAGGCAAAGAAAGAATCAGATAACCTCGAAGAACTTAAGAAGCAAATTGTTTCATACATTACAGAAAACAAAGGAGATACATCAAAGACAGCACCTCTTGTAAAGTATCTCAAGAATGAAGGAATTGGAAATCCTTTAAATATTGTCGATGTAGAAACAGCAAAGAAAGTTATTGATTTCATTGAATCTTCTGAATCATAAAAAATAGTATATGAAAACTGAATCTAGTGCATTCACTTGAATACACTAGATTTTTTTAAAGGATGGTGATATTTTGAGAAAACTTGCGAATGCGTACTATCTTAGATACACAAGTACTAAATATTTAAGAGATGTTGATGATAATTTTTACATATTTGTGTCTATATCATGTTTTGATAATAGACAATACTTTATTAAATTTGTTAAAGGTATGCCATTTATGTTTGTTCCACATAATCATAATGAACCACAGGATAAATATTCTGGATGGGTAAAAAAGAAGGATTTAAAAATATTAAAGAAGCAATGTAATAAAAATGGTATGTCGTTAAAATATGATAGAATTGTCTGTGTAGATAACGAACTTCCAGATGGAATGCTATTTGCATATAGAAATAATCGTTATTATAGGACAAAATTAACTGTAAGGGATTTGCCAGAAAGTTATTGCCATCTTCAAAATTCAAATATGGATGGATATATCAGGACTGATGGTGTTACACATCTTATTTACAATCCATCATTAATTACTGATGAATCTACAAAGGATGATATATTATTCATTTTCTATGATGGAAATATGCCAGATGTAACTGATAAAAATTCTACATTATATGATTCATGTGATAAACTTGTATTCGGTCGTGACATTGATATATTTATGGATTATGTAGAAAAATATTCTGATATTGATGTATCAGATATAAAGAAGAAAATGTATGAACGAGAAGATAGCGTAAAAAAAGTATTCAATGAAAGATTTGGTTCTTTAGTAAAAGAGGTACTTAACAATGGCTAAGCATAAATTAACAGAAGAAGAAAAGAAAGAATGGGGAGATTTATATGAATATCTTAAAAAAGAAATCTTTCATTATGATGAAAACCAAAAGCTGTCAGATACTATAGTTCTTTCTGTTCTTGGAATAAGATATGGAAAAGCCGTTGAGAATACAAAGATTCAGGACAAGGCAAAATATCCTTTCCGTGTGATTATGTATACATTCATTGCCTGCAAGCCAAGTATTGAATACGCACTGAAAACAAAGAATTTCAAAAGCGAGAGTTCAATGATGTCATACATTGGTAAAATCATTAATGGAAAAATCAATGAAGTGTATGAAAGAGACAAACAGGCAAGAAAAGAAAATGAGATGTATATAAAGAGACTTGAACATATTGATAGCAGACACACGGATAGAAACAAGAAAATGCAATACAAGGCTTCTCATAAAGAAGTAAGCAAGAGATTAAAGAAGTATTTCTAGGGGGATGATTGCTATAAAAGATAATAATAATAACGATAAAAAATCTCTCAATACGGCTGAGATATCTGAAATTGAGAGACTGAAATTAGGTTCCGAAGCAAACATAGTCGCTTCAATTTATAAGAATCCTAGAATTATCTTTGATATTGATATTGAAAGAAATGATTTTTCCAATAACAATTGGAGAGTGTATTATGAAATTGCACGAGGATGTCTTATTGATGACAAGATGAAAACCCTTGATGAGATAACTGTTGGAATGTATCTAAGAAAGCATGAGAATCTTGCAAGGGTTTATGTCGAGAGTGGCGGATATGATACGATTCGCAAGGCCTCTGAGTACATCAATGAAGAGAATGTATTTGCCTATGCTGATGACTTGAAGAAGTGGAACTGTCTTCTTATGCTTTCAAAAGATGGCTTTGTATTTGGTGACAGGATTAGGGAATACAAGGACATCAGTGCAGCTGACATCTATGATGAACTTACATTGATATTGCAGAATGCTTTTCTAAAAGCAAATGATGGAGTCAAGGCTGTAGGCATTGATAATGATATTGATGAATTGATTGAATCGCTAGACAATGGCGAAGAACTAGGAATGCCACTTGATAATGCGAGCATTCTTACAGACAAGATATCTGGAATCAATATGCATGGCAAAATCTATGGAATAGGTGCTAATACGGGAGTAGGAAAATCAACAACGGTAATTAACTATATTCTTCCATCCGTAATCAAATATGGAGAAAAGGTTGTCATGACAATAAATGAAGAAGATGAAAAGAAAGTCCAGAAAGAAATGCTTGTGTGGATTGTGAATAATCATCTTGGAGGTTATGTTGATTCAAATGGTGAACGTCAGTATATCCATAAGGGTATGTTGGCAAAGGGAGGATTCTCAAATGAAATGAAAGAAGCATTATACAAGGCTTCTGATATAATCAAGAGACTTAAGGAAAACAGTATTATAATCATTCCACTTGAAAAATATACAATCTCAGAGGAACTGAGAATAATCAGAAAATATTCTGCTCTTGGATATGGACTTTTCATTCTTGATACATTCAAGGAAAGTGCGGATATGGATGCCAATTCACAGACTTGGAAGGAAATGGAAAGAGATATGCGTTCAATCTATGATGTAATCAAGCCATCTGCCCTTAACGTCACAATGATATTTACATATCAGCTTTCAAAATCATCAGTAAAAATGAGACACTATTCCAATGCTGATGTAGGGCAGGCAAAGAACATTCTTGATGTAGTTGACTGTAACATTATGTTACGTAAACCTTTTTCAGATGAATATGAAGGAGGTAGAAAAGAAATTACATATTACAGAAAGGAAGGTCATACTAGGATTCCATGTAAGCTTAAGGAAGGGAAGTATTACATGATTACCTTCATCACGAAGAACAGATTTGGTGAATCTGATTCAGAACAGATTATATCTGAATATGATTTAAGCACGAATATGCACAAGGATGTTGGAACTTGTAATATAATGGAAGATTACTAGTCATGACTACACAGGAAATAAAGAAATATGTATATGAAAATAACAAGATAGATTATGTTCTTGAAAATATAGGATGCACTGAAATAAAGCTCCATGATGGAAGGTATTATTCAGCCTGCAACATTGATGGTGACAATCCTACAGCCATTAATGTTTTCAATAATGAGTTTCTTGGTGTGAAGGATTACACAAGGGAAAAATATTTCAATAATAAGGTTAATGACATATTCACACTTATACAGTATAACCTTGGAGTCATGAAGAAAAGAAATGGATTCTATGATGCCGTTGTATTTCTTCATGAAATCCTTGGAATAAAGATTGAAAAATCATATGTCAAGAAGGATGATAATAAAGAAAATAAATCAATTCTTGATATATTTACTGAAATAAAGTCAATGTCTGGTCATTCATATGACGAATATCGTGAAATAAGATACATGAACCGTGAGGATTATATTCCATATGAACATATATCATTCCTTAGACAAGGTATAGCAGAAAAGACAGCGAATAAGTTCGGGATTTGTTATTCATTCAATAACAAAAGAACAATGATACCTTTAAGATACTGGATTAATGGAAAGCTACTTGGCTATAATGGACGCTCGTCAATTGATGACTGTGACAAGCTAGGTATACGAAAGTATATGATTACAAAAAATTATCCAAAACAAATAAACTTATATGGACTTTGGGAAAATATGAAGGATATTGAAAGTCTTGGATATGTGACAGTATTTGAAGCAGAGAAGTCAGTTCTTAAGAGAGACAGTCTTCTTGACAGTTCATGCGTTGCATTGCAAGGTCATGTAATGAGTGATGAACAGGTCAGAATAATCAATGGGCTTGGTGTAAGGGAAGTCATCATTGCAATGGACAAGGACGTTGACATAGAAGATGTATTTGAAATATGTGAAAAATTCTATGGCATGAGAATGGTTTCATTCATTCATGATAAGGATGGCATTCTTAATGAAAAGGATAGTCCAGCCGATGCATGTGATAGGGATTACAGAAAACTTTTTAACAATCGAATTATCTATAGTGAGAATATGCATAATGCATATAAGAAAATTATTGAGAAAAGAAAGGGAGTAAAATGAGAAAAACGTGGAAGGAACTGAATGAGATAAAGAAAAAGTATGGTGTAAATGTGATTTATTCGTGGTCAAGAATCCATTTGTGGCATACGTCAAAATATATCTATTATCTTAGCTACGTGCTAAGAAAGAAACAGACACTATCGAATGTATATGCCGAGCTTGGCGGAGCATGTCATGAGACACTAGAGAAATACTATAGTAAGAAGATAAGATATGATGAAATGGCTGATACATTTGATGCACTATGGATGTCAATGTATGAGCTTGGAGACAGCAAGTTTGACAGAAACGATTCTGAAAAGGATAAGAAGATTGCTGCAAAATATGGAGATGACTTGATTCATTTCTTTAAGAATCATAAGGCAATTGACGGAAAAGTTGCTATTGAACAGTTTGTTCCAATCAAGTTTGATGATGATATTCTGTTGCAGGGGTATATTGATTTTCTTTACAAGAAGGATGGTATTTATTATCTTTCAGACTGGAAGACATCAACTATTTATAAAGGTGACAAGAAGGAAGATGAACTAGGACAGCTTGTTTTATATGCCATCGGACTTCATCAAATGGGTGTTCCATATGAGAATATTATTGTTCAGTGGAATTTCATGAAATATGTAAATGTCACATTCACTCAAGCTAATGGAAAGAAAAAGACAAGAGAAATCGAGAGAAGCAAGCTAGTTGATAGCCTTGTATCAAATGTCAAGATGATGCTACGTAGACGTGGCTATAATGACAATATTGATGAATATATTGAAAAGATGACAACACAGAATACACTTGACGTTCTTCCAGAAGAAGTGCTTGATGAATTTGATTTTGATGACTGTTGGGTAAGGACAAAAGTGACAGAAGAACTTGTCAACAAATGGACTGATTATGTCGTAGGAACAGTAAAAGATATCCGAAAGAATATTGATGAATTTAATTCATCACTTGATGAAAAAATATTCTATGATGATGATGATACATATAAGAAGAATGAGTACTTCATTACAACATTATGTGGATATCCTATTGATGATATTCCACCATTCAAGAAATATCTTGCAAAGAAGAATGGAGATATTCTTGAAATGATGAATATCAGTAGGGGTGATGCTTCAAACAGTGAAGTTACCGATGAAGACTGGTTAAATTCATTATTCTCATAATTAATTTGACAGTTGTTATTGAACATATATGCCGATTATTGTATAATCAATATTGTAGCATATATGTTTTTTTATTAGAGAGGTGAGGATATGGGTAAGATATACTACAATTATCATAAGCATGATTACTATGGGAATATCGTTGTGCATGATTCTGTCACTGGCATTGATGAATATTGCAAAAGAGCAGTCGAGCTTGGTCATGATTCGGTGTTCACGACAAATCATGGATATCAGGGATTCGTATTTGAATGGATGAACGCTGCTGAGAAATATAATTTAAAGGTCATTGAAGGTGCAGAGGTATATTATGTAAATGACATTAACGAAAAGACACGAAAAAGCAACCACCTTGTTATCATTGCTATGAATGATGATGGTGCACAACAGCTTAACAAAATGCTGTCGGTGGCATGGAAAAAGGGGTATTATTACAAGCCTAGAGTTTACCATGATATGTTGTTCTCACTTAATCCAGACAATTTTGTAATCACCACCGCCTGTATAGGTGGAATGTGGAAAGATGTTAGATTCATTATTGAAGCATATAATTATTTTGGAAGTAATTTCTTTCTTGAGGTGCAAGACCATGATGATGATGCTCAGAGGAAAGTAAACAAGTTCTTGCTTGAAATTCATGATAAGCTAGGCATTCCAATCATTCATGGAAATGACAGCCATTATATCCATGAAAATGATAGTAAATATCGTGATTTATACATAAGAGATAAGAGGAAGACATCAAGAGAAAAAGATGATGGTGATTATGGACAGCAGGCAATGGAAGATAACTTCATTCTTGATTATCCAGACTATGACACAATCATAGAAAGATATAAAAAGCAGGGTGTACTCAGTAATGAAGAAATAAACGAAGCACTTGAGAACACTCTCATATTCCAGAATGCTGAACCGATAACACATCTTAACAAGAACATAAAGCTTCCAAGTGTTGTTGATAATTCTAAAGAAGAACTTAGAAGAATTATTGTAGATGCATGGCATAAGGAAAAGAAAAATATTCCAGAATATCTTCATGGCAAATACGTTAAAGAAATAGTAAAAGAAATGAAGTCTGTCGAGGACTGCAAAATGTCTGCATATTTCGTTGATGATTACTATATTTCTAAAGTAGCGAAAGAGAAATATGGTGGAATCCTTACGAAGACAGGAAGAGGTTCTGCCGTAAGCTTCTATATAAACAAGCTTCTTGGGCTTACAAACATTGACAGAATATCATCACCCATAACGCTTTTCCCATCACGCTTCATGAGTGCGACACGTATTCTTAAGAGCCATTCGTTGCCAGATATTGACTTAAATATGAATGACCAAGAGCCATTCATAAATGCAACATATGACTTGCTAGGAAAAGAAAACTGTAAGTGGATGCTTTCTTTCAAGCCATTGCAGGATTCATCCGCATTTCGTCTTTATTGCAGGGCAATAGGAATGGATATACATGAATATGATGATGTTGCAAAGAACATTGATAGCTATAGAAATGACAAGAAATGGAGTGACATCATCAAGGAAAGTGAACATTTTGTCGGTGTCATTACTTCAATTTCAGTGAGTCCATGTTCAATGCTTCTATTTGACAAGCCAGTTGATGAAGAGATGGGAACACTGACAATTAGGTCAAAGAACAAGGACACAAATGCAATGGAGACACATGAATGTTGCATTCTTGATGGTTACAACTGTGACAGATGGAAATATCTTAAGAATGACTATCTCAAGGTTGAAGTCATTAATATTATTGCAGAGACATGCAGAAAGGCAAATATTGACATCCCTACAATTGATGAACTAAACAAGCTTGTAGCAAAGGATGACAAGACATGGGAAGTGTACTCAAAAGGGCTTACATGTACGATTAATCAAGCTGATTCTGATTTCGGAAGACAGTGTGCAATGAGATATAAACCACATAGCGTACAGGATATGTCAGCTTTCGTAGCAATACTGAGACCGGGATGTGCCCCTCTCAGAGATGATTTTCTTGACAGGAAACCATACACCACAGGAGTTGCTGAATTGGACAGTCTTCTTGAGGATGGTTCAAGCAGAATGATTTATCAGGAACTTATCATGAAGTATCTGATATGGCTTGGAATTGAGGAGACAGAGACATATACAATCATAAAGAAGATATCAAAAAAGAAGTTCACTCATGAAGAGCTTGAAGAATTAAAGAAAAGCCTTATGGAAGGATGGATAAGACAGGTAGGAAGGAAAGATGGATTTGATGAAACATTTGCAGTCGTTGAGTCAGCCGCAAGATACTCATTCAATGCAAGCCATTCACTTTCCTATGCATATGATTCAATCTATGGAGCTTATCTTAAGTCTCATTATCCACTTGAATATTATGCAACTGTTCTTGAAAGCTATAGAGATGATATTGACAGGACTGAGAAGCTAATCAATGAACTTAAGTATTATGGAATAGAGTTGAAGCCTATTGAGTTCGGTTATTCAAGAGCTGAATATTCATATGACAAGAAAACAATGTCAATCTATAAAGGAATCAAGTCTATTAAGGATATGAATGTACAGATAGCTAATCAGCTTTATGAGCTTGCAGACAGGAATGAATATGATGATTTTGTTGACTTGCTTTACGATATCAAGAACAACACAGATGTAAAGAAGAATCAGCTTGACATTCTTATAAGACTTAACTTCTTTAGGAAGTTCGGAGGTAATAAGTACCTCCTAAGTGTTGTTGACATATTCAATAAATTATGGAAGTCAAGCGTCATAAAGAAGGACAAGTTAGATGAACTTGGAATAAGCATTTCAACAGTGAGAAGATACAGTGAAAAGGAGACAGAAAAGCAGTTCAGAGGAATAGATAACAAGGGACTTATTAAGCATATTGCTTTACAAATGGATAATAATGAAAAGCTTGATATGATAAGTCAGCTTAAGGCAGAGAAGAACAGCATGGGATATTGTGAATACAAGGATGAAACTGTCAATGATTCGTACTGGGTTGTCGTGAGCGAGCTTAAAGGGAACATGTACAAACCATCATTCTATATGCGTCACATACGCACTGGTGATGAAATGTTTGTGAAGATAAGAAGTGGTTTCAAGGATAATCCAGTTGATAAGTTTTCGCTTCTTAGTGTGAAAGATATAGTGAAGATGCCTAAATACAAGCTTGTTAATGGAAAATGGACTGAATCTGACGAATTGGAAAACGTCCTAAATGAATATAAAACTTTACTATACTGATTGAAACTTGGAATGAAAGGAACGATAAAATGGGAGATATAAAGGTAAGAGCACAAGTTGAGAAATGTGTATATGATAGTGATACATTTCGAGTATATGCAATGAGCGTGTTGGAAGTCATTGATGGAGATGTCATTAAGAACAAGTATGGTAACATCTCATTGTCTGGTGCGATTCAGAGACTTGAGCATGGAATTGACTATATAGTTGAAGCAAGATTTGAAGATAACAAGTATGGTGGAGGATATAAGATGAAGAGCATATCGGCAGATAAGCCGAAGTCTCTTGAAGAGACATATGCCTTTCTGTGTGCAATCATGCCAGAAAGATATGCCGATGAAATTTTCAAGAACTATCCGAACATCATTGAAATGGTTGAGAAAGGTGAAGAACCAGACCTAAACTTACTTCATGGAATAAAAGAGAAGGCATGGTCAAAGATTAAGAGAAAGATTGAGGAGAACTTTAAGTTAGCTGACATCGTTGCATTGTTTGATGGTGCATTGTCAATGGCAATGATAAGAAAGATTTACGACAAGTATGAAAATGCTGAACTTGTCAAACAGCTTCTAAAGGAAAAGCCATATGAGTGCATATGCAATGTATGTGGATTTGGTTTTGTCAAGGCTGACAGTCTCATTCTAAGTCTTGCAAAGAAAGGCAAGTTTGACAGTGACATGATTACTTCCGAAGACAGATGCATTGCTTGTATGCAGTATGTTCTCAAGAGAAATGAAGGAGACGGCAACACTCTCATGCTGTTCAAGGATTTCAATGATGAAGTGAAGAGCCTTGTTCCAGAAGCATACGCAAACATGAAGAATATTTTCAGTGATGAAAAGGATTCATTAAACAAGAAGTTTGAAGTATTCGTTATTGATGACAATGTGTGCATCTCTCTATTCAGAACGAGAAAAACAGAGAAAAAGGTTGCAGAGATGATTAAGAACTTGCAATCAGTTGATAACAAATGGAACATTGAATATGACAAATACACATCGATTGATGGATTCAACCCATCCGATGAACAGAGAAGCATACTCAGGATGGTATGCGAGAATAACATTGCCATTCTGAATGGTGCAGGCGGTACTGGTAAGACCACATCAACAAGACTTCTTGTTAAGATGCTTGTTGACAATCATCTAAGCTTCATGCTCCTTGCTCCTACTGGCAAGGCAAGCAAGGTGCTACAGTCATATACCAATCATGGGAGCAGTACCATCCACAGGGCACTCGGATATAGCAATGGTGAGTTCGTTTATAACAGTGAAAATCAGCTCAAGACTGATATTGTCATCGTTGACGAGACATCAATGATTGATATCTTCCTTTTCAGGTCACTTCTTGAAGCAATAAATCCTCATGAAACTAAGATTTTATTAATAGGAGATGCTGCTCAGTTGCCCTCTGTAGGCTGTGGAAACGTGTTCTACGACCTTCTTTCTTCACCATCCGTTCCAAAGGTAAACCTCACAAAAGTCTTTAGATACAGCGATGGTGGGCTTATGAAGGTAGCTACAGACGTAAGAAACAGAAAGAAATATCTTGATGGTGTAAACGGAAAAATTACAATATTTGGAAGTAATAAGGATTATGCATTCATTCAGTCAGAGAAGGAGAATATCAAGATGGATGTTATCAACATCTATAAGAGACTTCTTGGAGAATACAAGGCTGATGATATCATGGTGCTGTCTCCATATAGAAAAGGGGATTTAGGATGCAATGAAATCAATAAATGGTTACAGAAGCTAGCCAATAGAAACGCACGAAGAAATAGTCCACAAAGCATATCATATGGAGATGTAACGTACTATGTAGGAGATATTGTTATTCAGAATCAGAACAATTATAATGCCATGCCATGTACCGTAAAGGAATATGACAATGAGCATGGGAATAAAGATAGAATATCTGATATCCACAATGGGGACACTGTTCTTATTGCGAATGGTGAGACTGGCGTAATATTGATGATTAGTGGAGATGATGTAATCATTGACTTTAATGGTCAGCAGATTCTTTACAGCAAGTCAGATATGTCAGAAATGAGCCTTGGGTATGCACTCACTATTCACAAGTCTCAGGGTGATTCATCAAAGGTTGTCATTCTTATCACGGCTTCATCTCATACATTCATGCTAAATTCAAACATTATCTATGTAGGAATGACCAGAATGAGAGAGAAATGCTATCACATAGGAGATGTCAAAACAGTTAATAGAGCAGTAAAAATCAAAGCCAATTTTGATAGAAAAACTTCATTAAAAACATTGTTAGTATAGCATTTATTTGTTGATTTACTGTCTAATAAATTATATAATAATACTAGAGAAGTCGAGGACAAGAGCTTATAAGATGCTCATTGTTTGGTTGACATTAAAGGAGGTGAACATATGGAACTAACGACTGATGATATTCTTGACTTATATCTTGATATTGAGCCTAGAATCTATGGCTTTGTGACTGAACACGTCAAGAAAAAAGAACTTATTGATGATTATGTTTCTGTCGCAAAGATTGCCGTTATGAACAGCATTAACAAGTTTGACCCATCAAGGGGAAAACCTCTTAATGAATATGCTTTTCTTTGTGCAAAGAATTCTGTTATGTCTGAAATCAGAAAATCATTCAATCAGCAGAACAGATTTGAACATGGATGCTGTTCTCTTGACACATTCAAGAATTACAAAGAAGCAGAAAGAATCGAATGTGAAGAATATGAAGAGACAGACTTTTAGAAAGGGGATAATTGATGGAAATTAATGTAATTAAAAGAGACGGTCGAAAGGTAAAATTCGACAAAAAGAAAATTGAGAATGCAATTCTCGCAGCCATGAATGACGTAGGTATTGTCAAGAAGAAAGTAGCTGAAATCATTGCAGATGAAATTGAAGACGATTATAGAACAATTGATTCAATCAAAACAATCAATGATAAGAAGCATATGGAAGTTGATATTGAGGAAATTCAAGATTCGGTAGAAAACTACTTGATGGATTATCGTGAGAATGAGGTCGCAAAAGCGTATATCAAGTATCGCTACGACAAGGAAAAGAAACGTGCTCTCAGAAAGGATTTTGAAAATCGTTTTCACAAGGTGAAAAAGCTCATTGATGGAAATGATAAGGAATCACAGAAGGAAAATTCTAATAAAGATACACGTATCATTTCAACAATGCGTGACTATATTGCAGGATTCACATGTCGTGAAATGGCAAAAGAAATCTTCCCAGATGATGTATGGAAAGCACATGAAGAAGGCATTATTCATATTCATGATACTGATTATTCACCGCTCATGCCCATGACAAATTGCTGTTTGATTAACTTAGAAGATATGCTTCAAAACGGAACCGTAATTAGTGGAACATTAATTGAAAAACCAAAGTCATTTAGAACCGCTTGTACTGTTACAAGCCAGATAGTATCGCAAGTAGCTAGTGGGCAGTATGGTGGACAATCAATCACATTATCTCACATCTCGCCATTTGTAGATGTGTCAAGAAAGAAATACATCAAGGAGGTAGAAGAAGACTGTAAGGAAAATGGAATAGAACTTACCAAAGAACAATTAAATGATATCGTTGAAAGAAAAGTAAAAAAGGAAATTAAAGATGGTATTCAAACATTGCAATATCAATTTTTGACTCTCTCAACAACAAACGGTCAAGCTCCATTTATTACAGTATTTTGTTATTTAGATGAAGTTCCAGATGGACAGCCAAGGAAAGACTTAGCAATGTGTATTGAGGAAATGATTAAGCAGAGGATTGAAAGTGTGAAAAATCCTCAAGGCGTTAATGTAACAACAGCATTTCCAAAAATCATTTATGTATTAGATGAAGATAACATCCATGAAGACAGTGAATATTACTGGCTTACAAAGTTGTGTGCAGAATGTACAAGCAAGAGACTTGTTCCAGATTACGTTTCTGCAAAGGTTATGAAGAAGAATAAAGAAGGGAATGTATTCCCACCAATGGGTTAAGAACTACACCACGGCTCATGTAAAACTAGGTGGACTGTAAAAAGGTGTGCATTTTACGTTTAGGAGTCATAGGAAATGATGACCAGAAAATGTGCTAATAGGGGATTAAAAGAATCCTATGCCGAGCTTATTTATATTTTTAAATATAAGTTTGAAGGTTAAGAGACTATCGAAAGCATAGCTTGTGAGAAAAACATAAGTGAATAAGCGAATAGAGTAAAGCTATTGTAATAGTTGGTTGATAAGTGAGATTAGCTTATTGTAATTCCATTAAATTGAAAGACCTAGTAATAATGTAACGGTAAAAGGAACATTATAAAGATATAGTCCAATGCAAGATTAATTCTGCATTGTGTAGAAGTTTATTATCACCTTGGAAAGACGAAAACGGAAAATATAAATTCTACTCCCGCTTCAACCAAGGTGTTATTACATTAAACTTACCAGATATTGCATTATCTTCAAAAAAAGATATGGATAAATTCTGGAAAATTTTTGATGAAAGACTTGAATTATGTCATAGAGCATTACGTGTAAGACATGAAAGTCTATTAGGTGTTAAGTCAGATGTGGCACCAATTATATGGCAACATGGTGCATACGCAAGACTTAAGCCCGGTGAAACAATTGATAAGTTATTGTTTGGTGGATATTCAACAATTTCTCTAGGATAAACAACTGCAATTGTCCTAGTAAAATCTCTTAAATTGCGGGGAACCCCTTAGAGCCTTAATTACCAAGCATTAATAGTGATATTGATGTGGAGAAGTTAGCGACTAATGTATGGTAACAACATTAAGGATTGGGAAACCAGACGCAGCGAAGTTTCTTCAAAAAGAAGAAAAACGTTCAACGACTATAATAGAGATTCTTTAAAAACAAAAAATAAGATAAATAGTAGAGGAGTGAAAAAAATTATAGACACAGGAACAATTTATAAAATTACTAATACAATTAATGGAAAAATATATGTTGGACAAACAACAAAAACAATTGAACAACGTTTCATAAAACATAAAGGACAAATTAAAGATGGCAGTGCATTACATAATGCAATGCTAAAATATGGTGTTGAAAATTTTGTTATTGAATCAATAGAAACGAACATAAATAAAAAAGACCTTAACTCAAGAGAAATATATTGGATTCAAAAATTACATTCATGTTATCTTGATTACCCTAATGTTGGATATAACAAATTACGTGGAGGTTCGCCGTCTGATTCACCAATAAGAGCGAAGTTATCTAAAAAAGAGGTTTGTGAAATACAAGAATTGCTTGCCAACACAGATATGAGTGAAACTGAAATTGCAGCTAAATATAATATGACTATTTATGCGATAAGTGATATTAATCGTGGAGCGTCTTGGAAGGATGATTCAATTAATTATCCTATTAGACACAAAGAAACAACAATATGTACATATGAAATGTTTATTAAAGTAATTAAATTGTTACAATTGCATGTTTTCTCAAGTTCGTGGATTGCAAGTCAATTTAATCTTGCAATTTCAACAGTTAGTAAAATTAATACAGGAATATACGAAAAGTTTAAATATCCAGATAATATTTCTTTTCCAATTCAACCACAAAGAGGAAAAGATAAGAATGTACGTATGTCGTCAATTGATAAACTAAAATTAATGAAAGATATGTTGACAACAAAAACTACAATTAAAGAGTTATCTATAAAGTATAATATAATCATTATCATATGCAAGAGCTATATGCCGTGGAACAGGTAAAGCAATGATATATGAAGAATTAAAATTTCCATTAAAAGAATACTTAGAATATAACTTAAAAGTTATTAATAAAAAACTTAATGAAATAAACAATGTTTTTAAAGAAATGGTATAGTCTACTCCCTTACTTAAATATCGGGAAACCAAGGGTATTAAGGATGCAGGATTATATGAATGCGTGAAATACATGACTGGAAAAGACCAGATTACTGGTGATGGTCATGAATTTGCATTAGATGTAATGAAAAAGCTCAATAATGCATGTGAAAAATGGAAAGAAAAAGAGAATATTGGGTATTCAATTTACGGTTCCCCTATGTGGATTCAATGGGGGCTTGTAGCGTAAGCTACAATGAAAAAACTGCCTAACCTACTAACGTAGGGTGTATACGAAACATATATATTATATGGAACATCAGGAAATGGATGTTTGTTCGTATGCTAACAGGGAAAGCAATAAGCAATCCTGTGCTAAATTTGGTCAATATGTAAACAAAAAGATAAGAAAGGGGGTCACTATCATGGAATTACCAAAAACAGCAAAGCGTATTAAAAACAGCAAGGACTTTATTGATATTGACGGTTCCGTGTATACTTATCGAAGTAATTACAAAGGTCGAACTACAAATACGCTTGTGAAAAAAAGTCAGCATAAATGTTATGGATATAACTATTGTGGAATTTATTATTATGATATTAAAAAGTGTAAAGAACGCCGTGTTCATAGACTTGTAGCCGAAGCTTTTATTCCAAACCCAGACGGATTGCCAATTGTGGGGCATAAGAATAACATCAAGTGTGACAACCGTGTTGAAAACTTATATTGGACAACTTGTAAAGAAAATATACGAAAAGCCCACGCTGACGGTTTATGTCCACAAGATTCAGGATATGACGATTCGCAATCAAGGACAGTTGTCATGTATGATACACTTACCAATAAAGTCTTAGGTGAATTTGGTTCTATTAGAGAAGCTGTTCGTCTCACTGGAATAAAACAAACAACAATCTCAAGACAAGCTAAATATCATAGACCAGTACGAAAGCCATATTTCTTTCGTTATAAAGATGATGAGGTTGTAAACGCTAATAGAATTATCGGAAGATTTGTATATGATACTGATAAATTGGTTGATGTATTCATCAATCAAGGTGATGCATCCAGAAAAACTAATACATGCGAAAAAGTCATTTCAACACAACTTAAAAAAGGAAAACCAAAAACAAAACGACAAAATTATTATTTCTCATATTTGACCAATAAATGTGAACAGACTATCGAAAGTTAGAATACGAGTAGAGTAGCCTTATATGGGTGAAAGAGCAGACTCCGTTGTGAAAACGGATGAAAATATAGTCGAAAAAACGATTGAATCGACAACTTATAAATTTGCCAAGTCTCTTCAAAGAAGATTTGGAATCATTAAAGGAATCACTGACAAGGATTATGTAACAAACAGCTATCACATCACACCTTCACAGAATATTGATGCGTTCAGCAAGCTTACATATGAAAGTGAATTCCAACAATATTCTCAAGGTGGTTACTTCAAAATACGTAACTCTTGTAGCTACCTCAAATTTTGTGAACCATTTTACTCAGTGGGTGTGTAACTGTTAGAAAGTTATGCTAACGTGGAAAACCTTATTAGCAAGATTGTAAAGGCAATCACGTGCCAAGCAAATGATTAATATCATTTGAAGGTGTACAGACTATTATGTAAGGCTGATATGAGTACAGTCTGAAGTGCAAAAGGTGTGAAGTAGTGTATTACCTACTACGCTAAGATATAGTCGGGAGTTCAATAATATAATGAAAGGAGATATGAATTGACATATAAGTGTGATATATGTGGAAGAGAATCTTTTAAAAAAATAAAAATGCATGGCTATGTATTATGTTCAAAACATATGCATCAATTACATAAATATGGTAAGTTTTTAGACAACATTCAGAGAACAAATTCTGATTTAAACGATTATACGATAAAAGGCGATATTGCCGTATTCAATGTCTATAATCAAAGAAATGAGAAGATAGATGAATTTATTATTGATAAGGATAAGTTACATATTGTCAAGTATCATAAATGGAGAAAATCTCATGGTCATATTGTCACTGGTAGCCAATCAAAAGGAAATCAAGTTGATTTAAGCTGGCTTGTAATGGGAGTTACTAAAGATGATATGAAAAATAATGTTATTGACCATATCAATGGAAATCCAAATGATAATAGAATTTGTAATCTTAGAATTTGCACACAATCTGAAAATGTCTTAAATCGTTCATTTATGAGCAACAATACGATTGGATTCATTGGTGTTTCATATAAGAAAGATAAGAATAGATATGACCCAGAAATAAGAAAAGATGGCATTCGCTGTCATTTAGGATTATGCAAGGAATTAAAAGAAGCGGTATATAAACGCTATATTGCAGAAGGAATTGTCTTTAAGGAATTTTGCAATGAAGAAGAACATTTAAGAAAATTTAATTATACAAAATACTTACCAGAAGAAAGAAAGAAAGAGTTATTTGAAACAGTAAAAAAGAAACTAATTGACAAAGGACTTTGGCAATAAGTTACGTAGAAGTACCAAATATTACAAAGAATGTTGATGCAGTGCTTGAAATCATGAAGCATATCTATGACACAATCATGTATGCTGAAATTAACACAATGACATCATACTGTCAGGTGTGTGGATGCACCGACATTCATATGGGGGATGATTTGAAGTTCCATTGTCCACAGTGCGGCAATGATGATTTTGACAAGATGAATATTGCGTTGAGAGTATGTGGGTAAACAAAAATGTTATGCTCCTTATATTGGGAAACCATATAATGATAAATACGTGAACCTAGAAATCTAGGGTGTTATATAAATTATATAGCTAACGGTGAAAACTTATAGATAATTTATTTATTTATAAATAATACCGTGCCAAGTTTGTGATATAAAATCGCTTAAAGGTGTAGAGACTATACAGAGACATCTGTTTAGGCATATGATGAAATGCATATGCCGAAGTGCGTGCTACCTAAACACAATTTAATAGATTGTGCATGGTAAAGAGATAGTCCAATTGTTCATATTAAGTTATGAACAGTTGATATTTCAACGAACCCGTTTAATGAAGGCCGGGCAAATGATATTCATGACAGAAAAACCCACTTGGAGAATGAATACTTTGAAGACAATCAAATTAAGGAAAAATAATTAATGGAGAAATTAGGGAATTATGCAAATGTAAAATATTACTGTATATCCAATGGTGATGGGATTGGCGTATCAATCTATCTTAGCGGATGCCATTTTCATTGCAAGGGATGCCAGAACAGTTCAATCTGGAATTATGATACAGGAAATGAACTTACCTATGATGTAATTAAAAAAATCATTAAGCATATGGCATCCAATAAACATGTAAACCACTTATCAATCCTAGGTGGGGAACCACTTGATAAGAAAAATCTTTTCTCAACATATGAGATTGTAAGACTGACAAAATACCATTTATATGATGAAAAGAAAATATGGCTATGGACTGGATATACAATTGAACAGCTATGGCAAATGGCTAAAGAAGATGATTATATTAATTATATCATCAATAATGTAGATTATCTTGTTGATGGTCAATATCAAGATGAGAACAGAGACATCAGAAGAAAATATTCTGGCTCTACAAATCAGAGAGCAATTGATATGAAGAAGACTATCAAGAATGGTGAAATCACAGTATTAGAAGAATAGGTGAAATAATATTGAAAAAATGCAACAATGAACAGAAAAGTCATCAAGAAAAGAAACCTCCAAAAGACCTAAAAGGAATGAGTACCTTTTATGGAATCAATCTTGATGATGAACAGATTATATTCAGGGATGCAATATGGAACAGAAAGAATATTGCTGTATTATGTAACGCTAAGGCAGGAACAGGAAAAACAACAATAGCGTTAGGTGTGGCTAACCTTATGTATCAGTACAAGATGATTAATGGAATTGTCTATTTCATGTCACCAGTACAGGAAGGTACACTAGGATTCATGCCCGGTGATGTGAATGACAAGACTAAGTATTATATGCAGCCTTTATATGACGCTTGCGAACAGCTTAATATCAATCCGAATACGGCTATTGTAACTGATATTGAGACTCAGAAAAAGCTTAATCAGAAGCCATATATAACATGTGCTACTGACACATTCGTGAGAGGATGTAACTTCAAGAATAAGGCTGTTATTATTGATGAAGCACAGAACTTCCATTTTGATAATCTCAAGAAGACATTGACAAGACTTCATGATGACTGTAAGGCAATCATTATTGGTCATACTGGTCAGTGTGACATGAGAAATAATGACAATGGATTTGCTAAGTATATTGAAGCATTTAGAGAAAGTGGAGTTGACTGGTATCAGATTTGCGAACTGAAAAATAATCACAGAGGTAAGTTCAGCACATTTGTCGATAGTGTATGTGACAGTAATTATTTTAATTAATAGTAAATGAGTTAGTCTTGTCTAATGTTATATGTGTTAGACGAGACTAACTATAATTATAATTATTAATAAGTTAGATATAACTAACTAAAATGAATAAAAGGATGGATATGAAGAAATGTTAGGAAGACCTAAATATGATTATGGAGACAAGGTGTCTTTTGTGTCTAATGGAAGAGAAATTGAGGGTGTTGTATACATCATTGATGCTTACGGAAATTTCTCCAATGATAAAGACGTGTCCTATGACATTCTTGTAGAGGATGAAAACACTTTATATAAGCACATTATGGAAAAGCTACTAACAAAAGTAAAAGCAAGAGAGGTAACAGAATAAGATGAAGATTAAGCTATTAAAAGAAACAGCTATGATTCCTACAAGGGGTACTGATATGTCTGCGGGATATGATATCTATTCACCATATGATGTAGAAATTCAGCCACACAGCATGGCTATCATTGAGACTGGTATTGCATTAAGTATTGGTGCAGGGGCTTATGGCATGATTGTTCCACGTTCATCAATTGGAACTAAAAGACATCTCATGCTTGCAAATACAGTCGGCATTATTGATGCTGATTATACCGGTGAAATTATTGTTGCTATGTATAACTATTCTGATGATGTTCAACGAATTAAAATGCATGAGAGATTCTGTCAGCTTATCATTATGCAGCATGGTGTTTCTGTCATGCCAAGTGATGATGAAGATGATAAACTGATTGAAGGAATTGAAATTGTTGATGAATTAGATGCCACAGAACGTGGAAGTGGTGGATTTGGTTCTACAGGAAAATAAGTGTGTAGAAAGGACTTCTTTTGATGAAGTCTTTTTTACTATATGAACATTAAAAAAAGGAATGCGATTATATATTCACATCCCTTTATTCATCATTATTTTTTTGTGCTTCTATCTTTGACAGTTCTTCATTGTATTTATCATAGAACTGATTTGGTGTCACATTAAAGAGTTCACAGAACTTGAATAAGTCTGGCACTGTTATTCTTGACTTTCCTTTTTCAATCATGTTGCACCATCCATATGAGTGTCCCATTATGTTACATAATAATCTACCAGTAATATCACTTTTTTTTCTGAAATACTTTACAGAATTACCTAATGCGATATTCTCATTAGAACCTTCTGATTTTTTCTCATTAATGTTATTCATAAATTACTCAAATTCCTCCTTTATTTATGTCTATATTATATTTTATTAAATTATTTTTGTCAACATATTAACATTTATTGGTAATAATTACTTATTATTATTGACAAGTAAACATTGAATATTATATAATTTAAACAGAAAGGAGAAGAGGTAATATTCCTCGATGTTGTGATATGGATTATTTATTTGATTCAGTTGACAGTTTAATTGATGATGACTATGACTATGATGATGACTATGATGATGACTATGATGATGAAGATAATGAAGATTTTGATGAGGAAACAGTAGAGGAGGAAGTGACATATGAAGAAGGATGGTTGTAACTATTCAAATACTTTAGAAGCAATAAAAAACGCTGAAATAAGCATTATAAATTATGAAGACAAATGGCAGGATGTGAAGAATCTAGCCATGAATACAATTGGAAAGGAAAGTGGGAAATACCCAGATTCCAAATGGAAGATGAAAATGCTCAAAGCTGAACATTCACCAATAAGAATGATTACATTGACAGTAAGAATTAAGAATGTTCCTTATTGGGTTGTAATGCACCTTACAAGACATAAGTTTGGAATTGAACATTATGTGTCTACACAAAGGACTGACAGAACTGGGATTGACAGAGATGAATTAAAGCAATCAAGACTTGTTGACTATACGTTTGTGGCGAATGCTCAGGCACTTATTAACATCTCAAGGAAAAGACTATGTAACAATGCTTCTGTGGAGACACGTACTTTATGGGCTATAGTTGTTGACGAGATTAGCAAGTATGAGCCAGAGCTTGCTCATTGCATGGTGCCAGAATGCATTTATAGAGGACATTGCCCAGAAATGCATTCATGTGGAATGTTTGATGGTATTATTTTTAATCTATCTATGAAGAAAGAATATTTAGACAGTTATCAGAATGGACTAGAGAATTACTAAAGCACTGTAATGGTGTTATTAAAGAAACATTATGTCAAGAAAAACTTCATGGAAAGACGTTAAAAATGGAAAGATTTTACTACCAATTAAAATTAGAAAGGGGAAATAAAGAAAAGAATGAACAAACCAAAAATTTATCTGGGTGGAGATATTATGACGAAAGGTTCTAAGCTTGAGAGGGAAGAAGAATATCAGCAAGTTATGAACGCAAATATCAATGCTGATATTTACTCTCCAATCAAGAACGATTCCATCAATAATAAATCAGCAATGACAAAAGAAGAGAATGACCATCTCGCAGAGAAAATCGTCAAGGCTGATATTGATAGATTATGGGATTCGGATGCCGTTGTCATGTGTCCAGAGCAACATGCAATAGGTTCAATGTGTGAGACAGGTGTCTTATATGGATGGAAATACATGGCACATTATCTTAGATGTCTGATATTCAGTTATATGAATGAGAAGAGATGTGATGATTATATATTAGACGCCTTATGGAATGCACTTACAAAACTAGAAAATAAGGATGTCTATTATCATTATGATGATATCAGAACGAACAATCTTGATGAAAAGAATTTCAGACGCTCTTTCGGAATTAACCAGATGCTCTATGGAATGATGATTCTTTCCACGACAGATGAAGCTATTGAAATGACTGATAACGACAATAAAGGAGTTCTCAATATGGAACAGATTATTGATATTCTTAAAAATAAATATGGAGGTGCTGATTGATAATGGGAAGGAGTATGAATGTACGAGTCAAAAAATGGCATGATGTAAAGCCAGAAAAAGATTCAGAAATTATTATCAGAAGAGATTACGACCATATTGGTTTTCTTATCTGGTCAGGAAAATTAGACAATGTTGATGCATTCTTGTTAGATGACAATCATATTTATGACAAAGTGAATATGATAACAATCTGTATTCCAGATGATTCAGAGTGGATTTATACAAGTCAGCTAGGATGGTGATTATATGAATGTGATTAATAAGATTAATAAGTCAAATGTCACGAAGTCACTATTATGTGTTGTATTGATTATTTTTATATCATTACTGTTCGCAACGATTTTTAGAGAACATTTTGTAGCAGCTTTTATTTACGCACTAATAATGTGCTTAATTCCAGTGTCAGTGATTATCGTGATTGGAATTATGCATATGTTAGTAAAGATGATGTTTAGATGATAGAAACAAATGAATTAGGAAGGTGTTAGATATGGATATAAATACGGCTATATTTGTATTACTATTTATCATTGTTTATCTCATGATTGATTCAAGGGAGTAGATTACAAATGCTAGATGAAGAAACATACAAGAAAGAATTAGTGAGAATGTGGGACGGTATCAGAGATGATGGATATAAAGGTATTGAATCATGTTCAGGTGTAAATTCTTGTGATGAATGTCCACTTCTTGAAATTGGATGTGGAGAATCATCTAACGCTTTTGAAATGATTAGAACAATTGAAAAATGGTCTAGTGCAAACCCACCAACAAAAAAATACAAAGTGTCGAAAACAGAATATGATATTTTGATGTCGGTATCTGAATATAAAGATGTTTTATCACTTACCCATAATCTATTACAATTTTGTCACATTAGCGTTTTGACGAACATGCTTAAAAAAGGATATTTTGAAGGAGCGGATAGCTATACAAACATAGATGACTATATTAATTTGTGTGAGGTTACTGATGATGAATAAAGATACTTTCAAAAGAGAACTGATTAGAATGTGGAATACACTACGAGATGATAGATACAAAATTTATAATGCATGTAATGGTGTTAGTTGTAGTAAGTGTCCTCTTCATGGTATCGGATGTAGCGAACCTCTTTCATCATATGAAGTTGTTGAAATAGTTAAAAAGTGGAGTGAACAGCATCAACAAAAGGAACATATTGACATTGTTAGAAAGATGCCAAATGAACGTCCATTAAAGAAGCATAAAATATCACAATTAGAATATGATATTTTAAAATTTAATTATTATAACAACGCTACTTCACGTTTCTTTTGTGATGATAAGTTTTTTATGTCGCTACTTAAAGAAGGATATTTTAAAGGTGCAGATGAAAGAGACGTTGTAAATTGTTATTTTCTTGATTGCGAGGTAGACAATGATTATGAAAAAAGATAAAGATAATAGTGAGATAAATGATTGGCTTCTGCTTGACAGGATTATTAGTGAAATCGGATATTCAGGATGTACAGGCACAGAGTGTGCCAATTGCCAAATTTGCGAAACTGATATTTATGATTGTGAGGTTGCTGATGATGATAACTAAAGAAGAATACAAGCGTGAGTTAATTCGGATGTGGGACAGTGTGAGAGGTGATAATTTAAAAAAAGGAGAGAAAGATTGTAATACTATTAAATGTGAAGATTGTCAATTTAATAGTATTCCACTATGCAATAAAGGTATAAGTGCCTTTGAAATGATTGAAATCGTAGAGAAGTGGTCAAAAGAACACCCGCTAAAAAAATTCAAGGTGTCAAAGCTTGAATACGATATCATTCGTGCCGCAATTGATTATAGTTCGGAAGAAGAAGCTTTTAAAGATGTTGATATTCTATATGAGCTTCTAATAAATGGATATTTCCAAGGTGCTACAAGAGATATGACTATAAATTATTATTTTGACAATTGCGAGGTTATGGAAGATGATACTGATAAAAGATAAAAACAATAACACTTATGTATTTTGTAACGTTGAATTTGTGCTGAATGAGAATGAAAAAGGCAATGGATGTTTAACAGTAAGAAGACTAGAAAATCATGTGTTGCTATATCAATGTCCTACAGATAATATTAAGCAATTAACGGTTGATGGCATTAAGCTTATTGAAACTATAGATATAGATGATACGTTGGGAGAGCTATTAAGAGATGAATAAGATTAATGAAAACATTTTTGAAAGCATGTCTGATACGATTGACAAGTTGAAAGATGAACTTTCGATTGTAATAGATGACTATAGAGATTTGCGTATAGCAGTGATTGATTTTTTTGTGAATGTAAGAAACAATCAAAACCCACTAATAGAATGCATAGAAGATTTTGAAAGTGATTTATGGAATTATTGTAACATTGGAATTGATGAAGAAATCGAATTTTATAAGGAGAATAAATAATGACGTATGAAGAAGCTAAGGAATTGGCAATTAAAGAAGCAAATACAAAACGTAATGGTGATTATATATATTTTTTGAATGTAGGTAAAGAGTACGATATCGCGAATGACTTGATGGAATTTATTAGAGATAAGTTAAAAGAAGTTTTCAATATTATTCTTGATGAAGATACTGAATTTTATTTAAGTTATCCTCGCTTGTCATTGGATGATTTAGAACCAGAATTAATCCATGTACCTATGAATGATTGGCTAAATGCAGAATATAAGGAAAAGGAGAAATAAGCGTGATTGATAAAGATACTTATGAGAAAGAGTTATTGAGAATGTGGGACAGTCTTAGAACTGAATACGTTGGTCGTGATTCATGTATTGGCGTTAAATGTGAAAAATGTCCATTACATGAAAACGGAAATCACTGTGGTGCCGGCATTAAAAGTGCTTTTGAAGCAATTGCCACGGTTGAGAAGTGGAGTAAAGAGCATCCAGAAAAGAAGTATGAATTATCTGAAATTGAGAATGAAGTTTTAATAAGTGAGTTTAAACATTTGCGTCAATCTTTAACGTTACGGGAAATGGTATTTGATAACTATACTTTCGCCTTTGGAGCTTCTCCACTTCTTTCAAAATTAATCAAGCTTGGATATTATAAAGGAGCGAATTTGGACACGTTAATAGAGGATTATTCATCTAAAAGCGTCGTTGTTAAATGATATGAAAGATGATACAAAAGAACTAAATCATATGCATGAGTATAATATTCGCGGCTGTGTCAATTGCCCCTTTAGTGGATTCATTGTAGATTGTGAAGATGTAGATTGTGAATCTGTGATTAAAATTTGGAACGAATTGAAAGATAGGGAACACCTTGAAAAAGATAAAGACGTATGAGAATACAAGTAGCAAGACAAAAACAACTATTCATGCAGATTGTTTTGTAGAAAGATGTGATGTATGTCATGAATCAACAAGACATTATAAGACATTCATGGATAAAAATAATCATGCTCATGTCATATGTGACGAATGTATTTCTTCTATCAAATGTCTATAGACAAGAACTGATTATTGGTATATAATTTGGTTGTCAGTATTTGATATGCTATAATGAGAAGAGGTGATTGGTATTAATTATTTTAACTATATGGAAAAGATTAATGAAGAAATGACAGAACTTAGAAAAAATATCGATGACACAGAAGATTCGTATAATGATGTTTTAGATGAAATTTATTGGTTTATTGTCAACTACAGAAACTCAAAGACAGACGAAGATGTGAGCATTGTAATTGATGAATTTATTGAATCATTAATGGAAAAGGACATTATTAATCTAAAAACATTAAATGAATATTATGAATCATTGGAAAATTATTTAGAAAAGAGAGGAGAAAAAGAATAATGTTAAATTTTTATAATCAAGAAATGTTTCTATCAAATGGGAGAGTACAAGAGATTATTTGGGTTGAAGAATTAAGTGAGTTACAGAAGGAAATTACTAAGTCGCTGCGTGGTAAATTACGTAAAGACTGCATGGAAGAAGAACTAGCTGACGTTCTTATCTGCTTAGAACAGCTAAAAATCAAATACAACATCAGCGATGATGAATTGCAGAAATGGATTGATTATAAGAATAATCGTAATGTAAAGAGACAGGAAGAGAAAGAAAGAAAAGAAAAACGCATTATCCTGAATCCTAAATATGATGATGCAAAGGATATGTTTAAATGATGTTTGGCAAATTATTTATTAAAATTCAAATTATGTTATGCAAATTATTTATTATGATTTTAAGCTTTCTTGAAATGTTAGTGTGTCTGATAGCATATGCAATTGTGTTATCATTGCCGTTTGTAATAATCTATGCATTTATCTTTAAGATGCATTTATTGCCATTATTTACGTTAATTTTGTTTATTTGACAGTGTTTTATAGCATAAAATACTTAATTTATTGATAGGAGAGGTTATATATTAAAAATGAATAAAAATATCAAATTATTGAGTTTGTTTTCTGGCATTGGGGCATTTGAGAAAGCCCTCCATAATATCGGCATAAATTATGAATTAGTCAATTACTGTGAAATTGATAAGTTCGCTTCAAAATCATATTCACTTATCCATAATGTCGATGAATCGAAAAATCTTATTGATGTAACAAAAGTTGACACGTCAAAATTGCCAAAAGATATTGATATGATTACCTATGGTTTTCCATGCCAAGACATTTCATCCGCAGGAAAACAAAGAGGTTTCTTCGATAGTGATGGCAAAATCACAAGAAGTGGTTTGTTTTTTGAAGCCCTTAGAATTATTAATGACACAAAGCCAAAAGTCGCAATATGCGAGAATGTTAAGGCGCTTACATCAAAGAAGTTCACTGATAAATTAAGTATTATATTGGAAGGGCTTGAAGAAGCAGGATATAACAATTATTATCAAGTGTTAAACGCATGTGATTATGGTATTCCACAGAACAGAGAAAGAATATTTATCGTGTCAATTCGTAAAGATATTGACAATGGTAAATTCAGCTTTCCAAAACCATTAGAAAGAAAACCTACCGTTGATGACTTTCTTGAAGAGAATTGTGAATATGAATATTATTATAGAAGTGATAAAATCATAAAATCTTTTATGAAAAAGAATGGCTTTGGAAGATTTGATGTGTTCATGAGATGTCTTAATCATAGTCGTGATTATGCTATGACAATAACCACAAAAGATGGTGTGAGAAGCACTTCAAATTTTGTTAAATATGTCAATGGCAGAATGGCTACAGATAAGACTTTCTATCCTGTTAATGGTTATGAGAATACTGATTGTGACGGAAGAAAAACATTAAATCATCTTCTTACAACAAACAGTGATGGAACTATTACAAACGATGTTGTGCAAATAAGAAGACTTACAGAAAAAGAATGTTTCAGATTAATGGGATTTGATGATGAAGACTGTGATATATTGAAAGATAATGGCATTTCAAGTACACAGATTTATAAGCAAGCAGGAAACAGTATTGTGGTTAATGTTTTAGAAGCATTATTTAATGAATTGTTTAAAGTTATTTAATACGATTTATATTTATATTGTTATAAATTATATTGTGCACAATCTATTAAAAATATATTAAGGTCGTTAATGGATTTATTAATGATTATATATAATTTCTAAAATTAAAGAAATTTTAAAAAACATGCTATTGTTTAGTTGACATTATTAAAAAGTGAGGTTATAATATGGTTGTAGTAATCGTTGGAGAGAGTGGTTCTGGAAAATCAACTCTTCAGAAATACTATATAAATAAATCAAATGAACTTCAAGAATCAAGGAACTTCAAGAAGCCAGTTATGACAACATCACGACCGATTCGGAATGGAGAAACGAATGGGGATGATTACTGGTTTGTTGAAAAACAGACATTCGAGGATATGATTAAGAATGGGTATATGATTACTTATTCAGAATATCGTGGATGGTATTATGGTATATCAGTAAAGGAAATTGCAAAGCTACTCGCAAACAACAATGATATATTCATGGTTTTGACTCCATCAGATATGAGGAGTATGAAATCATTACTTAATAAGTATCTCGCAGATGATGAAGTATTCACATTCTATCTGAAAGTTGACAGGGTAAGCAGGCTGTGTAAACTTGTGAAAACTCGTGATGACACTGATGAATGCATAAGAAGAAATATCTCAGACTGTGGAATGTTTGATGGTATTGAGAATGAAGTTGACTACGTAATCAACAATGAAGGTTATAAAAAGCCCGTAACTGAAATTGCCGATGAAATAGAAAATTTCATATCCACTCGAAAATAATTACTACGGTTCAGTTATCATTCTGAATGATAACGTCAATGACAATTTCATAGGAATTACAATATGTGATTCGTGAGAATTGCAAGGAATGAATTCCATTTACACTATAACGTTAGTTCATGCCTATTCCATTAAGAAATATAAAGAAATAAGTTAGTTTGTAGTTAATAAGTTTTTAGTTAATCTGTCATAGGCATGAATTATATCGCACTTGCTTTATTTAGTAGACAATAAACGTTATAATGAAATATTATTGAACATATCACTCATGTCGTTAAATCAAACAACAAAAAATTTAAAGAAAGTAAAACTAAAACCCGACAAAGCGTGATTGATAACTGAACTTTTACCATTGAATATGCATCTATTGGTACTACTTGTCTTGCAGATGAAAAGATGAAATAAGAATCATCTACTTATGAAACCTTCCCAATGCATAGTTAAGTAATCGAAGTCATATATTATTGTTCTTCCATTGATGAATATGACACCTCCCAATAAAATAGTTATTCTGCTAATATATAGCTATTCTGCAAGGCAAGTAATACTGATAGATGCAAAATCATCACTGATTATGAGTGTCATGTAGAAATGATTAAATCGCCTTTTACTTTTAAAATTTTCTTATTAAATCGTACATAATTAATAATTGCACACATAAGCATACATGTCACTTCGTCCAAACAAAAAAACAATCCTATTCGCTATCTTGTAGTGACATGTGTTTCTTCCCTTTCCTGCATGACACTCACAATCAGTGATGATAAATGAAAAGATGATACTCGACCAATCATCTTTTTTATTTTTTTCAAAAATATTTTGATGTTCATATTGCATGAAAAAAAATCTGCATTCATTACATAATCTATATTATGCGAAGATATTGATACAATATAAATCATTCATTATGTATATAAGATGAATACTATTTATCAGATAACCTTAGTAATATTGGATTGTGCACAATATAATTACTATATTCCCCAATGTTCATGTTTTTTAGTAATACCTATAATGACACTTTTTTGAAACCACGGTCTATATTTAACAAATTTTTTCATCAATTTTCTTTAAATATTTGTCATTATAACAAATAGCACATAAAATATCCTAAAGAAAGTAGCACTGTAGGTATTACTAAAAATAGCATCATAAAAAAGTGTCACTACAGGTATTACCAAGTGTCACTACAAGTATTACCAAAGTGTCATTGCAGGTATTACCAAGTGTCACTACAGGTATTATTAAAGTAGCATTGGAGGTATTACTTCTATCCTTATATATATAAATATAATTAATAATAATTAACAATATTAACTAGGGAACAATTTTAGTAATATTTTTGTTCATTATGTTGTATTACCAAACATGAAATGTTATTATATACACAAAGGAAGTGACATGAATGAACATTAACAATCAGATAGTAAAAATGAGCAACACGCTAATCCATAAGAATACAACAATGAGCATAATGCAGGAAAAGGTTTTCTCCGTAGCCTTAAGAGAGCTTGAAAGAATCAACAGTGATTCGGAATATCCGCATGAGGAAGTCATAATCAATGCAGGAGAACTTCTTGAATATTTCGGATATGATATATCAAGCAACAAATCCATGTATAGATATCTAAAGGATGAAGTTAATTCACTTCAACAGCATACATATGTTGAATTTGAAGATGGTGAATCACAGGACTCTGGATATCTAATATATCGTGCAAAATACTATAAACATGGAGAAATTCATATCTGGTTTGGTATGAGTTATCTTCCCCTACTTACTGAGTTCTATGAGAAGTACACAAGATATTTGCAGGATGATTTCGTGTATTTCAGAACAAAAGGTGCTATGAACCTTTACAAGATTTTCATGGAAAAATCTTATATTGTCAATCATGGCAGTGGTGTAAGGTTTACGACAGATGAAATAAAGAATGCATTGCAGCTTAGTGATAATGCGTATGTCATAAAGACAGGTCACTCAAAAGGGAAGTTCAATCGTACTGTATTTGAGAAGAAAGCAATTAACCCTGTAATTGAAGAAATAAATGAAAAGTCAAAATGCGTGAATAACATCAAGTACAGAAAAATAAAGAATGGAAAGTTTGTAAAGTACTATGAATTTACATACTCATATACTGACCCAGATGATATAAATCCATCAAGAAATAAATCTAACATCAAGATAAATAACGACAGCTTCATGAGAATGATTAACGAATTAAAGAATGAAAACATATGATATGTCCATAATATCGCATATTTCATATCAGATTTCCTCTCTAACAAGAGTTTTTGCTTATCTAATACAATTTATCCTATAAGCACTAAAAACGCTTATAACAAAAAAATAAGGCATATTTGAAGATACTGTCAATTATCTCCAATATGCCTTTTGTAGTTATTACTTGTTACTTGCCATCTTCATATGCTTCATAATCTTTAGGATTCACATATAATCCATCAAAATACTGTGTAAGTATGTAATCTGCATAGTCATTTATTGTTACACCAGACTTGAGAGAAACAAGCCTAAGAAGGTAAGAGTTCTTAGGGCTTAGCCTTAGATTTGTTCTCTTTGCCTTTGTCTTTGAGTTTTTTGGTGTCTTCTTGATTATATACTTGTCTAATATCATATCATCATGATGTTCTTCACTTGTCTCTTTATTCTGTTCATCATCGTTAGACAAGTCAGAATCAGATGATTTCTCCACATCGTCATGCTTTTTTATGTTTGTTATCTCTTCATTTATTTCTTCCATTTCTCCAAACATTGACTTGAACTGACTTTTCTTTGGCATTATTACTCACCTCCCCCTATCCTATGTCATTGATTATCTCATCACAGATGACATTGTAATCATCAAGTGGCTTCATCTTTGACTTTCTTCCAACGGCATGTTCAAGATATTTATCAAGCGTTTCATGTAATGTCTCTGCTTCTGAAACAGCCGAACCATGTCTCACCGGTGTGCTGTACATTTTATATCCAAATTTATCCATGTTATCTTGAAGCCCTTGTAACGCTTCTTTGTACATATTTGTTCTGACATTCGCTTTCGTTATGACAGCTCCTATGTAGGTCAAATCATTATTATATTTTCTTACCTCATTGGCTGCGTTTATGATTGATACAAGCCCATCAATAGATGATTTTGTAGCTTCTAACGGAACTATCAGTGCATTGGCTGTAAGAAGTGCTGATTTCTCTAGCTTGTTCAGTCCAGTATGCGTGTCTATGATGCAGTAGTCATACATATCATCTATATTCTCCAAGGCATACTTGAGTCTCATTTCTCCTGCCATGAATGATGAAAGAATGACATCTGCATCTTCAAGAGGTCTTCCTCCTGCAATGATATCGCCACTTTCTGTATGTTGTATGCAGTCACTGGCATTCTCCTGTTCCTTTGAGAGTATGAGGTCATATAATGTATTCGTATCGTACACCTTTGCATTATACCATTTTGTAGAATTTCCTTGAGAATCTGCATCAACCAAGATGACTCTATATCCCCTTCTCTTCATAAGTGAAGCAAGTGTCACGGCTGTTGCTGTCTTCCCTACCCCACCCTTGTTATTAGTTATTACAATTTTCTTCATACGTTCAAAAGCACCTACCTTCCTTTTCTCTCATGTATATTGTATCATGTCAACATTTAATATTAAAGACAAAAATAGAAAAGAAAAATAAATAATAAATAGTTATGTATAGAAGATATAATGTACCAATGTACATAAGTGCCAAAGTGAAAATAAGCAAAACAACTCAAGTGTAATAATATATAAGAAAAATAATATATATGATAATTTATGTGTAAATATACATAAACATAAAATATTATTTACATTAATAAAGAAGATAATATATTTAAAGATATTTAATATCATAAATATATAAATAACATTTTATATAAGTATATATTTATATAAATGTACAATTATATAAATAATTAAATAATGAAATATTTAATAATAAAAATAAATTAATAGTAATAAATAATTGTAAAAATATATATAAATAAATTTAATCATATAATATAATAAATTATTTAACACATTAACATAAATATAATTGAAAAATTTCTCATAAGAAATAAAAAACAAAAAAATAAGGCTATCATGAAAATAATTCCATGACAGCCTTAAATACGTATTCCTAAAATCTATATAAAATGCAACAAGAATCAATCTCGTTCCAAACGAGTGCAACGAGATTATACGATTATATTAATCCTAGAACATTCCTTTTGATTCAAGGAACTTCTGTAATGCCATTGTTGTGTTCTTGCCACAAATGCCATCATCTGGAACACCAAGCCATCTCTGTAAAGCCTTGATTGTGTTTTCTCCAATAAGTCCATCGGCTTTAACACCAAGCTTTTTCTGTAATGCCTTGACACATAATGAACCTTTTCGAGTCTTGTCAAACTGGAAAGTATGACCAAATCTTGAGATAAGAAGTTTCTCGCTTGAAACTAACTGATGTGAAACAATGCCATCAACGACAGTGCCTAAATATCTCTGTAAAGCCTTTGTTGTAGCTTCACCCCAGACACCATCAACATGGTTTACATGCTTAGGCTGTGGCTTTGGCTGAACATTTGGCTTTGGAATAGGGGCAGGGGACACATTATGTGCTGCACCGCCAGAAAGTCTAGCCTTAAATTCATTCTGCCATTTTGTATCATCCCACCAGTAAGCCGGACAATTTTTTCCGGCTACTGTTTTGTGTCGTACAACGTTACTTTCTGGAATACCATACTTTGCCATGAGTGATTTAGTCAATTCAACTGTATTTGTAACAGCGTCAGCAGTTGGCAGTGAGTTTCCTGCATCACAAGCAATTTCAATATTAATTGCATTATGGTTAGTACAGATACCCCAGAGTTTTGCATATTTTCTATTGTGAAGTACTCCTGCTCCATATGCAGTATATTCCTCTGGTGTTGAAGCCCATACTCCCTTGCCATCTACAAAGAAGTTTGCACCCGCTCTTCTGTCACCATTAAAGAAGTATTTTGCGTTGTTCTCGGCAGTGTCTTTCGCATTTCCAGTGTAATGAATGATGATGTATTTTGTTGAGCTTCTCTTGCCACCAAAGTTTTTGTTGGCATGATTTGTCAATACATAATCATAATTAAAATACATATAAAGATTTCTCCTTTCTGTTCAACTTTAAAAGCCCTATCAGTCAACGCTGATAAGGCTTGAAATTATAAATACACGAGATTGTTATAAATGGGTATCAGTTAGTAATCCCTAATTGGGAGCTTGCTAAATTCATTCTCCCATTTCAGATGAACTACGCCATTTCCTCCCATCATGATATATGCCTTATATAATGCTTCTAAACAGTCATAAGTTGAAGTCGTTGTATATCCGCGTTCAACTTCTTTGTCTATCCATCCCAGTAGCATCATTCTTGACATTGAAAGACACAATGTATTGAGATTCTTTGCATCTTTATCACATTTTTCCTTTGATTCCTTTTCTTCCTTTAATTTTGATTCCTTTTCCTTTTCCTTACGTTCAATCTTTCTCTGAGTCTTGAACACAAAGACAGCAGATACGAATGAAAGTATCGTACTAAAAAGAATCATCATAATTTCGGTTTTCATTAGGAATTAATAGGGTCTCCTTTGTCAGTGAGTCCTCTTGTCTTTGGATTATTGTATGCTGACCATACGTTCCAAATGACAATGGCGAGTAAATATGGATTGGCAAATACACCCTTGATGAGATTCCATAATGAACCCCATGTTGTAATAGACTGTGGTTCAAGAGAGTTATAACCAAGTGCGGCTAAAATTCCCGCACCGATTACCTGTACCCAGAACACTGGATTCTTTAATCTTTCATTGACCTTGATTTTTTCAAAAAGTTTTTCCATGGTAATTTTCCTCCTTATTTATTTTTAAACTTAATTAATATTATTTATTATGAACCAGACGTAGTTGTTGCTGATGCAGGCTCCTTGATTGAGATTGAAATGTAGTCGCCTTTTGATTCCGTCTTGACTACTTCCGAGTTGAGTACTCTCGGCATGAGCACGGTAAGAAGTGCTCCGGGCATGCCGTTGAAGGCATACTGTAAATTATCGTTCGTTACGTACTTGACTGCCACCTTTTCTTCGGTAGGGTCCATAACCATAAGCTGTGATTTTAAAATCATATTTTTTCCTCCTTTTTAATTGTAATGTTGGTGTGTGTACCACCACAACGTGGCTTATTCATTCATCAGTTTCTTCACTTCATCTTTTAACGCATCAGGGATGTCCTCTTCAGTGATGCTTCCAATTTTAATCATGTTTGCCACGTCATGTGCCGTGATTCTCTTCATCCTGTACTGTAATGTCAGAAATCTCTTCTTTGCACTCATGCTTCTTCACCTCCCATTTCCGCAAGCATCATTTCCTCAATCGCACTTACTCTTTCCTCAATTGTAGGCTCCTGTACATTTTCGGTTTCCTCATACTTTGCCCATTCATAGTGCTCATAAATATTGTTAGCATCCTCTGTGTAAGTAGTGCTTACAATGTATGACCCATCAACTAAATTAGTATCATGCACTAATTCCTTATATCCTTTTTCACGCAATTTATTGGCATTATTGATGTAGGTAGTGCCGTTATCGATAATGTATTTCGGTGCTCTTGTTAGTGAGCCGTTTTCCAATTTGTAAAGCATATAATCACCCCTATTTCATCCTGTAAACATTAAAAGAGATTGACCTCTGTTCGTTCTTTGCAATCGCTTTGTGAATGACTACAGTGTTGTTAGATAATCCGTAATTTGTTTCGCACAACGCTCCGCTGGTTATATTTTTGCTCATTGCCATAAATGCATATTTGCCATTAATGACATTTACAGCAATCATGATATTTTCATAGTTATCTGATGGTATTAAAAGATAAAAAGAATTATCCTGTGCCATAAATGACACGCTGACATTACCCCACATGTTCGTGCCCGCCACTGTATCAACTAATTCGAACATATCATTGTCAACCTCTTCTTTCTTTAATAATAAAAATCTTCTCTCTAGGAGGCTATTTGCACCCCCCCCGAATTTGTTAGTCATACATAACACCTCTCATTTAATAATATCCGTATATTTTTATCTGAGTTTTTTCAAGTAAAAACTTAGTATATGAAATCAGTGCAATGCGTTCGATTGGCGAATATGCAATAAATGTTGACAAATCACTTGCACGTTTGAAATCCAATCCTCTGTCAAATTTAGCGTAGTTAGCATTATCGGTACTGAACCCGCATACACTCCATAAACCATTTAATGTTTGCAACATAACAACATTACATGTCATCGCAGTTTCTATTCCGTAAACTTCACTTCCATTAATGTGCACTTGACCCCATGGCTGATTAGTTGGCTTTGACGGATTATTTACATACATATATATCCATCTGCACTTTGCTAGATCCGGATAATCGGCAGTTGTAAATTCGTATTTTATTTTCTGTTCTGCTACAGTGTAATCCACGATTAATTTAGGTTTAGTGAGTTCATATTTCATTTCACTATCACTTCCTTTACTATTTAATAATCTTCTATGTTCCACTAAATCCATATCATCTCAACCTCACAATGGCACTAGTTCCGAGAATATTTACCTCATATGTGCCTGTAGTGACATCATCACTGTTAGATAATGTGCATCCTTTCAATGTCAGTACTGTAGGAGTAGAACCACTCGTAAACTCAAAACCGCAGATAAACATCTTATCAGTTCCAACATTGCCAGGTGTGATAGTCAGCGATGCCATGGTTGGAAATACATGATACTCGCCACTGTTTATAGTCACATTAGTATCACTAGCTGTATGAATTACCTTTTTAACTCCTAAATCGGTAGCGTATGCTTTTTTATCTAGCTCCGCTTTAATAACCTTATTTTGTACAGGGTTCGTGCTAGTGCTGGATAGTTCAGCATCTACCGTGACGCTTGTTCCTGCATCTCCTTTCTCGCCGTTCTTCACTGTAAATTTTGAAGTTGTTCCATCGTTGTATGTAATAGTATATGTATCGGTCAATCCACTTGTTGAAGTCTTTGCGATTGATTTAATGCCTTTTCCGTTGCTTACATTAAAGGCTTTCTTGCTACCATCAGTAAGCGTGATTTCATATGTATCGGTAAGCCCACTTGTTGACTTCTTTTCAATACTGCTGATACTAACTGCGTCCTCTCCTTTTTCACCTGTGTCTCCTTTATCACCTTTTTCGCCTTTCAATGTATCGGCATGGGACTTGACATATGATTCTACGTACTTTTCCCATGTCGCATCATCCGGAAGAATGTCCGAAGCGGCAACTGACTTCGCTCCTTCTGTTGCAATGATGAAGCAGGCATTGCATGTAGGCTTGTTCGTACCGTTTGACAGTTCGAGAGACAGTTTGACGATTCCCGGCTCAAGAAATGCCGTCATCAGTGACTTCCACAGTGACGTCCTCGGACGACTGTCCGATGTGCGGGTCGCCCACAATTTCAGTGTTCAGCCCGTTTCTCATGATTTTAAAGTTAGCCATTAAATCGCTCCTTTCTGTAATAATAAAATTGCATTTTTATGCCGTCCTCTGCCACATGTAGACAGCTAAGTAAGGTGGCATGTTGTTATGTGGCTGATTTCCACCTGTGCTAGCTACAAACATAAATCCATTTTGTGAATTGCTTCCTCCATTTTCCCAGTTGTAATGATATCCACTGTCAGGGTTACTTCCTCCATCGTTAGGTGACATATTTTGACCATTGTAATAATTTCCAGTGTGTGAATGCTCTGGCATTTCGTCAACATTTAATTTGTGGAAGTACTGACCGCCCGTTTCTCCACTTGAGAAGTCTGGTTCTTCTGCACCGATTGAGCCAAATCTTGTATTAGAGTTTGTGTCTGTAACTGCTCCTGCGCCAATCAAAAAACGTCCTTTCAGCCTTTCCCACGTTCCGCCGAACCACTTTGCAGGGTTCTCGTCAACCATGCTCATGTAGATATATCCGACCGGAAAAATGCATCCATTGAACTCAAGATTATCGTAAATCTTGAACTTGCCTTTTTCCGCCATGCCACCGAAAGCAATACCCTCATCCTTGAGAATTGTCATGATTCGAGAGCCTGACGCTATGTCAGCGACAGCCGTGGCACTCTGTCCGAGAACATCAAAAAGAGTGGCTTCGATGTGATAGCCACTCGTATAGAGGAGGTTTCCTCCCCCTAAATACATGTCTCCAAAAGAGGAAATGCTTGTACTGGTATTGTTTATCTTGATGACTGACTTGGATGCGTCAATGTCAAGATGTGAATCGGTCGAGCCACCAAGCGTGCACTTTGCATAGGTTCCATGGTTAGCATCGCTCTTCCACGTCTTGTATACGGCATCATAGATGCCACGCTCGGCGGTCAGCGTAAGCGAAGGCATTGCGAACTGAAGGAACGAAAGCTGAATTTTTCGTGTTGTCTTCAAACCTCGTGAGTCCTCAACAGTGACAGTCAATTCACTGCCGTTTGAGGTCGTGAAGTCAAAAACAATATTGCTGTCGCTTTCCGTTTCATCAGTCCACGATTTGCTTTTTTCGGCTCCGTCATACGATACAGTAATCTTCCTTAGTTTTGCATACTTCTGTGCTGATACGCTTGATATTGTCGCACGTATCGCACTCCTGCCCTGTATCAGTTCGGTTGCCTGCTTGTGGATGCCGCTGAATGTCTTCGTGTCGCTTATCGTGACATTACCAACGACTGGCGTTGCCTTGTCAGCAGAGTATGTATTGCCTTTGTCATATGTTGATACGTGCCCGTCATAGTCAATCGTGACATGATACGTGTCACTTCGATTAGTACAGTTCTTGTACATGAGGTCAATCGTGTTAGAATCATTAAATCCATTCACTATTGTCTCATTTCCTTCGTATCCGCCGATAACATTGCCGTTTGAAGCATAGATTTCTAGCTTATACTTGTGATTCAGTGGATTGTACACGTTGAGTCTAAGCGCGTCTCCTATGACAAAATCAGTTCCAGACTGCACATACGGATAGGCATAAGTGGATGCCGATACCTGATTTGTGTTGCTGATAAGGTTTGAGTCTTTTCTTCTAAGTCTAAAATATAGGTTTTTCGATGTGTCGGGGTTCATTGTCAGCGTGATGCTGCCTGATGTACCGTTTGGGTCTCCAATCCAGTGCTCTACGCCGTCATACACTGCCGAAACGCCGTTGCACGTCTCGGACGTACTCCACGAACAAGTCACCTGCGTCTCGGTTCTTGACGATACCCATGCCGAACAAGAAGAAAAGTATCGTGGTATCTTCGTAAGCCCCATTGAACCCGAGCCGCTTATCGTTCCCAGCCACTGTCCGCTCCATGTGATGTTGAGCGAAGCCGAAGCGCTGAAGCCGATTGACTTCGAGCCGTCGGCGTTGTGACCTACGACCTTTGAACCGCTTAGAAGAGTCTTGTCACCGGAACCGCCGATAGAGCCGGAACCGCTGAATGTCTGCCCGTCAATGTTCACACTCCACGACTTTGATGCTGATGAAGATATTCTTGACGGCCTCTTGAGAATGAGACCGAAGCTTACAGTTGACTGGTTCGCGCTTGTATTTGTTGATGACTCCCATACGTTCAGCTGAATGTAAGGTCTCTGTCCGGCTGTGTTTCCTATTGTAATAGTTGCCATATGTTATGCGTCACCTCCGATATAATCGAGAACAAGCATGTCATCACCAGAATCAGTCTTCGTAGCTGTCCAGATGTGATGCCCGACCCTGAACGACTGAACGACTACCGCCTTCGTGATGTAGAGGTTCGAGTTAGTGAGATATGCGATTGGTTCAGTGTCCCCATAGTTCTGATAGAAGTTGAGTGCCTTTGGCGTCAGCTTCATCGTGAATCCGGTAGGCTTGCCGCTCGCATCTCTAGAAGTGCAGAGTGTCAGCGATGCATCATCTTTATCTTCATTGAAGATGACATATTTCTTAATCCTCTCGCTTGTCTCCGAAGCCCCGTCAATATCGCTCTTCAGTGTATCAAGCTGTGACGATATGAATTCAACAGTTCCCTGCGTCTGCGTGACCGAGTTTGTCAGCGATGTTATTCCTTCAGCGATGTCAACATATTTGTCAGCTTCGATGAGTCTCAGCTTGTCGAAGCACAGATAAACACCAGATGTGCATGAGACTGATATTGACTTGCTATCAGCAAAGCTGATGCTGTCAATCGTAATTCTTGTATAGTCACCGTCAATTTTTGCCGTCGAGGTGCGGTTGCCAGCCTTTATCGTAATGCTTTGTGAAGAGTTGTCCTCCGTTCTCACGACGGCAAGAAGCGAGTGCGTTTTGCTGTCATTGTACAGCCCTGTGAAGTTCTCGCTTTTATAGAGCTCGAAGGCTCCATCCTTTGCATAGCCAAGCTTGAGGTTATTGCTCTCGAACTTAATGACCGAATCATCCGAAGGCTTCGTCTTTGCCGTGATTTTATTAATCTCGACAAGACGGTTGACAGTTCCGACGAGTGAATTCTGAACATTTGATAACTTATTCATCATGGAATCAATATTCTGTTCAATTATTGATGTCCTTGTTCCATATTCATCTATGCTTCCAATAGCATTTTCTATCTTGTCAGCCGTCTGGTTGACATATGTCGTATATGTATCATTAATAAAAGAATCGAGGGCTGTGTTTGAAACATCAACCCACGATTCTCCATTCCATAGATACCTAGTATTTCCATCTGACCCGTTAATCCATATGTCACCATTGACAGGATTACTAGGTTCGCTATCACTAAATCTTATTCTCGATTCTATTTTGTTATTTATATTTGTAATATCATTCTGATATTTTTCGCTTTTTGTTACCGTATTAACAATTGCCGTATCAGTAATCTTGTTTTCGGCATTTGTAAGCCTACTTGCGAGTGTTCCTATATCATTCTGGTACGTTTCACTCTTAGTAACAGTATCAACAATTGCCGTATCGGTAATCTTGTTTTCAGCATTTGTCAATCGCCCGGCAATCTCATTCATGTTATTCTTATATGTCTGACTCTGAGTTACCGTGTTGACAATTGCTGTATCAGTAATTTTGTTTTCAGCATTAGATACTCTCGATGCTAGTGAATTGTATACAGTCGTATCAACTTTCTCACTAAGTGATGTGTCTATATTCTTTTTAACTGAATCCGTATAAGCATTGGCATCACTTGTAGCCTTTGCCAAATCGCTTTTATATGTCTCGCTTTTTCTTACTGTGTTTACTATCGCATCATCTGTAATCTTGCTTTCAGCGCTGGAAAGGGAAGATTCAAGAGAACTTACATCTCCTTTGATATCGCTTATATCAGTAGACATCTGGTCAAGGTCGTATGAACGCTTGACGGCATTTACGATTGCACCATCAGTGACCTTCGACTGTGTTTCAGTAATGATATTTGCGATATTCGTTCTTCCATCAATTCCACTGTCACTCAATATCTTCTCGGTAGATGATATCCTCTGTGTTATGCTGTCACTAGACTCCTTCAATTCAGATATCGTCTGCTTGTTTTCATTTTCAGTGTTCTTCATATTCTCCATGACAACGTTAAGTGTATTCTTTTCGTTATCAAGATAGATATGCGAAGAACTTATGTTTGTTTCACCGTTATTGATATTTGAAACAACAGAATTTATATCCAGCTTGTCACCAGAGATGTTTGCATTATCAGCCACCATCTTGTCTACAATTATTCCATTTGGAACGGCATTCTTTGTAATCCCATCCTCATAGAATATCGTATTGCCATTTTCATCAAATATTGAATAGGAGAAATTTCCATTGTTGTCCTTGCCAATCTGCATGCGCACCTTATTGTTCTTGTCCATGAATTGCTGCGTATTACCGCTTATGTTCATGCCGCCATCCTCAGATTGTATAACAACCTTGTTGGTGTTAATCTTCCCGGATGACATTTTATTGGCACTTAAATTACCAACCATAAGGTCTGTTATCACACCATTGTCTGCAACAAAATTGTTTGCTGTCAAGTGAATAATTTTGCCCGTATCTGCTGTCACTTCTCCAGCAAGAAGCTTATCTATCGTAGAAACATCAGCATTCAATGAATTGAATTTAGAATCTGATACTATCTGGTTATTGATTGTCTTGTTTATTGAAGAAATACTGTACAATGACCTATTCGCTATTGCAATCTGTGAATCCAACAGCTTCTTAATCTTCATTGTGTTTGATAATGTCTGATACTGAATATAATTATACGAGTTAGATACGCTTCTTGCTTGTCCTAATATCTGCTTTGTTGTCTCGAATGGATTTACAGCCGTAAGTCCCTCAACTGCATTTGAAAACTCAACGTCAATTGTTGATATGCTGTTCTCATTGAATTCAATCTGGTAGGAGAGGATTCTAAGTCTGAAAATCTTATCGTCAACCTTGTACGTAATCCAATTGAATACATCAAATTTATCCCATAAATCCTTAAACTCTGGAATAAGCATTAAGTTATTGACCTTGCCATTGATTGTGTATATCTCTCTTGATGCACGGTCTATCTCTTGAGTTGCAAGATTAATGAATTCACGTGCTCTATTGATAAGTTCCTCACTGTCTAGGTCTGTAGATACAAAGTTCGTGTTTGTATAATCCTGTTCTCTTCTGAATGACATCCATTCACTTTTTAGTCTGTCTGACACAAGGAAATTATTGATATCCATCTTCTTATGCGTATCATTGACGATTTTCTCAAGAGCGTCTATCATTGATGTCACATTACTTATTTCTGTTTCCCTTGTCTTTATTTCATCATTGATGTATCCAAGTCTTGTGCTAAAGAAATTCTTTATAGTGTCAAATACACCATTGTAATTATCATCATCTATTACCTCTATGCCATTCTTGAATGCATCCCTGAATGATTCAAGTCTAGCCATTGAGTATAATGATATGATGTTCTTAAGACTAGTTCCATCATCATTCCTGTCATATGCTATGATGCCATATATTCCAGTCTCATCAACTGATTCATTAATCTTTTCAGTTACCTTCTGTGATATGAATAAGTCATAATCACTTTTTACTGTAATGGTAATTGAATCATTAGATGATTTTGTACTGTCTCTATATTCACTTACGGTAAATCCAACGTTGTATTCGATATCTGTTACGTTATCAACTCTTTCGCAGGAATTGATTTCTACCTTGAACGCACCATTGATTATTGACATGAACAGTAGCTTTACGCTGCTCTTGACAGTGCTGATGCTTGTCTTTTCTTCATCGAAGTCAATGATTCCAATTTCATTTGCATACTTCTTGATGTTAGAAACCTGATATTCGACAGTACTCATGTCTATCTTTGGAGATGGCATAAGAGATGAGTTAAGATACTGATAAAAGTCGAGAGCACTATAATAAGTCTGTATTGATTCCCTATATGACACATCACTACTTGATAGCTGATGATATGTATTTGACATAAGTATCTTGTCATTATTAGAATCATACATATAATGGTCATACTTACTATCATTATATTTCTTGACGGTATCGTTATATTTTGTCATGACAGAAGAATCAATCGTGTTCTTGTCCTTTTCATTAACAATATCATCATATGCCTTTTCATAATTATCAACGACTTTTGCCAGTTCACTGCTAAACTGACTTCTTACTTTCGTTCCGAAGTTGTAGATATATCTACTGCCATTTGGGTTTAAATTAATTACGGCAGCATCCATATCCTCATCACCAGTTGAAAGTCTGAATACCGTCTTGAGAGATGAATCATTTGTTGTTACCGAAGCACTTGAACTAAGGCTGTTTTTACTGATAAATACGTTTGTCTGTTCTCCATATGGTTCGTTGACATCATCGCTTCCACATTTTGGACATGTGTCATGAAAATCTCCACGATATCCACATTTATTACAAGTTGAGTACTGGTCAACAACATTTATCACTCTCTTATGGCTGTCAACGACAAACTTGCACCCAATCTGCTTTTCTATCTGGCTTAATGCATCATATATAGAAACACCGTTGAAAGAGAATGTTCTCTGGATATTTCTGACAGTCAATGGCACATCTCCAATAGAGTAATATCCTGAAATCTTATCAGTTATTCTATGAAGGAGTGATGATTGTTTGTGTGAGCTATCATAGAACACGGTAGGGGATGTAAAATCATCTCTATTGATGTCTTTCTGCGTGTTGATTTCAACATTATACAGATAGATTTGTGACAATTCTGCAATAGGAAGATACGTGCAAGTTACGCTCTTGCTCACTATGTCACCATTATCTGATTCATTGAGATTTATTGACGTTTCAAAGAATTCATCATATTCCTTGATATAGATGACAGACAAGTCTGACAGCTCATTCCAGAATTCACATTCATTTTCGCCTAATGTCTTATAAACAGTAAAGCTAGCTTCGCTCCCTCCGGTTCCTTTCTTATATACAAAAGTAGAGTAATCAATATTTGTAATTATGCCAAGATATTCAAGTCTTCTATTGGACATTATGATATGAGGAATTTTTACATTCCCATTATCATCCATTAATAATCTAGCCAAATACACCAACTCCAATTCTCAACGGTGTGTATTCCACATCTACACTCACTTCTTTAGAAAACTGAAATATGTTTTCAACGTCACCATCTATTTTACTTAAATCTCTATAGAGAATAGGGTATTCATAATTGAAATATTTGTATAACGACTCTCTTGTGCTTGAAGAAATTATCTCGTTTTCTGAATCAATTGTTATGACTTCACCATTCTTACATCCTTTAATGATAATAGGGGATGACTGTACATCATTGGTCGTGTTTCTTATCTGAAGGTCTCCGCCAACGGTATCTGTGAATGTAATTCTCATTTTCATTCCGAGTCCGCTTAAATCAGCGAAGTCAAACACTGGTGTCGTAAGCGTAATAAGACTTGTATTCTTAAACGATGTACTGTATTTATTTCTTCTAAGATACGGAGATTCAGTCTTGAATTTTAAGTTGAATCCAATTACTTCTCCGTTATAAACGCAATCAGATATATCATAGAACATTCCCGTACATTTCAAGTCCACTCTATCGGATGTGTGGATTACCATTTCCCCATGCTTTGATGATGTTAGCCATGTCATTATCTTGTTGAGAGTATATCTATCATATGCTGTATATCCATGACACCCTGCATTGATAACACTTAAGTTTGTAAAGTCAAGTGGCTCGTAAACATATGATGATATAAGGTTTCGATTTCCCATTCTCTGTCTAATGCTCGTTGTATTGACCTTATAATAACTCACATTGCTATCGCTAGAGCTTCCAAGATATCCGATTTTCAAGTCAAAACTAGTTGACTCCTTTCCGCAAAAACTAAACGAATAGAACACTTGAATCACCACCTTTACTTTCCAAAATATTCATACATCTTTCTATATTCATCAATCATTTTCCTTGCTTCAAGAATAAGCATTTCATATCTCTTCTTAGACTCCTTAGCTTCATTGATTGCTTCATCAAGAACCTTCTTCTTGTCATCCAGTTCATTGATGATGTCCTTCGCCTTCTGTGGATATGTGCTGTTTAGTTCTATGTATGACTTTAGTTTTTCGTTCTCTTCCTTGAGCATACGTATCTTTTCATTCTCATTCTGTCTGAATAACATAAATTCCTCCAATATATATACATTCACGATATATGATTCCATAAATATAGCATTACATTCATGCTCATTCTCATGCGTGTGTTATTTTTCAAATATGTTATTAAAACACAATAATATGAAACATGAGTACGCATATAAAATATAAAATTATAAAAAAGAGGTAATTTATGTAACTACCTCTTTTAAAATCCAAAACAATTATAACAATATATGATAAGTGACTATAAATATACTAATTGTATATATTTACAGAAATAAAAACGTGATTTCATTATTAACGCATGAAAACATGAAGAATGGAATAGGGTAGGGGAGATTAATATTCCCCACATATCCCTATTTCATGTATCTTCTCTTAGATAGGCTGTTTCCTCCCATAAGAGTTGTTGAAACCATATCATTGATAGCCTTGTCAAACTGCTTGTCATTAATGAGTTCATTTCTGAAATCCTTATATGACTTGACATTAGGGAGGTTGATATCAACATGAACGCTATCTACTTTCACGTTTCCTCTCTCGGTTGTTCCACTGATAATGTTATTAATCATAGGAGCTGTTGTATTAAGCTTCTGAATGATTTTCGTAGTGGAAGGGTCTAGTACGGCTTCGCCTTTCTTTAGAGTATTGACTGTAAGATGGTCATCTCCGTTACCTCTTATGATGTTCTCAATATCACCGACAATACCACCAGATGCATAACCTTTTATTTGTCTGAACTTCTGGAGCATCCACATATTCTGTGAAGAAGAACCACGATATGTGCCACTTCCACCCATCTGTCTAAAGTAGTTTGCTCTCTGTGAGAATGAGCTGTCATAGTCAAAGTACTTAAGAGCATCAACTATTGAACTATATCTTTGAAGCCTGTTCTTAGGATAGCTATCGTGCCTATGAACAAAGTTGACACCGCCATTGTTATTCTGTTGCTGTGCTCTGGCTTGTGCCGCTGCTGCTGCCTGTGCTCTTGCTCTGGCTTCTGCTTCTGCCCTTGCTCTTGCAGCAGCTTCTTCTGCTTCACGCTTCTTCCTTTGTGCTTCTTCTGCTTGTCTCTGTTTTGCAAGTTCAGCTTCTTTCTTTTTGTTTATCTCTCCGATAACGGCATCAGCAAGTCTTGTTGACACATCTGTAAGAGAATCAATGCTCTTCTTGATTGCATTCATTCCTGCATCTACCTTTACCGTGAATAAACCATTCTCTGAAAGATATGCATTGAACTGGTCACTCATGACAATTCCATTATTTTCAATCTCACTAGTGATTGTATCATCAATACGCTTCTGATTCTCATCAACAGTTGCCTGTGCATTAGTGATAAGTTCATCAATATTGTCAAGTCTCTTGTTAATCCATTCCTGTGTTTCACTGCTCAGCTTGTCGAGAAGTTCACTCGTATCAGATATGTATTTTTCCCATTCAGTCTGCTTGAGGTCATCCTTAGACTTTCTCAAGTTTTCACGTGCATTCTGGGCATTGAGTTTTCCTTCCTCAGAATTGTCACCACCAAAAGCCATCACCTGCTTCTGATAGTTAGAAACGTTCTTTGTCTTTTCCTCAATCGTTCTCTGATATTGATATGCTTCTAACTGCTTGCTTAACGCTTCTTTTCTCTTGCTTATTAGCTTGTTAAGATAGTTGAGCTGTTTATCATATCCATCCTTGATAAGAGACTTGATAGCTTCTCTTTCCTTATAGACATTATTGATTACATTTCTCTGTGTCTCAATAAGCTTATTCCTCTGGTCAAGATACTTTGTATTCATTCTGTCATCAGCATACTGATTGTCTAGTTCAGAAATAGCATTTCTATATTGCGTTGCCTGCTTAGTAAGAATATCAAGTCTTGAAGCCATGATACCCAAAGAAGCCATGGCAGAATCACGCATTTTGCCATTTTCCTCGAATCTGTCATTTCCACTGCTAAGTATGTTCATTAGGAATGAAAGTTCATCAGCTAAGTCATTAACACTGTCTTCCATTCTGTCAAACTGTTTCCAACTTACTTCCTTCATTGACTGGTTGAAATCAGCAAGAGATTTATTCATATCTTCAATTTTTCCATCAACATCAGATATGCTCTTTGTCATATCGTACCATGCCTTTGAATACATTGCGATTGAGCCATTTGCAAGTCCTTCAAGAAGTGAATTTTCGAGTGATTCTCTTTCCTCATTCATCTTTGCAAGGGATTCTTGTGATACGTTGATGAGTTCTCTATAATATTTCTCGCTTGACATAACACCTTTAGCATCTGCCGTGTCCATCAGCTTCTTCACCATTGTAGAGCGTGCGTCAATGTAATTAATTCTTGACTCAAACGATGTTGTAATGCTGTCAAACATGTCCTTTGCACTCTTTGATATTTCAACCTGTAGCTTAACGATATTTGTCTCAATATCCTTAATCTTGTTAAGCTGATTATAATATCCTTCTGAACCACTAGTAATGCCACTTGCTCCACCTGTAGATATCTGACCGAGGATTGATGTAAGTTCATTTTTCTCATTCTTGAGTTCACTAAGTATGGCAATGTTGTTATCTCTCTGATTTCTAAGAAGTGAATTTTCCTTGAGTATTGACTGATAATTGTTAAGTTCAATATTCTGTGACAATCTGTCATTAGCTTTCTCATACGTTGATATTCTGTTCTCGTATTCCTTAGCCTTGTTATCAAACTTCTTGATTAAAGATTCATCAAGTTCCCTCTCAAGTTCTTTCTGTTTTGTAAGAGCGTTCTGTGCCTTGTCATAATAATCCTTATACTTATTAATTTTCTTAACTAAGTTCTCATCTGAAACATCATTGATGTTATATTCTCCATTACGAACTCTAGCCGCCCAGTCAGAAGACAATCCAACCTTGTTAGCGGCGTTGATATAAGCATTATAGGCTTTACCTTGAGCATCCATATCATCTCTTGTCTGTGATATCTGTTGGTTAAGTGAAGAGTTTCTTGCACCCCATGAATTATAAACGTTATCTGCTACAGACTTAACTCTTGATAATGCTTCTTCAATTCTCTTAAGCTTTACTTCAATCCAGTCGAATGTAGTAGGTTCTTTATTATCACTGCTTGATGATGAGCCTTTCTTTGAACTTGAACCTTTCCTTGATGAAGATTTAGATGATTTTCTTGATGAAGAAGATTTTCTTCTTCTTGTTGTCTTCTTTGTTGTTTTCTTCTTCTTTTTCTTCTTACTGCTACTGCTTCCACTTCCAGATAATAGTCTCCCTCTTATTCCTGTAGAGAAAGCATTACCAGAAGCATATGAGCCACCACTACCATTAATAGAGCCATTTTCAAGAAGCTCTTTTGTCTGCAAATGATTGAAGATAATATCACCCTTGCGATAATCGAACATTTCTGCTCCATTATCTCCAACAGTGAAGTATTCACCGTTTCTAACAACAAGCTCCTGTCCTAATTCACCAACAAGAGCCTTTCCAGAGTCGGCTTGCTTTATTCTTCCTCTTGTTCCCTGTGCAAAAGCATATCCAGTGAACGTTCCAGTTGCCATCTGCATTCCAGTGAATCTCTGGTGCTGACCACCGCTACTTTTAGATGATTTCTTCTTACTCTTACCACTACCAGATGATTTCTTAGATGATACACTTCCGCCTGCAAATGCGATTCCTGCCAATCCTTGCTGTCTGAACTGAATAGTAACGGTTTTAGTTGAAGGTATCTTAGAAATCTCATTCTTAACTTTCTTAGCTCCACTTAATGCTTCTTTTGTGTTGAGTTCAATCTTCTTTTTTGTTGGATTGTAATTTTCCCAACTGCTCTTGTCAACATTGAGCTTCTTTTGAATATCGCCTTGACTTAATGAATCAATCTGACTCTTAACCTTCTTAGCAGATGTATCAGCATTAAAATTAAGGTTAAGAGTTTTTGCTATTGTTCCACCCTTATCCTTCTCATTAAATGAACTTATAGCATTCTTAAGCTGATTATTTGCAGCATCAAGTTCGGCTTGATTAACTTCAAATCCAATGCTTTTCTTTATTTCAAGATTATTGAGCTGCTGTGCCGCCTTATAGACATTCTGAAGGGCACTTAATGCTTCTCCTGTATCACCTTTGATAGTATCTGTCTTAATTTTCATGACAGCCGGTCTTTCAGCTTGGTTCTTTGCATTAAGAAGTGAATTGAATATGTTCAGTGCTTCTTCATATCCTTCAACACCAACCTTAAGTTTTCCTTTTTTGCTTAGTTCTCCTAGTTTCCCTTCAAAATTACTGTAGAGTGAATCAATTTGGTCAGTATTCATAGTACTGATTCCAAAGAAATCAATACCTTTTAATGAAGAGAATTTAGATTGTAATGTCTGAAGGTCATTTGTCATCTTGACAACTTGGTCTGTATCATGAATATCATATGTTAGTCCGCCACCAGAAATCTTTGTTGCACTGACACCTTGCTGAACATCAATGACATCTTGAATGTTTTTCTTTGTGTCCTCAAGTGACTTGTTATATGAATCATACTGCTCCTTAGATATACGCAATGAACCGTTTCCATCATTAAATTCCTGCTTAAGAATCTTCTGTGCTTCTGTAACCTGTGTAAGACTTTCCTTGGCTCTATCAAGATTTGAAACATCAATGTTTAAGTCCTTAAACTCTTGACTCTCCACCAAATTACCATCAAGGTCTCTACCTTCATACATCTTCATGACGTTCTGGTCATTCTTAATAGAAGATATGCTATCATTTGCCTTTTTTTGACGTTCATTAATGAAGTCTGTTTTCGCCTGTTGCATCTGTGCTATACCATCAGAAGCTACATCAACATCAAGTTTTCGTTCTTTTGCAGATTCAACCCACATCTGAACAACATCTTTTGAAACACCTAACTTCTTAGCCGCTTCTTCGGCATTGATTGAACCAGTGATAACGCCGTTTGCATCCTTTGAAAGTTGACCAATTCTTATGAGGTCATTAGCCATATTCTCAAAGCCCTTGCTACTTTCAGTGAAATATCTCTGCTGATTTCTAAGAGCCTTATCGTCATACAGCTTAGCAATCTCTTGAGCATCCATCTTATCGAGTTCAGTCATACTCTTGCCAGTAAGCATAGCCGTATATGACATGAATCTTTCGTCACCAACACGACCTTCATCACGTAGTTTCTGCATGTCATCTTTGTTAGACACCATGGACTGATAATTCGCATCAAGAGGTTGGCTTGACATAGCGTTAGTCCACTGCGTCATAAGGCTAGTTGCACCTTCAGCTTCTGACTTGAGTCTTTCTAGGCTTCTTATCTGACCATCAATAGCATCTCTCTGTGAGATGAGCTGATTATATTCATCAGTTCCCGCAACAGCTTTGCCAATACTTTCAGATATTCCAACATAATCATTTGATAATTCCTTTATTTTGTTGTTGTAAGATTCAATCTTTGAACTTGCAATCTCTTCATTGTATTTATGCAATTCTTTATAATTAAGTCTTACACCATCATCTGTATTCTCAAATAATGAGTTCTCATTAAAGCTCTTTGCTTCTGAATAGTATTGCTTGAGCAAATTAATAGTATCACTTCTCAGTCCAGATGATGATACCGCTTCATCAAGATATTTTGCCTTTTGAAGCTTGTCCATAACGGATAACAAATCTTCAAGGTCATTTGTCATTGACTTGATGTCATCTTTGTTCTGTTCTGAAATAGTGCTCCATCTTGTACCATCATCCTGCATTGATTTTAAATAATCCTGAAATTCAGATGCCGTAATTCCTGCATCTTCCAACGCACCCTTAAGGTTTTCAGAACCATTAATCATGTTCGTAAAATCTGTTTCATTGCTCGTGTTAGCCAAATCAATCAACTGGTCTCGTGTCTTTTCTATTCCATCTGTGCTGAAAATCTGACTAAATTTTGATGAGTAATAGTCAACAGGGTCTGTCAGCTTCTGCATCTGGTCAACAAGGCTCTTATTCTTGTTATAAGTGTCAACTATTTCCTTCTCATCCTTTGTATATGAGCTTGCTTTCTTACCACTATCCTTTATCTCATCATACGCTGTTTTGAGTTTCTGATTATACTCAATAATCTCTTTTTGATAGTTTCTAAGATTGTCGGTACTCTTGCTAAAGCTATTATCTATATCCTTGAACTTGTTAGAGTCCACCTTGTTTTCATCAATGAGTTTATTTCTTTCCTTGACAAGCTGTTTATATCTCTCTATTGCCATAGGAATGTTGCTTTCTCCAACGTTATCAAAGTTAAAGAACTTCTGTGGTGATGATAACTGATAACTTCCATCGCTCTTAAGATGATATCCTGTCTGATTGTTTCTGTCCTTGACGTATTCTAAACTTCCAAATACGCCACCAACATCCTTTCCGGTTCCTTCACGAAAATCGTATTTCTTCTTTTCCGCATCAATTGTATCTTTTGCAAGTTCCTTTGCATCATTACCTTTTGTCTTTTCAAGGATTTTTTCCTTCTGATTAAGAAGACTTATCTCTTCCTTAAGACTTGATATTCTGTTCTGGATTGTCTTGTTCCCTTGAACATCATCTCTGTTTTCGAGTCTGCTCAATTCAGATTTCTTGCTGTCTCTCTGTTCTTGTACTTCCTGTAATTTCTGTTTTGTTTCAGCTAGCTTTGAATCAGCATCCTTCATCTTCTGGTCTAGGTCACTCTGCGATGGATTAAATTTCTTATACGTATTTACAGCTAACGCAATAGCTCCAAATATTGCCATTGAAGCAGCCATGTTTACAGCCATTGAAACAAGCGTTGAAGCAAATGAAGCAGCTCCCGTTTTCAATGTTGAGAATATAGAACTTTGTGTCTTAAGTGAAGCATTCAGTCCTTCCATTGAGACTTTTGTTGATTCTGCCGCATTTCTAAGCTCGGCAAGATAATTATCCTTTTGCTCTTTAGTAAGAGGACCCATCATATCATATTTATCATTGATTTCTTTTATTAATGACTGTCTTTTTTTATACTGCTCTTTGAGGTATTCATTTATACCGGGTCTTCTAGCAGCCTTGTTTGAATTAAATAAATCATCAATATTGAATGCATCCTTTGGACTTAATGCACCACTTGCAAATTCTCTCATTGACCTTTCATTAAAGTCATTGATAAGGTTGTTCTTAGTTTCGCCACTGATACCTGTAAGGTATTCTCCTAATGATGTAGACTGTGATAAAGCCTTGCCTAGATTCTTCACGTCTCCGCCAAAGACTTTCTTGAACTTATTTCTATCGAAGTTAAGGAAAGTTTTATCACCAAGATTATTCATCTCATCAAATCCTACGAGAGACTTGCCCTTAAATGCAGAAATTGCAGATAACACAAGTGGAATCTGTGTGATGGCACCTCCGGGAATACTATTAAACAATCCAACAAGCTTTTCTAGAACACCAAGCAATCCAGATAATGCGTCAACACCACCTTTGATGACATCAGTATTGAGAATCTTCTGCCATACACCAGTTCCAGTTTCCTGTAATCTGTTAAGCTTAAAAGCAAGACTGTTAGTAGCCTTGTCAAATTCTCGCATAGCAGAACCAGAAGATTCTTCGGCTGTTTTTGTTGCCTTTTCAACATTCTTCCAGTTATCAAGAATTGCCATACCAATATTAGAGTTTCTTGCACCAAATAAGTCCTTTGTGACTGCCGCACGCTGTGTATCAGAAAGAGTCTTCCATGCTCCGTTCAAGTCCTTAAGATAGTCATATGTGCTCTTGAACTGTTTTCTTGTGCTGTCTGTATAAGCAGAAACACCAGTAGCAGCTTCTACCTTTCCGACTTTCTTTTCATCACGAGCATACATTGATAATGTCTTGAGTGCATTACCTACCTTTGGTGCGTTCTGAATGATTTCCTGTGCACCAGTACCTAATCCGATTGCTTGTGAAAGTGAGTTTCCACCTGCCTTAAGAGCAGAAGCTGAATTTTGCAAAATCTCTGCAATATCGTTGTTGTTTGCAGCAAAGTTATTACCGACTTCATTAATTTTACTTCCTACCTTGTCAAGCACGTTTGATGCATTAATTCCTTCGGATTCATATGCCTTCATGACTGATACAAGCGTTTTCTGTGACAATTCAGTGTCCATTTCTGGTGAGATGGTTTTGAATATTGACGTTGACTTAGCCAGTTCTTTTGAATCTCTCATAGAATAGCCTAATTGCGCCCAGTTTGCGGTCTGTCTGATAACTGTATTAGTAGACACACCTAAGTTTTTAGCCATTCCATTAGCTTCATAATAAAACTTCTTATATGTATCTCCACTTTCATTCGTAACTTTCTTTAAGTCAGTCATTGAAGCGTCAAGGTCTTTGATTGTATGAATTGCCCGTCTTCCCTGAGATATGAGGGCGAATACTGCCCCAGTAGCGGTAATCCAATGTGAGAATTTAGAGATATTTGACTTAAGTTCATCTTTCCAGTTCATGCCGGTCATGCCATTTGCATTGATTGTCTGTTTTCTTGCTATAAACGACTGTCTGATTTGCTTTAAGTCATCCTTGCTTAAATCATAGGAGGATTGAATCTGCTCCATCATTGAAGTGATTGCATTCTTGCTGTCGCTGTCCATTCTTGAGTTCTTGCCAAGATAATTACGCATTTCCTCATATGTCTTCAGCTTTGCATTTGAATCGGCAAGCTCACCTTTTCTCTTGTTCATGAGAGAGATTATTGCATTGTCTTTAAGCTCCTTTGAACTTCTGTCAAGCATTGACATTGCCATGTTCTTTGCTTCATAAGGGACTTCCGTCATGCCCTTAGATTTCTCCTTGAGCATATCCTGGGCTTCAATCATCTTCTTGTAATTCTTAACAACATCATCTGCGTTGTCTCTGATTGCCGTCTTAAATTCCTGAGTGCTTAATTCACTAAATTTAATACCATGATTAATCAAGTCGTTTTGCAGACTCATGTACTTAGTCTGCAAATTGGAAAGAAAATCATATCCGTTATCTTCACTTAATGCAGATACTCTCTTATTTGTTATTTTCCTTGCATCATTCAATGAAGCCATTGCTTTATCAAGCATGTCATTATCATTCATGACAAAGTTTCTGTTTAAGCCATTAACAACTCTCTTGTCAGCTTTACCACTCTTTGTGCCGTACAGCTTCTCTGTGATTTGAGATATCTTGTTATAATAGTCAACATAACTGTCATAGTCCTGTTTTCTGAACTGCTCAATTGCACCCATTGACCATTTCTGGTTCTTAACACCGCCCGCTGCAATCATCTCTTGCATCTTGATGAGGTTCTTAGGGTCATATGGCAATTGTCCATTAAGTGAACTACCACTGCTAGATATGGCTTTGTTTACCTTATCCCTTAATTCATTGACACCAGTAACTTTCATCTTGCTCACATCAACTTTTGATGGAGTAACGTTGAATGTTGTCTTGTTTATTGCTTCCTTTACTGCATTCTGGACATTCTTAATCTCACTATTAAGCTTGCCTTTATCAATGGTAACGGTTATCTTTGCTTTAATATCAGCCATTACTTAACCACCTCTTTATCTTTTGTTGAGCATTCCGACATTTCCCTCTTCCTGCTTAACGATTCCATCCTTGCTAAAATAGTTTCCAAACTTAGAGGTAGCATCAATATCATTGTATATGCTAATCATTTCAATAGATTCCCACTGAAAGAAATCCTTGATAATGTCAGATGGAATGTTTGCTTCTGCTAGCATCGTACAACAGTAATGTCTTAGACTATGAAAATAGAAAGGCTTTCCAAATAATCTAGTGAACTGTTTTGTCCACTGGTCTAATGAGCTTCTTCTTCTCCATTTGTTTGTCTTGTTATCTCCAACACCCTGTGTGACGAACATATCATCATTTCTGATTCCTAGTCTCTTTCTCTCTTCTCGCCAGTTGTCGATATATGGCTTTACCTGTGCAAGCACGAACTTAGGTACAAGCTTTCCCTTTTTTCCATGACCTTTTGTTCTGATTCTGTCTGTCTTGTACAAAGCACCATCAAACTCAAGATGGTTATCATCAAAATATGACATCTTCATCTGCAAAAGCTCTGACTTTCTCATGCCACTAAACGCAGCAATGGCAATAGCACAAGCCTTTTCGTATTCAGCCATTTCAGTAAGGTATCTAAGAACCCTGTCTACATCACTCACGGTAAGGATTGTCTTATCTCTTACTGGCGTGTTGGTAGGGGACTCGATTTTACATATTACGTTTCTATAATTAGGGTATTCATCATCAAGCATATTCTCAATATAGTTTGACATTGATGAAATACATGATTTGACTCTCTTTATTCTCTTGGGTGACCACCCTAATGTGTTGATACAGTAGCCTTGGAAATTAACAAATTCCTTTTTTCTGATATCAACAAAGAATCTGTTTCTGTTATTCTTAAGATTCCATACAAAGAAAATATTAATGTCATTTCCATACTGCTTTATGGTCTGAGGTGACTTATCTACGCTTGCAAGGTAATAGAGAAAATCATTCTTTAATGCGATATTTCTCTTATTGACCCTGTCAATGTCTCCCTCTTCAACTATTTTGTTATATACTGTTTTTCTCATTGAAAAGTCTTTTTCTCCTTTCCTTCAATATTTATTAATTATGAATATTCAATTCCATTTGAATTTTCATTTAGATATTCAATCAATAATGGAACAGCTTCACTATCCCATTCTTCCTGCCATACAGAACCATATGGTGTGCCGACTTTCATCACCCTTGACACACCATGCTGTCCTCCGAATGCTGTTCCACGGAAGATGGAAGATTCAGTTTCTCCTTTTCTTTTTTTATCATGGTGCATGTATGATGGTCTCGATATATAACCAATCCTTCCGCTATCATAACTTGCTATGTTGTTTACAAGTGCATTTTCAAGCTGATACTGTCTCTGGTATGCAAGAGGTTGATATTCGTGATAATAGTCAAGCAATGCTGCTTCCCAATAGGCACTGGAATCACCTCTGTTGAGGAACTTCTTGTTAAGCTTCTCAAGTGCATTTGCGACATCTTTCTTGACCATTGCTTCAATCTCGCTTTTCATGTCATCCATGTATAATGCACCGCCTTATTTATTGAATTTGTTATTGTTGTTATGACAATAAATTATTGTTATTATTGTTTTCATCATCATCCTGTTTGTCTTCATCTGATGAATCATCGTTAGCAAGTCCTAACGCATTCACAAGTTCTGCAATGATTGGACTTCCTTCAATTTCAGCCTGTGTCTTTGGAATTTCTTCAAGAAGCTTCATGATTGAAGAAACATCAGTGTCAGCAATCTGTGATTCAATGATGTCAATAAGTCCCTTGATTCTATAGATAAGTGAAGGAATTGTATCTCTTTCCATTTCCTTTGCGTTTTCCAATGCTTCATTATAGAATTTCATGATGTCATGAAGCTGTGCTCTTGCGAATCCACGGCATCCCTTAACCATTTTGTCTACATCAATGTCACAGATGTATTCATAGATTACATCAAAGCTCGTATCTCCATTATTAGGGAGAATGTCAAAAAGATTTGTATAATACGTTGCAAAAAGAATCTTGAAGTAAACGTCTCCTAGGATGTCTAGTTTATCAACGTTATCGGCAAGAAATTCATATGTCTGTTCCCTGAAATTAATAACTTCCTCAAATGTGAGCTTCTTGCTAGTAATCTTAAGTTTCTTATCTTCCTTGTTTACTTTTTCTTCATCATTATGTGTATCAGAAGTGTTTCTTTCAGCTGTGCTGTCTACTTCAACTTCGCTTACTGTCTTCTTTTCTGTTAATTCTTTGTTTTCCATGTTTCTTTTCTCTCCGTTCATTCATTAATTTGAGTTTGTTTGTTTTTAACTATTGATGTGAGAAGTGACTTTATATTCCATCTATATCTTGTTCTCTTCTTCTCCCCATCAATCTCAATTCCGTTATAATCAATCAAGTCATTCATATTGAAGCTTTTCTTTCCGATTCTTGCTATCATCTTAAGAAAATCCTCAATTCCGATATAAAACGTTCTCTGCGTTCCATCTTTCTCGTTTCTGAAATTAAGTATGAATCCAGAAATGACATTTCTCTTTCTTGCATATTTGCTTAATCCAAGTATCTGATGCTTGTGTATCATTCTTTCCTGTATGTCATCATCATCAAGGGTTATATCTTCAAATCCCATGTATTTCTCTTTTGTTGACTTTAATTCAAGAAATGACATTACACCAAATTCAGTGTCAAAAAGTATAAAATCACATATGTTCTTATGGCTAAATTTTGCACTTTTCATGAATGACTGTGCTTCATCTCTAAGTCTTATGTTTATTAAAGAATCATCACACTCAACTGATTTCTTATAATCATCCTCAAAAATCTTGCCTGTATTCTTTCTCTTTTTAGTGTTCACGTTCGCACCACTCTTTGTAAAGATTTCTAATCAGTTCACTCTTTTCCCACACAAAATAAAGTCTATTATTAGTAATAATTACATCCTTGAGATATTTCTTGCTCTTAGGATTGCTATAATAGAATGTATTCTGCATCATATTGGAAATATAGACAGAATCCTCAACCTCATAGAATGAATCAAACAATTCACTGTATTCTCTCATTTGCAATCTCCATTCATTCATCAAATAAAATACGAATAAAAAAATAGGGGATATACAATAAATGATTAGTTTAATGTATATCCCCGAATGAATAATCTTTTATCCATATTCTATTGTTAAAACCTTTTCAACTAATCACTTATTTGACTGTATCTTTTGTTGTCACTAAATCTTTGCTTTCAATGATTTCCTTTTTCTTCCTATATGTAAGAAGCTCTCCGATAAGCTGTCTATATGTATCAGTGAAATTCTCCCATCCTGTGATGTCACACTTATCAAGAATATCAAGTGCTTCATCCTCATTAATCAGCTTCGCAGCATATTCTGTCATTGCCAGATGAATGCGATAATGGTTGCTTGACTCGCACAGAATCTTCCATGGAGTATCATTTTCATTGCCACACTGACATGTCTCATAATCATTTCCGCATACAATACATTTAATCTTGTACATCATTCACCTCAAAAATAGGAAAGGGGAGGGTGCTCATTCCTCCCCTAACAATTTTCAGTAATCTGTCCTTGAGCTATTATCTATTCAGCTATGATATTATTCAGCAATGATGAATGAGTATAAATCATCATTTTCATCACAGTATGATTTGAATAAATCAACAGTGAATGGATGTTTACCATCAAATTTGAAAGCAGTTTCAATTGAAGATGGGTCAATCTTAGCCTTTGGTGATACAATGTAGCCAAGAACTTCTTCTTCAGTGCATGGGTCTTTGAAGAACAGTGAAGCCTTGAACCCAGTAACTTTAGGGAAGTTATTTGCCTTATTTGTTACTTTTACAGCATTAGAATCTACTTCCTTGTTGTATTCAACGTAGATTTTTGAACCATCTGGAACAGTAGCTGTATCAACACTAATCTGTTTATCTGAAATTGCGAACTTGCCTTCTGCGGCAGATGCATTTGCTGTAAGCTTCTGTGCAATGTTGTTATTTCTTAATACATAAACTGTTCTGATTTCACCTTTTGGTGTACCTACTAATGTAGCTTTGCCACCTGCAACAGTTAATGTTTCATCGGCAGGAACTACAATCTTGTGGTCAGCAGAAGCAACTTCTTTTGTAGCACCCATCTGAACGGCATATAAATCTGTTGAGAATAATGCATTTGAAGCTGTAAACTGTGCCGTCTTAGCCTTGTACAGTTTCATGATTTCAGTACCCATAGCATCCTTTACTGAATCATTTTCAGCGGCTGTCTTTAATGTAGCGTCTTCTAACTGTGTAAGACGTGCAATGACTGTGTTGTCTGCTAAATCAGTAAATTCAACATATCTGAATTTGTATGGTACTAATTCATTGACATTAAATGTTTTTATCATTATCTATTTTCCCCCTATATTTTTTCATAATAAAAGACTGACGATTATATCTCGCCAGCCCATTCAATTTCTTTCTTGTCTATATCCTTAAGGTCAATACCGAACCCAGAATATCCACTCTGCAATAACAGTTGTGCATTCTTTATCTTTGATACACGCTTTACGCTGTCCATGAATGCATATATATTCATGTCAAATACCGTGACATCATCTCTCTTGAATCCATCGCTATTAACCATAGCCGATATGAGATTCATGAGATTTGAGACATAAGGCTTATCCTTGTTCATCATGTATTCTTCTTTTTCATCTTCAATCTGAGCAAGCTTTGTAACCTCATTTGCCGGTCTGTCATGCTTTTCCTCAAATCCATATGTATCTCTTATAATCTTGCATATCATCTTGTATGTATATTCATCAACTATAATCTGATATTCATATGGTTGATTCTTGTTTCTGTTCGGTTTTCCCTTTTTTCTAAATAAACCTTTTTTAGACTTATCATCATAATAAGCACCGCCTACATCCTGAGAATCTTCATCAAAAACAGCCACGTCCTGAACTAGAACGTAGCTGTCTATCTCTTTATTGTAAACCTTTTTCATAAGTGAAAAATCAACTATATCTCCAAAGAGTATTCTGGTCTTTTCTTTTGTAAGGCTCGGTGCAAGTATATCTGTAAAGAAATTCCATTGGTTTATTTCAGTCCAGTCTACTCCAACATCCCACAGTTGCCATTTCATGTTTGTTGGTTGTTCCACTATGGTGAAACACATGGAGTAGAAGTCTTGTTCTCCATAGTCAACAATCTCTCCCAATGTAGGCATATGAATATGTATGTGCTCATTGACTATATACGGATTTCCCCTATATAGCTTAAGCTTGTCTATTTCCAATTAGTCAGTCTCGCAAAGAGAATAGTTTATATCATTGCATACAAACTTCATGTGTCTTGTAGAGAAATTATTGTCATATGTATCTTCAACACTTGAAAGGAGAACCAATTTTCCAAGTGATGCATTTGTCTTCATGTACTTAACAAAGTTCCCGTTAAGTTCCTTATCAATCAGCTTTGCAATATAATCATTTCTGTTATCAGATATTGAAGGGTTGTCAACAATCATATGGTCTTTGTGAGAGAATATGATTACATGAAGCTCCGCATCAACATAATTGTTGTTCTTCATCTGATAAATGTTTGCAAGTATGCAAATGAATGTTATCGTCTTGTCAATTGTAGTAGGGAACTTATAGAAATTATATATTGATGGAGTGAACCCTTTTGCCGATGTCATGTTGCTGTTCACCAGAAATATTGGATTCCACCCCTTTTCATTCATGGAAGGATTGTCAATTGCGTTTACTATTTCAGCATTGGATAAAATCTTTCTTGTAGTCCATTGCTTAAGGGCTGTGATAATTGTGCTGTTAGCCATTCTACATACCTCTCACAAGAAGTGACAATGAACATTGTTCATATATTCCTTCACTATCAGAAAGCGTAACCTTGACATGCTTTCCAAGAAGTTCTTCATTGTCAGTGCCTATAGTCATTTCTTTCTTGTCAGATGAATAGGTTACAGAAAGATTTTCATTGTTATCACTTTCAACTTTCCACAATGGTGTGACATTATCACTTGTTTCATCATCACCATTAAAGAAATGTGCCTTAAGATTCGTTCCTACATATTCTGGTATGATGTAATCAAAATCAGACTCAATCTTTGAATATTTCTTCTCATTCGTTCCTTCATCTGGTTTGTCTTTACTTTCATCATGTCCTGTGCTGCTGTTAATCTTATAGTAATCGCATATATGAAGTTCTGTGTTATCTGTCTCAGTGTTGAGCATTGTCTCGCTCATCGTAAGGACGATATATCCCTCACCATTGAACGTATTCTCAACATCATTGACATTATCTACACGATAGACTGTATGCTTGTCTTCAATTGCTGAAATAAAGAATCTGTCATCAGCTCTTATCTTTGCAGTTTCCTTATCAAAAGGAATGAAAATCTGGCATTTTGTCTTATCTGTAGTGTATACCTTATTTTCTTTGATTAATGAAGAGTAGGGGAATGAAAGAATTGAAGGTCGTGTAATGATTTCCTTGTTTTCGTTCATCCATTTCAGTTCATAGTTGCACTTCTTCATGATTCCTTTCTGATATACATCTTCATCCGAATCTGTTGAAGTGACCATCCACGTTCCATACCATTTGATTATCTCACCACGCTCAATATGTTCATTTGGCATACATGAGAAATGCTTGGTATCCTTGTTCTCTGTGGAAACTATCGTAAGATATCTTTCTTCTTCATCAACCATTACTTTCTTGCATGACGGGTTTTCTAATGCATGTCTTTTTATTCTGTCCTGCATTTTATATATGGAACGCTCACGCATAGAACTTCCATGCAGTTTTGTTCTTTTTCTGAATAAATCCATGCAATCACCACCCATTCTTATTGCTGATATCATTGAGTATGCGAATAGCCTTGAACACCTCGCTTTTGCATTCCCTGTGGGTATATTTGTCATCCCATCTTAGATATGCAAGGATGTTGAAGTAGTCCATCATCTTAGGCTCGCTGTCAATGATTCCAAATAGGAACTGAAAGCCACTCAGTTCAGCCATGAGTCCGTCAAGATACAAGAAATATGAATCATTGCTTTTCTTGTTTATTGCTTCTTCCTTAAGTGGCAGTATCTTATATGTCTTATTGACAAGATACTTGAAATAACTCCCAATATTCTTATCAGATATATTCTCCGTGAATGCTAGCTTTTCCAACTTGTATAGTCCTCATCAAGAAGAGTATATTCATTCACAAGAAGACGCACTCTTTTCTGTGTGTCATAATAGAACTTCTTAACGGCTTCAAGCATACCTTTTGGGCTGTAAGCCTTGAAGTCACTTGTGTTAAGAGTATTGATAAGATTATCGGCATTATTCATATATGGTTCAAGCCAATCCAGAAGCATGTAATTGGCTAGAATCTTCTGCTCGTAGCTGCTCAAGTCATTCACAAAGCATTTATTTTCATTGTCAATATCAAGTCCCGTCTTGCAGTATGGCTTGAATGTCTCAACAGATTCCATTAGCCCACTTTCAAGAAATTCATTAAGCATATCGTCATCATAGTTTGCAACATCAATGTCATCTATTTTTCTTAGGAACTTGTCATAAATGTCCTTAAATTTTGTCATATATCTAAACTACGCTTCGTCAAATTCTACATCTAACAGCTCTGAAAGAGTATTAATCTTACTTAAGCTGTCAATATCGCCAGTCAGAATGAGTTCTTGAGCACGGTTGGCGATTGTTTCCTTGAATCCTTCTGGAACTTTTTCAATTTCCTTCTTAAGCTCGCTCTTAGGAAGGTCAAAGATAAAGTCAAGAGTCTCTGGTGACTGATATTTTGATACATATGAATCATCTACGTGCAATGATGCATAAATCATTTCTGGTGTAAATTCATCATCACCTTCAACAATAAGCCATCCGTTTGTGAAGTATTTCTTTGAAGTTCTTCTTACTTTCTGCAATTCCTCATATGTGAGGTAAATTTCATCTCCATTTTCAAGAGTGAAGTCAATGTCATTGTCTCTTGTTCTTACAACAAGAGTTCCTACAGTTCCAGACTTGACAACAAATTCCCTGTCTTTAGGAATTGTAACTCTTTTCTTTGGTGTCTTCTTTTCAGCTTTCTTTGCCACATTAGAATCAACTGAAACAGAAGCTTCTGGTGTATTTTCTTTCTTAACAGCAGCCTTTGTCTTTCTTGCAGTTGTCTTTCTGGCTGTTGTCTTTTTCTCTTTATTTTCTTCCAATTTCTAATCTCCATTCATTCCGTTTTTTAAATTTATAATTTAATTAAAAAGGGGATTGATAATCCCCTTAAAATAGTATTTTTATCTATGCAGATAATACTATGCTAATTCGTAAACAGCCGCACCCTTGTCAGCAAATACAACGGCTACACCAAATTTGGCGAACATCTTGTATTCCTGTGTTAAGTCTGCATTTTCTTCTGGCATTACTGGAATGATTAATGTTTCTCCTTCATTTACAAACTTAACGAACTGGTCATCAGTTGCAACTACATATAATTTGTTAGGGTCTAATACGAAAGTATCTGTACCAACCTTATGAGCGTTCTTCATAGCAATTACTGGGTTTTCACCAATATGTCCATAGTAGCCCATAGAATATAAGTCTTCTTTAGCAGAAGTCGCTTCGGCACCTTTGATACCTGTGATTTTTCTTACAGCCTGCTTAGAACCTAAGACAACAGCAGTCTCACCAGTAGTTGCTTCAACATGGTCAATTAATTCAATTAATTTATCTTCTGCAAAAGCACCAGATACCTTGTATGGAGTAGCCTTTTTAGCAAATGCAGCCTGTACACCATTGTACATTGCTTCGGTAATTGCTTTTTCAAATGACTGAGCAGCTTTATCAATAAGTTCATTGATATCAACCTTGCCACCTAAGATTCTGTCTAATTCCTCATAAATGGCGATGCCTTTACGAGTAGTTGTTACAGTAATTACTTGTCCGGGTAATGCTCTCTGTCTTCTTAATGCCTGTGTACCATTGGCTACATCAGCAACAACAAATAAGCTGTTATCCTTAACTTTGAAAATAGGTGTATCACCTTCGGCTAAGTTTCTCTGTTCAACATATTTGAATAATGGGTTGTCTTCACCTAAGCCTTCAAGAACAGTCTGAGTTACGGCTTCTTCAATTAATGTGAATAATCCCTGACATTTACCATCACGGATAGCACGGTAATCTAACTTTGTAGAACCACCATTCAATTCAACCAAAGCCTGTCTGATTGATTCTCTAGCGTCAGCAGTAGAATAGTTTCCTGCTACAGTGCCATTGTGATGGTCAACGATTAATTTAATTAATTCTTTATTATCCATTTTCTTTCCTCACAATCCTTTAATTTTAATTAAGCAGCAGCCTTGCCTACTGAAACTACTTCATAAGATACTGTATCGCCATTCTTTTCAATAACCTTAAGAACAACGTCACCAACAGCTACAGTCTTATTTAATGCAGTAGAATCTGATGAATGATAAATCTTAAAATGGTCACCAGCAGTAAGTAAGATACCTCTTGCATTTGTTCCTGCTTTATTGATAAAGTCGTATTCAGTAAGTCTTTCATCGTATAATACTTCTGGTGAAGCAACTAAGCAGATTCCAGTTCCAGTAGCAGTACCTAATGCAACTTCGGTAGCCTTATGTACTTCTCTCTGACCTTCAACTAAATCGCCTAATGCTACGAAAATACCATTTTCAGCATCAACTTCATTAGTTCCTTCACTGTCAACTACACGTAATGTAACGATTTTAGAACCAACTTTTGTTGCTGCAACGTTTTCTAAAACAACATATTTTGCCATCTTCTAATCTCCTTTTTTTAATTTAAAAATGCTTTAAGATACCACCATAATTTATGGCATCTTCATTTGTATTTCCATCTGATACACTAAACTTAAAATCCTTTTCAGCATTATCTGTATTTTCTTCATGCTGATTAATTAGTGCAAATTTTCCAACAAGAACAAGACATTCCTTATCTAAATCTTCAAGTGAATAATTAGCCTTGTTCTTTACAAGTTCATCAAATTCACTTGAACCTTTTAATGATTCAGAATATTTTGCTAGAATCTCATCTTCTTTTTCAGATTTAATTCTCTTTTCATTGTCAACTTTATACTGTTCAAGTTCAGCAAACTTGTCAGATGGATATTTTTCCTTATAGGCTTCAAGTTCTTTCAATGCTTCGGCTTTTGCATTTGCTTCAATTAAGTTCATCTCATCCTTAGTGAGATATCTTGCAAATACTTCCTCAGCATCTCCAAGTTCTACCTTGTCTTCATTAACTTTGTATGATGCACGTTTTTTACATGTATAGTCATTTGAATTATCTCCATATGAATAGAAACGTTCTTCAAAATAAACATATTTTTCATCATAATCCATTAAACATTTGTCTAAATAGCCAGTCTCTTTACCAGTAGCTTCATCATTGACAACACCACTAACAAGTGCTTCACGGAACTTTTTCTGTTTATCAGAATCGAGCATGTATCTTTCCTCGATGATGCCGAAATTTTCATCATCAACGTTACCATTTTCCTGTTCTGGTTCAGTAGGTTCATTTTCTGGTTCAGTAGTATTGCCTTGTTCTGGTTCAGTTGGCTTGTTTTCTGGTTCAGTAGTAGGCTCGTTTTCTGGTTCAGTATTTCCAGAGAACTGTGCCTTCTTGTTATCTTTAGTATTTTTGTTCACTTTTTCACCTTCTCTGCTCATTTCAAGCATAAATTCATCAAGCATAGTCGAGAACTGTCTCTTGAAATTCTCTGTAATATCATCATGCTTAGAGTAAAGACTTACGCTCGCATTCTCAAAGCATGGTTCATCTCTTTCCAAGATGCATAGTGCTGTAAAGACAAAGTCCTTGATATTGACATATCCATCATCCGTTCTCTCATAATCATATACATCAATTTCCATTGACTGTGATAGAGAACCTACTTCCTTGATATGTTCATACCCATACTGTCTTTTCCACAAAATTGCGTTAGCGAAAAGGCATTTCTTTGTCTCGCCATCAACAACTTCATCTTCATACCAGATTTTTGCACTTTCTGGAATAACACCAAATGGTGTCGTTTTATTGTAAAGAACAATATTGTTCTTATCATCTTTCTTTACGCCTAAATCATGACCGCCAAATTCATTCTCATCACCATCATAATGACCAACAATAGGGATGTTCTTTAATGTCTTGCAAGCATTAGTGAGAACATCTTCTGAAATAATTGTTTTGTTTCTGTTCTTTCCCGTATAGCAGATAAGAACATTTGCCTTTGCAAATCCAGAATCATGGTCAGAATCATCAATGTCTGAGAATTTAATATCAAAGTCAAGATTCATCTTTGTATGTTTTTTCGACATTATTACCCCCATATATGACAACAGATAGTTACATGAACATTGATAATTTCTTCGTGAATGTTACTTTTCCTTTGAATTTTCCTAAATCATCTTTAGAAAATTTCTTAGTGATGTTGCCATCATACTCAAATGTGTATAATGTATGAGCGTCATCAACAGATTTCAAATCAACTGGAACATAACCATTTCCAATCATCATGGCAACAACATCATCATCCATTGTCTGAACATATAATCTTTCCATTCTATTCATTCTCTCTTCCTTCTTCTGTCTTTTCAGAAGGCATCTTACCGACAGATTCATTTGTAGGTCTGCCTGCATCGCTTGTTGTATCAACAACGCCACCTGAAAGAGTATTTGATGATATCAATGGTCTGTTAAACATTTCCGTTCCAACCTTAAGCACATCATTCTCAATAAATGACATACCTATGACATCGGAAGGTGACATACCAATGTTAGCAGCATATCTTAGCTTAGCTCCCGCAACACCATATGTAGCAGCCTTCAAGTCTCTATCAGTGACATCCTTGATATTGAAAATGGATGCATCAGTAAACTTAATCTTAAATTTATAAGACTTATCAATACTCTTTATTCTCATATTGAAATAATTTTCAATCTGATTAAGCATTGACATTGCAATCTGTTCATTTGGCTTTACTGAAAGTGCAAGGGAAGAGCTTGAAGTAGCCTTAGAACTTCCGAATAGGAGAGGGGACGTACCGCTGTCAAACCAGAACTGACTCTCGGCATCAGCAAGTTCAACAGTCCCTGCATTCTTGCCAGTATTAAAGGTAAGAGTGTCTGTCTTGAATGGTGACATCGTTACTCCAACACCATCTGGAACGGTGTCACAGATAAGGTCATAATACTTTCTGATGATTGCATCATTAAGCAATGGCATACCCGTGTTTTCATCTGTATCAATCTTAAGGTTGATTGCCTTATAGTTGGCATTTGAGTTGTCACTCTTTGTAACAACTCTGTAATCCTCAATATCAAATACATCACGCAACAGTCCCGTGAAAAGAGGTAGTACAATCGTATAATCAGAATTATCAGCCATTACGCATATGCCATCTTTAGGTTCATACCATCTGAAAGCCTTGTCACCCTTTATTCCTCTTTCAGAATCTCCTTTGTATTTTACATATGCCTTCTGCACGTCCTTTGGAAATCCATCAAGCAAGTACTTTCTTGTACTTCCAAAATAGTCCAAGTCCATTGAGAATCTCACAATCCCATTTTCAATAGACGTAATTCTTGCATAATCTGGGTCAAAGTCCCTAACAAAGAAACTGTCATCATTCTCATAACATATGCCATAATAAGCACCCGACTTAACGGCTATTCTTATGATTTTCCTGCATATGTCCGAGAGGGATATTCTATTGACCTTGTACGCATACTGTGTGTAAATATTCTTGTACGCATCTATATCAATATTCTCTCCCATGAAGATAGTCTCATTGTCTGGAACTAAAATATAGTTATAGTATAGAATATTGGCATAATAGTTTACCAATGTCTTATAGTGAGAACTTACTTCATATAGATACTCACTTATTTTTCTTAAGCCTTTCTGGTTGTTATAAGAAGAAGGGCTTTTTAGATATGTAGCCAAATCAGACAGCTTATATTTTGTAAGCGTTCTGATATTTGTCTTGTTGTTGTTGACATCTTGAAGAATGCTTCTCTGTGCCTTGGCAAAATAAGCAATATAGTTCTCAAGACTCTGTTTTTCTTCATCTGTCAGTTCTTCATATTTCTTCAAATGTCAAGTTCCCCCTTTCTTATAGCATTGAAATTCCACGTTTAGGCTTTCTAGCCATATAATGAACATCGCTCATTGAAGCGAGCGATTCCTTCTGTAATCTGTTCTCAAGAACCTTCATTACATAGTAGTTGTAGGAGAGCGAACTGTATCTGTCCTTTCTCTCTCCACGTTTTTCCTTAATCTTTATATTCGTGCCATTCACCTCATACTGTAGGTTAATCAGTTCATGAACGGCTAATGTCGTATTGACATATGACATCCTGTATTTGAACTGTCCATTCTCGGACAGACTTGCATAAAATTTATCTTTTATCAGAATATCCTCAGCATCGTATTCATTCTTAAGCAAGTTGATATTTGAGCTTTTGAAACCATTTCTAAGAAGATTCGCTGCATCACTATTGAATTTTGCATTTGCCTTTATTGACCACACGACTCTCTTTGCATCACTGACAAGACATCTCTTTGCCATGTCTTCATCATTACAACATGAAAGTGCCTTATACAGTTCACCTGTCTCTGGGTCAATATGGTCTTTACAAATGTAATCAAACACCGGAAGTCCGACACCATTTGTATCAAGAACTAAATCCGTACACTTGTATTTATAGTAGAACCTCATAATCTGTAGCCCTAACTCATCTGTAGTAAGCCCTTCATAGTTCTCTATGTAAACAATATTGGCAATATACTTATCATTGCTTGTAGCAATTGCATCATTTATTACTAACGAACTGGCATCATTCTTCTTCCTTGACGTTGAAGCCATCAAGGCAACGTCAACAGAGAGTATTCTCCTACATCGAAATGCAGGCGGGTCAACATTAATATTCTTTGATATGACAACATCAATATTTGGCAATGCCTTGTCAAGTATTCTTCTAGGCTCGATATCATCAAACCTAAAAAACTCTTCACCATTAGAACCAAAGAAGATTCCTTCATATTCCATGCTGAATGTCACTTCATTAAATTCTGGCTTTAGATATTCATCCTTTATCGTCTGAGGAAGAATAATTCCTTCCTTTATGCCACACTGATATGGAATACAGCATGTGAATGCACTACCACCTGTGAACATAGCCTTAAAGTCATATAGTAGCGTGTTAAAGCTCCAATGGCTCTTATACCATGCAGATGACATATAGAACTTCTTGTTGTCCTCTGCAAGATAGCTATATTTTGGATTAGACAAATATCCCGGTGAGCGTGGTGATGTAAGAAACTTATCCAGTACGGAATCTATGATTCCATTATTCATCTGTACAAACTCATCATAGATATTGATGTTACTTCTCTTGGAACGAGCATTTTCATTGGCTACTACCGCATATATCGCAGAACCATTCCTGAAAATTACCTGTGGGTCATTACCTTTATCGGTCGTAGCCTTTACATCAAGTTCATTGCATAACAGTTCAGAACCCCAGTCACGATTCTTCATGAAGTCTTCCGTTATCTTCTTAAGCACTTCTCTTGCCTGCTTCAATGTCTTTGAAGCAACAACAATTTTTGAACCGGGGTATAAGATGCATCTTACAACGCAGTATATCGCCACAAGGAATGATTTACCAAGCCCACGGGATGCAATGAACATGAAGATGTTATTGGACATCATCATATGAAGAAGTATCTTCTGAAAAGTCTTAAGCTTTATATTAAGGAACTCCTCAACAAATCTGTCTGGATTAAGCCTGTAATATCCACACCATCTGTCAACGGCATCCTCAATTTCCTTTTGCCTTTCTTCCCTTATTTCAGCATCCGTCTTTGTGCCAGATAATTTCATTGTTTCCATGTATATCTATTCACCACTGTTTTTCAGCTTACTGAACAAGTTATCAAATGCTTCCTTGTCATCTTCTGATATGTTCTCATCACTTCTTTTAATGCTGAACTTCTTCATAAGCCTGTCATATGCTCTTGAAGTGACACCGCTCAATCCTATCGACTTTGCCATTGGCACAAGGAAGAAAGCTTCAATATAATCCTTTATTCCATTGACATCCTTAAATTCTTCATCTGGTTCACTAATAGGTCTCTTGTTTTCAATCTTCTTTATGAAAGAACCAAAAGATGATTCATTCACATCATTGTTACTATTCTGATTAGGTGCATATCCTAATGTCTGTAAGTTCTTGATATATGTTGCTTCAATATCCTTTGTAGATTCTCCCGCTTCACGTAATTTTCTCATTTCAAGCTGATTGAAGCATAGGTTCTTGATAAGTTCCTCTTCTGCCTTCATCTGTGCACCTGTTCTCTTCTTCCAGTCGTTAAACTGTGAAATTAGAAATGCATAGTCATCCTTTGAGAATCCATCACCAAAGAACATGAGAGTATCACTATCAACTTTCTCAAGGTCTTCTCTTTCCTTGTCGGCTTCTTTTCTTGATTCATTCAAATCATCAACAAGCTTCTGTCTATAGGCTACTTCATCTTCCTCATGAATGGTGTCTGCATATGTCTTCCCTTTATACTGTGACATGCTTGCCCTTCTGAGGTATTCGCCTATCTTTGGTTCAACATCCTTTGCGACACCTTCGGCAAGTTCATCATTGTAATACACATCAAACATGATGCATATATGACGTATTGCCTTCTTAGTGTCTCCACCATATTCTGTACGAAAGTCATTAAACATATTCGTGACGGTATTTTTCGAGTATGGCATATACCCATTGTTATTCACGAAATACTTACTGTTTGACTTGTAAAAATATCCTTCCTGTTTATTGAAGTCCTTCGCAAGAACGATATCTCGTACAGTCTCTTTCTTCTTTACTGGCATTATTCTTTTTCTTCAATTTCCTTCTTGAACTTCTCGCCAATGTTGAACTTTACTTTCTTCTTAGCTGGAATGATGATTTTTCTATTGCCATTATTGATATCAGTTCCGAATCTTTCCTTTGTAACAATAGGCGTGAAAGAACCAAACCCACTAATGACAACTCTGTCACCATCAGCTACACAATGCTGAATTTCTTCAAACAAGGCATCAATGACTATTCTAGTAAGTCCCTTCTTTGTTCCTGCGACACTAGATACCTTCGATGCCAAAAAATCCTTATTAACATTCATCCTTTTATCCCTCTCATTCTCTCATTAAAAAATCATCTAAACACGATAGGGTGTAATGATTTAATTCCATTCATGTCAACCAAACAAATCATTTGTGAAGGTTCTCCCTTAATTCTCTTTTCAAGAGTGAACTGGTCTCCTGTCGATGCAAGAGAGCCACCTCTGATTAGCTTGACATTTGAACAACTACTAAATTCATTGTGATGAAGATGACCATATATGATTGAATATGGAACAAATCCAAGCATCATAGAAAGTCTTGATACACCACTCTCACTAAACTTGTCATAATCACCATGAACAGCAACATAATCCTTGCCACGTATTCTTACGCTTGCAATACCTCCATCAATGTTATTCTCAATGTACTTAAAATTATCAAATCCAGACATGATGTTCTTGACAATGAATCCAATCAAATCATCAAGTCTCTCATCATGCATTGCATCCTTGTAGTTGTCAATTCTTGAATGATTACCAGATACATTCACAAATGACACACTACTAAATTCATGACACAAGCCCATGCAGAATCTCGACACATATTCAGAAGCAAGCTTTATCTGTTCAATCAGATTCTCTCTATTTGTTACCTGTACTGTCTTGTGAATATTGCCAGAAATCAAGTCTCCAACACACATGATATATACATTGTCAATATTATTCTTCTTTCCAATATCACATGCTTCTCTAAGGTATCTGTCAAGTCTTTCCTTTGCAATGTCAGAATTATATTCACCAAAATAGTTGCTGAAAGTCTGACCTATATGCAAGTCCGAAAGCACAACAATCATGTCAGTACCGCTTTCCTCGCTATTGCTATCACAGATACCGATAACATCTGAAATGCTGTCAGACATCCCCGAAAGCATTTCTCCCAGTTTTGAAATGTCCTCTTCAATTCTTGCTTGGTCTCTGTTCTGCTTCTTCCATGCAGTTCTTTCATCTCTCAGCTTGACTTTCTCTTTTTCAAGTTCTCGCTTTGCTTCATCAAGTTCACTGATGAACATGTCACTCTCTTTTCTTGAGAACACGTTATCATAGAACTTCTTCGCAGCCTGCACCTTTTTTCTAAAAGAGCTTTCGTCACGCATTTCATCATCTGGAATGCCTAACGCTCTGTTCACCTGTTCATTAATGAATCTCCACTGAGGTAACTTTCCAGAATCAATAAGACAAGATATCCTCCATAGATACTGTTCATCGTTCTCATCCTCTGGAAGTCGTTTCAGTAATTCCTCATTCTCCAAAAATATCACTCCGTTCATTCATTCTATATATCAAAATACAGCACATATATGCTTAGGGGCATGACAGAGGAGAGGTTATGACTTTGTGTGTGCTATATGAAGAGAGATTGTTGCCTTTTTGTGAGAAGTTGCTCATGTCCCCAAGCATATATCCACTGTATCACCAATATGCTTTCTTATTCTTTTCTCTTTTCCTCTCCATAATCATTATTAACTCAATTCAAAAAATGCTGATTATATCAACATAATTTGAATTTTTCACTTAAAATTTTCTAAAAAAATAGCCCATTTTTGCAGAAAATTATGGATGAATGGTGTTTTCGCACCTTCATCTCTTCTTTTGATGTTCGATAAAAAAGTGGAGTATAACGCAGGCATTGTACTCCATTAAAAACTATTGTTTTTGTTCACCAACGATATTCACACATATCACTTTCTTCATTGGTGATGTCGCTTTTCCCCTCCATAATCATTATTAAGTGAATTAAAAAAACGCCGATATAATCAGCGTTTTTTGGATTTGGCACTTAAAATTTTCTAAAAAAATAGCCCATTTTTGCAAAAAATTATGCAAAAATCTATTCAGATTGGCGAGAAAACACAAACTTATGTCCGTATATTCTCATGACCTCATTGTCTGTTTCATCATTCATTTCAAGAATGTTCATCTCATCTCTTGTGACATTGATTGCATCAATGAAGCTATGGTTAGGAACTGAAAACAATGTCTTGAATATAAGATTATATTCTCCCTTAAACGAATCCCTGTCAAGCATATGAAGCATGTAGTAGATTGTCTTTCCATTAATCTTCATCTTCTCAATTCCCTTTATGAGCTTTTCATGTTCATCGCTGTATGCCCTAAATTTTATATCATTGTCAACCATATATCCAGATGAGAATATACTCCGTGCATTTGCTCTGAATCTTCTTGCAGACTTGATAATCCTGTCAACTTGATTGTAATTAACCTTTTCATCATTACATTCAGCCAATGGCTTGAGACAGTCACAGAATCTCACCATATCATAATCATGATTTCTCTTTCTCCCTATTCTGTTCACTTCTTCCTCAAGGAAGTCCATTGACGTGTTGTGCTTAATATACACATTCTTCTCACTATCATAATATCCCTTGTATCTCTGAATGAATGAGAAGAAGTATGGCTTTATTGTTCTTCCATCAGACATCTCTCTATGATACTTGCTTCTCAGTCTGTCAAGCTCTTCCGAATTGCTGAAAGGGAATTCCTTCTTTGCCATGTCAATTTCTATTCCAGACATATTCGACAGCTGACATATATCCCTGTATATTTCATCAAGCTCGCTCGCATCTGCACCGTGTGACATTCTGTCCCAGTAAAGAGAATTAAGTTCCTGAGAAAGATTAACAATCTCTCCAATCTTATTCGTGCTTGACTTGATATCAAGGTCGCATTTCTGTTCATTTGTATATCTTCTCTTTCTCTTCACGCTGTCAACATTCACGGTAGGTATCTTGAATCTTCCTTCATTTCTCTTATATACGCTTATCAGAATGTCATTGTTTGTTATGAGTACTGAATCAGAATCAAAGTCAGCACCTGCAAGCTGCATGAGTATGTTCTCTCCAATCGAATTAATATAAAGGATTGTGTCAGTCCTGTTCATGTACTTGTCAATCAATGGTACTTCAACGTTCCTATGAACAAGAACACATCCAGAGCATATATGTGGGGAACGTATAGCCATAACATCAGTATCATATCCAAACCTTGTAGTTGACATGTTTCCTTTTCCTATTACGCTCTTGCCATCAAACATTCCGATTGATTGCTGTAGAAGCTCTATAGGGTTTCCACATATCGTTGAGTAGTTGCCATCAACATATACATGCCCCTTGCGTGTGTTCTTCACAAACGCACTTACAGTTTCTCTTGCAAAGTCCCTGTATATTTTCGTCCTGCTGAATTCATTACTCATTCCAATCATCTTGTAGAATATATCATTCTTTGACATGATAGGGTCGTATCTCTCATTCTCGAATGCGGAATACGGATATCTTATGTGATATCTCATTACATCTGGATTGTCCTTAAGCATTCTCACATACTCAATGGTAGGGGAGAGGAAGTCATGCATTTCCTTTTTTGTGAACTGCAACGTATTGATAAGCTGATAGTGAGTCTGTACGCACATTCCGTCAATGTAGTGCGTTGGCTTGTCAAACTTCACTATCCCGAAAGTAGGGGATATATTATCAAGCCACATGTCAAACGTCCCGAACTTGAGATACTTTATAGAGTTAGGCGTTGTTATGAGAAGAACATCCTCTATTCTTTCAGCTCTTGTTATTCCATTCAGTTGAGACACATCAGTTATGTTGTTATCCCTGAACCACTTCTGGATATTGGCATTGAAACAGCATGACTTGAAGAACTGGTTTCTCAATAGAAGCATTCCCTTGTCACTGTACTTTCCAAAAAGAGATACATCCATGAGAGATTCACCATCCCATATGGAATTGCTCACATCTATCCTGTCCTCAAGAGTCTTAAGCTTTCCATCAACAAGCCTTGTCTCTATGACATCATCACCAAACACGCTGTCATAGTCATCTACAAGAAGGATGTTCTCTGGTCGTATATCCATTGTATCAATGATTGATGAAGTCGTGAGAGAGATATACGCTTCAAAAGCAGCCAGGTCAATCTCATCACCTTCCTTGATGTCAAGTCCGCATAGTTCCCATTTATGCATTGGCTTGTAAAGCTCTTCATCAATGAAAAGACACTTGCCGACACGGGATGAACCAGATGAACGCTTGAACCTGACAAATCTTATCCCATCAAGTACGAATCCATTACAGTAAAGTTCCTTTCTCAGTTCCGATGTGCTCATGATTGTCTTTATCGTCCTTGTCGAATACATATGAGACATATCATCATACTTGAAGTTCTTCTCAAGCACTGACACATCACATGGATTTCCCACATATTCATCAGTTACTATTCCTATGAGCATTCCATCTTCAATGGCTACGCAATCATGGATCTTCTCTCTTGTTTCTTCTACTTCATAGCCTGCACGGACGTAGAAGTTCTTTCCTGCCTTGTTAAACTCGCTTAAGGAATATTCAAAAGTCACATTGATAACCCTGTTGGTGTACTCATGACCATTCTCTCTCCATGAGAAATATCTGTTCCTGTATACGCTTCTGTACACTTCCTTAAGCTTTATCATCTCAAGTGAATAGTCGAGTGTGTTTATGAACTTTCTGAGAACGTATTTTCCTGCATTGTCTCCGCTTCTGTATCTTGGTATCATCCCGTTCTTTCTGTTCGTCATCATTCCCAGAATGATATCCTTGGCTTCGACAGACATGATATCTATTGCACTGTTACGCATCTAAGCACCTTCCTTCCGAGACTACCCATCCATGTTATTTGAAATATTAATTTTTTCAATCTTCTTCACTACGTAGAAATCACGAATGGCACCAATGACATCAAGAATGTCAGTAATCAAGATATCCTTATTGACGGTGAATCTTACAACGCTGAATACGTCTGGCTCTTCAATCCCTATTCCCTTTAGTACAGTGCTTGGTTCATATGTTCTTGAGTTACATGCAGAACCACCGCTTACATAAATGTCGTGATTCTCAAGATACATGATAAGGTCTTTTGCATCAGTCCCCTTGAACATGACCGAAAGATTGTTTGACAGTCTGTTGCTGAACCCATACTCAATATCCTTACCATCCGAGCCAACAAGACTTGCATTGGGGAAATTATTGCTTATGTCGTGCCATAGCAGATTTCTCATACATGCCGTAATCTTCACATCATCCCTATGCTTCTCAAGCTCTTCACAGCATTCTGCGAATGCATATGCAAATGCTACATTCTCAGTTCCGCCTACGATTCCTTTTTCCTGCGTTCCATGAACAATAGGGGATAGAGTAATTCCATTACGCACATACAATGCCGCAATCCCGCTAGGGCATCCAATCTTGTGACCAGATATTGACATCATGTCAATGTTCATGTCCTTCACGTTTATGCTTCTGTCTGGATAAAGTTGAATGGCATCTACGAACAGAACACCATTATGTCTATGAACGACATCAGATATTCCTCTTATGTCCTGAACAGTGCCAATCTCATTGTTTCCACCTGTTATGGCAACGAGCGGTATATATCCCCCTACAAAATCAGAACACCTCTCATCAAGGTCTTCAATGTCAATGAATCCATCACCATCACATTTCAGCCATTGCATTGATGGCTTGTTCCTGCACATCTCCATGATAGAGTGATGAGAAAGAGGGTCGGCAAGAATGGAATGCCACATATAAGGGTAGTCTCCACCATCAACGTATTCAATGTGATTGATGGCAAGTTCATTCGCCATACTCCCGCTTGCTACGAAATAGAGATTGTCATTTTCCTCATCTCCTCCAATGAGTCTGATAATCTTCTTTCTGCTGTCATCAAGAATCTTTCTTGTCTGCTCTCCCATGAAGCTTGTTGTTGACGGATTATACCAATATTCACGCATAATCCTGTCAACTGAACAAATTGCACGCTCTGTTGGCTTCGTAGTGCCAGCGTTGTCCATGTAGATTATTTTCTTTTCTTTTCTATCTTCCATCTTCTCTATGCACTCTCCATGTTTTTATATTTTTCGCTTCTGATACTTTCTTCCAATTCCACCGCACTTGCAATCTCTACATCATCAAGGTCGTAACAGTCGGTAATGAACAGTGGGGGAGTATAGAAAACACCATCTTGACTTATACACTTCTTTTCCCTGAACTGCTTTATGATTTCAATCTCTTCAAGCCTGTCAAGCATCTTGCCAATTGTCTGTCTTGATTTCACTCCCATATTCTCAAATTTAACAAAGTCAGAATGATAACATGACAGATATCTAGGACTCTTACTGATATCTTCAATGCTGTTCTTGTTATAGTCCCTTGTGTTCATGCTCGAACGATATATACATAGCACCTTGAATAACTTTTTTCTTGATGATGTCTGTTCATTAAATATCTTCATGAGTTCATCATAGAAAATAGTGGCATATCTTTTGCTATGTGATTTTCTCCGTCCGTCATTAACAATAAATGTCGTATCTTCTTTATTGACATCTACATTGAATTCTTCTGCATAGAATTTATGGAAGTATTCATATTCATCATGCATGTTTATTCTTCTTCTCTCAGCTTTGGTGAACATGAACCATAAATAATCCTGAAAGCTGATAACATGAATTCCACCTCCCATTGCCATTCTACGTGACATTGTGTACGCATAAGCCCATAGCTTCTTTTCATCGCTTTTAATGTACTTCATGGGAATCGCCATATATCCCCTCTTGGATATTTGAAAATAGTCTTCATAGTCCTGTTCTTTATTTCTGTTGCTCGTATTGTTTTTTGTCTTTATCATATAGCATCACATTCCTTTCATCTGGCAACAATTCAATCTTTACAGGAAGATTATACAATGCTTATGTGTAGTTGTCAATAACAATATGTGATAAAAAAATAATTACATTTGTGCTCAATCAAACTTATCGGATATGTCGTATTCCCCAATTTTTTTAACGCTTATAATCTTAATAGTTTTATATAATATTAATATTTTTAAAAATAATATATTATTTTTTTAATACTATATATATTTATATATATATATGTTAAAAATATTAATATATTATATTATATATATTTATTATTATATTATATATTATTATATTATATATTATATTATTAATTATTTATATATATTATATAATATTGGTATCGAGCGAAGCGAAGATACCAACGAGTGCGTAAGCACGAGTATATAAGTTTATATTTATGAGCGTTAAAAGAATTAATAGCATTTATTATATTATTTATTTTAGGGGGTCTTGAGGTCAATCAATGTATCAAATCCCATACAAGTGATAAGCTTTAGTAAGCTGTATAGATAATATTATTCATGATTAGTCATGTAGGGTATTATCAGTAATGAGATAAGATTAGAGATATGATTAATATCATGTATGATAATAATTATCGTTATGAGATGATTATAGGTCTTATGGGATATATTAGGTGTTAGGATGTATTAAGGGTATTCAGATGTATTAAGTTCAAATCAATAATAGTTAGAGTCCGTCCGAGATGATTAGAGTCATCAGAGTTGATATGTCATTCGTTCTGTGTTGGTTGTTCTTTCCTTATACTGATTATTAGTTCTTGGCTGTTGTTCATGATTAAATGATATCATGTCAATTGAATGATGTCTATTATTGTTCATGCTGATTATTCCAATCTAGCTTGTTATGTGTCTTGTATGTATTGTGTCTGTTGTTATCATGATATCCCTTTTGTGATGACTTTTCATTGGTCTATTGTTGTGTCTCGTATGTACTAAATACATGATATAGACATGTTTAGCAACATGATAGACATACTTAGTGCATGATATAGATATATTTAGTAACATGATATTATCTCAGTGTGCTCTATTTAGCCTTATTTTAGCTTCTAAGCGATGTTTGTACTTATTAGGTATAATTCTGCCTAAATGCATATAATGTCTCTTAGACGATAAATTTAAGCTATTTAGATATATCTGTACAATTATCTTCATCTTGAGTTTGGCTGATACATATATTTTCCAATTTCTTGTCATGTCATTCATGTTTGGAATCATTATGTCATTATCTAGATTGATGTATTTTTATGATATGCTCTATTTGACTCTATTTTCGTTTCTAAGAGACTTTTGTAATAAATGGTATAATTCTTCCTATTTGTTATTAATTCTTCTTAGAAGATAAATCTATAAGCTATAGAAGTATTCCTGTGTGTTGTGATGGGTTATGTTTATGTTTGTTATGGATTGTTGTGTATTCTGTTCATCTTGCATGAGCATTGTTAGTTGTTATGATTGTCATCATGACTATTGTCATGACTTTACTGGAATGATATATATAGTTAGTATGATAAATATTGTTATGAGTATCATTCTGTTGACGGGATTTGTAACGGTTATGCATTATTTTAGCTGATTAATAGTATATTTTTTGGTTTCATCATCACATCCTGTGCATCTCATAGTCCATATATTCGTCATTTTGTCACTGTTCGTGTGCGTTGAGAGTTGTGATATCTCCATAATATCGACCTTTTCCAATAGCTTTGCAATATTTCATGGCTTTTGCTCTTTTTGTCGATTACATGGTTATCATGACAATTAGTATTGCGTTATCATTTGTTTTGTCATTATTTGTTCCATCAATTCAATGATAATGAGACAATTTTATACTCTGATTTATGAACTATTTTGCCTATGAAGAACAAATAATATTTTTGGTTTTAACCAATATTTTATTCCATCGCTTATCTTATATTGGATATATACATCCAAATTTTTATCATATGATTATGGCAATATACTTAGCATACGCTATATACACGATTTGATGGAATATTTATCTGTTATGTGATGATGATTTTATTCCCCATAGTCATTGTTGGTGCATTGTTTTGTGTCTATTCGGGGTTCATTATGTGGTTTTATCATGCAATTATTGGGGTTTGTGACCGTGTTAATGATAGGAAATATCTATATTACATGTCTATAGATAGGATTTAGTTATATATAAATCATTGTTCTGACTGGATATGAATGTATATATATTCAGAGCAGCTTAGCTGATTGGGATTTACTTAACAGAAATTCATAACATGTGTGTTGATTTGTCTAATGTATATACATGTTCATTGTGGTGATGTTGGTGATATGAATAATTTCATGACATGTCGGTAATCATTTGATGTTCATGTCTGTTCATGTCGTTGGATAAAACTGTTATCAGTGAGAGATAAAATTTATTGTTATTCTGTCCATGACGATTGTCATCATGTTGTTGAGTAGGTCTTGATGATGTGATACCAGATGTGATACCATCTGATGACATTATCTATTTGCTGATTTTCGTGACACCCCATATAGGTGTGTGCTGATGATATGTGTTGTGTCCATTGATGGATATGTTCTTGTTATCATTATGTGCCGTCATTATCGCTTCGCTCAATGACGAGACTTCGCTACGCTCGTCCTTCTTGACAATCGCTACGCTCATGTCAAGTATTATATAATTTATATATATTAGCTTCGCTTCTTTCTGGGTAATATTAATGTATTTTGCTGTGATTACTGACGATTCATAAGTGACTTTTTATCTTGTTATGAAATATAATTTCTTAATTATAATAATTAGTGTAAATATATTTCATGTATTGATTGTGATTTACTAGACTCATGAGTGTTCAAATGTCTTATTATATGACGAATATTCATAAAAATACTGTATAAATATGTCTAAAAACAGTTAAAAAAACGTTAAAAACGATAAAAAATGATAAAAAACGTTGAAAAATGACTAAAATTTGTATAAAAATGATTAAAAACTGTTAAAAAACGTTATAAAATGATGATTTTTTGATATTTTTTGCTATTTTTCGTTATTTTTAGTTATTTTATCATATATTCTTGATTATTCGTCATATTAGATGTGTATTATGTCTGCTTAGAAGATGATTATATTGTTACTGTTTGTTCTCTACATGATGGTTTGATAGTGTGTGTCTATTCTCACGATATCTGTTTATTGTTGGTAAATCATTTCAGACAATATAGCATAACATATGAAATGCTATTACATATATATTATTATATGAATATCGTATATAATGATAGTGTGATTTTTGTGCTGATTCGATTTGTTTCTGGTGTTCTATATATGATAATGATGTGCTATATACCATTCCAGATTGTGATGTGATAACACACATTTTATGATGTGATAATGTGCATCTGTTAGTGATGATATTATACCCCCCCTATAGGGTGTTCATTATAGAGGTGTGATTATTGTGTTTTGGGTGTGGTTTTATTGCTCATAGGAGATATGTATTAGGGTGTTGTGTGAGGTGATGGTATGGTGCTGATTGGTATTGTGTTTGGCACAGATATGGTATTATGGCTGTCATAAATTTGGGATATTATGATGCATGAGAGTGGTATTGTATGTTGTATGTTATGGTGATTCTATGTATCATAATAAGTGTCTGATATGGTTTGTGTGGTGATTTTCAGTCGGTTAGAATATTGATATGTTGATTATCATGGAGTTGATTGTTAGATAATTAAAGATGTCTTGACAGGTGTAAAGGCATGTATATTGACAATAAATATGTTGATATCGCAGTGGGAAATATGACGATAATGTATATCTATAAATATGATAAATATATAAATAGTGACATAATATTTGGCTATAAATGTCCAAAACTTTGGATATAAACATCTAATTTTGGCTATAAACATCCAAATATAATAACTCGTCTCGACAGGGTATGTCTTCATGGAATGGTGATGTGATTATTGGTATCAGTTATGACGTGTTTATGGGAGGTATGGGATATTGGATATTCCATTACATCGTGATATTGTCATGTTTATATGGGGTGTTTAGGTATGTGTGACAGAGAAGATTGGTGAATGTTGTGATGGTTGGTTTTATATATCCAAACTTGTTCAATATGTGTGAATAAGTGAGAGTGTGTGAATTTGGGAGATGGGGATGCGAGATTGTTTGATGTTACTTAACAAGTTGTTTATTATATGTAAACGTGATGTGGTGCTATCTGGTGTGGGTTGTCTGGGATGAGTGATGTTGTTTGTGTGAAGTACACGTTATTTGTGATAGTGTGAGGTTAGAGAGATGTGATAAGCAGTGTGGTAAGTGATGCGATTTGTAGTGTGGTTTATTGAATGATATGGGTTATGGAGTTGATTGGAGCTGATTGGAGTTAATTGAATATATGTTCGATAGATTGGGGGATGGGAGATGTGATATGAGCGATTGGAAAAGGGGGTATTGGGAATGTGATAGGTGAGTTTACATCTAAAATGAATGATTCTATGCCTAAAGGAATGCTCTATGTAGATAGTTATTGGTAGAGAAGAGATAGAATGAGAATAGATAGAACAGATAGAGTTGAGATAGAGTGGGATTCTGTAGAGAGGGATATTGGAGTGGTGAGGGGAGTGAGTGGTTAGTGCGGGGTGTTCTGGTTATGTGGAGTCTGGATTGTGGGTGTAGTGAGATATTGTGAGATATTGTGAGAGTGAAAAATGTCCATTTTATCGTGACGGTGGTGTGTGATGGTCGATTGTGATGCGGAGCACTATGCAGAGATTTTTCGTTTCCTGTCGTTTAAAATCTCGAAAATAACCCCCATGCAGTCGGGTTTTTGCCTAAATCCTGGTACACTTTATACATATAAAGTTTACTGTTTGGATATAAACATCCAAAATATATATTGTGCACAATTAAATTGCGTGCATAATATCTATATACTACAATTATGTGGTAATATAGGTTAGTCTTATCTAACGACAACTGTCTAAAAATAGACATGTGTCTAATTTTTGCGTCATGAAATATTATTTCACGCAATTCTATAATACATGAAATAATATTTCATACGTCACGTCACGAAAATATATTTCACAAACACTATCACAATACCACAACACACGAAAATGTCTTTCATGTACTTTTTACCAAAACACAACAAAACTAGTAAAACATCACTAAACAATTTACTAAACATTACTAAACTAATCACTAAATATAACCATATAATTTACCACATATTTTACTAAACTTTATCTAATATCATTTCACAATACAACCCAACATCATGAAACACCGTTACATGTTGAACAATCTATATAACAATACTAATACATATAGTAATCAATACTAACACACATAATACCAACAACAACACATAGTATACAATACTACATAGAACAGTACTAAACACATACACATAGTAAATAACACAACAACTAACTTATACACAATATATAACGCATAGTACAACACCATGTATAACAGTACACAACACCAACACACACAACGTACATATACAACACATAGCACATATATATACATATCATAGTACACAACACCTTATATCATACGTATAACATCATATCATCTAGTATCATATACTATCTATCTAGCATCAAATACTAGATACAAATTCACATATATATAAGGATATATATAATATCATTATATCAGTCACAAAACAAATAGTTAGACACGTCTAACATATTGGAACTGATCACCAGACAAGTGGTTAGTCATACCTAACATATTGGAGGCTGAATTGGGGTTATATCAACTTTTTATCTCATATCATATAAAAATTAAAAAATTCTTGATATGCATATGAAAAAGCTTTATAATGTAGATGAACAAGAAAAGAGGTATAAAATCAGTTAAAAAGTTGGCTCGAGCCAACAAAAAACAATAATTAATTTTATATCAAAAAACTATTGACTTTCAACAAACATAAGTTTATAGTAGGTAACGAAGAAGCGAAGAGGTGAAAGGAATATGAAGAGATTATCATTAATAGCTTTAGCTTTAGTTTTAACGCTGGGAACCGTTCAATGGTTATCAAGCCATACAAAAAGACTAGATAGCATGCTAGCCAACACTTCAATAGTATCAGTAAATGATAACTCTTGTAGTAATATGGACGTTATCATATCACTATATAAAAGAGATAATCTTATAAAGTATTATGATGGCAATGACGTAAAAGTATACGTGTATCATGAATGTGATACATCAGGATTTTCTCATAATGAGATAGAAATCAATTTCACCAATGCTACAGTTAGATACGACTTGTAAACCATATCAATCTCGCAATCTCTAGCACTTCAAAAAGTTGGCTGGAGCCAACAAAATTACCGCAACCGACTAAATATCAATCAATCAATAAGAGGAGGAGGGCGCAAGTCGGGCGCCAAAACAATATTATGAAAACATCTACATTTAGTATTAAGGAAATTCAACAGTTAGAAAGCATGACAAAAGAGGAACTTATCACAAGTTATAAACAATACTCAAATTATACTGATAACAACTTAGCTTTATTAACGAATATCTCAACGATAGATAAAGCACTATATATTGGTATCATGCTAAAATCTATGAAAGTGAAAGACATTGTTAAAGAGATAAGTCTAACTAAATCCCATGTTTCAAGATTGGGAAAAGTTGGGAAATGGGCTTTAAGCAACAAAGAGCAGTATCAAAAGTTGGTTGATACTGCGGGAACAGCCCTAAGCGTTCGTGCCATTGCTGATGCTATAACACACGATACCATTAGTAGTGTTGAAAATTGGGCTTCACTTGTCGAAGCGGAAAAGGCTTATAAAGAAAGCACTAAGGCAAGCGCTAAAAAGACACCAAAGGCAACAGCAAAGCAATCTAAGCCAACAAGTGACAAAGCCCCAACCTCAAAGCCAACACAAAAGCATTCTTTTAAAATCGTGGACTTTGAACGTATGAATTCAACTTCAATGTATTCCGCTGTCATTCGCATGGTTGACGCTTACAAAGCGTCAGGCGATAACTTAGAATACATGAATGCCTTTATTACAAGACTAAATGAATTAAAACACTAACAGGAACAGGGGGAGCCATCGGGCTTCCTCCCTCCTATATATTGTTTATAAAAGAAGCCAACAGAAAAACCCGTTTTTCATGGATTAACCGTGAGCAACGGGCAAAAAATTGACTTCTGTTATAAGCCATATATAAAAATGCGTGCGTGTAGAAAACCCATTTTTCTGGGATTAACCCGCGCATAGCGGACAAAAAATGACTTTTTGTGTACCTTTATATGGTTATATAAAGATGGATTTTTGATAAAATTTGATTAAAAAAGTTGGCTGGAGCCAACAAAAAAGAAATATTAAAGTTTTATCAAAAAATCCTTGATATAATATAAATAATATTGTATTATATAGGTGTACTAAGAAAGAGGTACACGAAAAACTGAATAACAGCAACTTGAAAAAGTTGTTAGTTCAGTACAAAAAAGTTGGCTTGAGCCAACAAATGAAAATCAGTTAAAAAGTTGGCTTGAGCCAACTTCTCACCTAGCAAAAATCAATCAGTAAAGAAAGGGAGAAAGGCAACGGCTAGGGTTGCCGAGTGGTTATTATGAAAAACGAAAACATTTATAGAACAGCATTAAAGATTGCAGAAAACGCTATCAGAAGAACAAACTGGGAAGGCTCTTCTGATTGTAGAGAATTCTATTTTAATAATTATGAAGTAGCGGAATATATCGAAGATACCTTCTATGAAAAAGATATACTAGATATTTATAACCACCTGGAAAATGGTGAATTTGTTCTAATCAAGGAATTATCAAATGAATATCTAAATAGTTCATTTAATAACTGTGGCAGCTATTTTGAGCTGTATATTACCATTGGAGAAGGAGAAGAACAGTCCACATATTTATTGTATAGTCAGTATGACCAAGACTATGCTGATAAATGTTACTATGCTGATAGATATTGCAAATAGCATTAGGGGGATTAAACCATGAAACAGAGAAAAAAGAAATACCATTTAAAGCAAAAATGGGTGAATTTATTTTATGATATTGAAATGTGGCTTGTAATTATAACCGTTCAGGTTACAGTCACATTAGCAATTTATTGGTATTTAGCAGGCATTTAATGTTTGCTCGACATTACTACATTAAAACAATACCATAATAATTAGAAAGTGAATTAGGTTTGTTTGCTTCACTTCCTTATGAAATATCAATTTTATGGTTGTTATATTAATAAACATTTCTGCTACTGTTACAAAGCGAATAACAAAAAGTTGGCTTGAGCCAACAAATTGAAAAGTTGGCATGAGCCAACAAATTCAAAAGTGAATTAAAAATTTTCGCTTTAGATATTGTCACAATTTAAAAATATCAAACAAGGAGAGCGTTATGAAGAAATTGTTATTGTCATTGGCATTAATAATGTCATTAACACCAATTGTCAGACAACATCATATTGATGGTAGAATAATTACAGTCTGCCACAATGATGTGGTTGACATTATACCAATGTCATCAAGAACGACTTTATATAATTATGGTAGATCTAAAACTCTTGTAATCAACAACAACATCATATTTTCAAATGTTAAAGATTATTCTGTGGAATAACCAACAGAAAAAATCCGTTCTCGTTTGAAAAATTCCCTTAAGGAATCTCTTATTATGGAATTAAGCACGATTACATTTACATACTTTCATATCAATCATGCTGCATTTTCATCATGAGTTGAAAGATTTGCTTAAGGAATCTCTTATTAGGCTGTTTCTATGATTTTATTAAATCAAAAATTCCATCATGAATTAGAATTTTTGGTTAAGGAATCTATTATGTTTTGGAAACTTAGAATTTTGTTTTCTAGGTTTTCAATCAATCAATAAGAAGGTTTTCAAAAGAAAGGAAAGAAATATGAAAACATATTTTAAAATTGGAGAACAAGTAAAATTTATGGAGGATGATGGCTCTGTTTTTGATGTACGAATTGTAAACCTCGTTTGTGATTATGATGGAGATGGCAAAATGTATTATGTTATAGAGCCTATAGGTTTTAAATCATTTACAAGAACCGTTTTATGTGAACGTTGTCATAATTAAATAGTGAAGAGATAATACTCACTTACAGGAGGAACAAATTATGAAATTAAAAGAAGCAATAAACGTGGCAAAAAGGTATTAGAAAAGACACGAGGAAAAGGCGTAAACTACTTCATTATGAAATCAAATGATGGAGATTATGGCATTGCATATTCTTGGAATGAAAGAGAATATGCAGAAGAATTAGGTGGAAATTTGTTATGGAAATTTGTTGAAACATTAGAAAATTAGATAACAACAAAGTAATTTAATCAATCAGTAAATCAGTAAAAAAAGTTGGCTGGAGCCAACTTTACAAAAAGAAAGAAGAGGAGAATTATTATGAGTATTTCAATTTATTTAACTAATCTTAGAAAGTATAACGAAGGAGAATTAGTTGGAAAATGGGTGGAACTACCTATTTCTGAAGATGACCTTCAAGAAGAATTAGAAGAAGTATTAGGCGATGATGAAGAGTACTTTATCACCGATTGGGAAGCCCCAAAGGGCTTCGATATCGGGGAATATAGCAATTTATATAGTCTCAATGAAGAGGCGGAAGAATATGAATATATTCTTCGGGATAAATTTAGTTGGAACGAAGAAGCTTTTGAGTTAGCATTATCTGAATACGATAACAACATTAGTCGTTATGAAAGTGCAGATGTTTACATCTTTAGCGGCGATATGTCTGACGTAGCTAAAGAATACATCAGTACATATCCAACAGAGAATGTACCACAAATTTTCCTTGATTACTTCGATTTCTCCGCTTACGTAGAACATCTTGAACAATCAGGAAATTTCGTTGAAGGCAACGGTTTTGTTGTTGAAATCGTTGAATAATCCTATTAAGGAGGTGTCAACAATGACTAAAAAAGAAGTCTGTTTATCTCATAAAACAATCGCAACATATTATGTATGTGTTTGGGTATTTATTGAGATTAAAGAAATTGAATATGGCATTAATGATAGTATTTATTTTGTTTCTCATGAAGGAGATACAATAGGTTATCATAAAGCACGCATTTATTATGACAATAGTGAATATGATGATGAACTTGGATATTATGAAGATACATCATACTTTATGTGGGGGAAAATGAAAATTTTTCTATCTGAGTGTATGCGTGTTCAATAGAATGTAAGGAGGAGGAATTATTATGCTGTTAAATTCAATGAGTATTGAAGTGTATAAAGAAGGTAGCACTCGATACATTTGTTATAACCTGTTAGAACCATCTTATGATAGTTGTGATACATCTCTATATATGATTGACTATTGGAATGAAAAATTATTAATCCTCAACAATGGAGAAGACGATTTGTTTGAGTTCTTGAATAATCAAGAATTTGAAGAAATTGATATTACATTCAATTATCCTAATAATAATACTTATAATGCAATCAATAGAAAGGAATTTAAAGAGTGGGTTATCCACTATTCTAACGATAGTGAAACTCCGTTATCACAAGCTCTTAGAAATTGCATTATGGATATGTAATGTTTGATTGACATTATATACTCGTAATGATAAGATTGTGTTGCGTAATTTGATTATATTTTCATTTGATTATATTTTCTATAATTAAATTTGGATATAAAAAGTCAATTTATTTATTAGAGTATAAAAAAGTTGGCTCAAGCCAACAAATTCAACCATAAACAAAGAGGAGAGAATAATATGGAAAAGGCAAGAGAAGTTTTTGATGAATTAATTAAAAATGAGAATAAATTCTCAAATATGGAAGTAGAATATATTTGGGATATTTTTAATGAAGCAGAGGGCGAAGATATTGAAGTTTATATGAACCAATATTTTACTGATGCATTAACATTATTTGATGATAAAACTCTTATTGAGGGGATGAATAAAATCTTTGATGTATGTAGAGATTCATGTCATTTATTCTTAACAGTAGAGGACTATTGCAATTGGGTAATTGGAGAATGTAACAAGTGGAAGAGTGGATTTACACCATATAACCTTAATGAGATTATCATGAACATTCATGATAATTTTGATGATGATGATATCTTTGATGATGGCACATTTATCTTTCAACAGACTGAGAATGGAGATTATGACCCATGTAATATTATGCCTGTCGATAGATGTGATATTGAATCTATTCTTTTTGAATATCTAAGCGAGAATGGCGATGACGCAATGGATGTTGTCTCAGGATATTGTGATGATGATAAAATGAAACTATGGTGTGACCATTGGGATGTTATTGCTCCTCTTTACGAGGAATGGCAGAGTAGATTAGAAGAAATGGAAGAAGAGGAGGATGAATAATTATGACAAAATGTAAAGAAATCGAATTTATCAATTATAATGGAGGAATTGATAATTTAAAAATTCAGAATACAGCATTATTAAGGGGAGCTTTAACAGAATATTTGCATAGTAATTGTGATGACATTTATGAAGCTTATGGGAGACCTTCAGCAAAAAAAGTAACTGCATTCAATTATATTAAAAAAGAATATAAAAAGAATAATGAAGTTATGGACGCAAGGGTTATTCGTAAATGTATCAATAACTTCTCAATGGGTGCAATCATTGAAAAAGATAAAAGAAAATACTTCATTTACGATACAAAGGATTATCGTAGATGTTTAGATTGCACTGATTTACTATAAATTTTGTTTGAATGACATTATTAATATATGAAAAAGGAGATTAATGATATGACTATTAATCAAAAAATAGAAAACGCCATTGAATTAGAAGATTGGATTAAGGAATCTCTTTCTTCTGATTGGCATTGTAATGGCAATTGTGAAGATTGCGTTTTACAAAGAATAGGTGAATGTGAAGATAGTGATGATGTTCTCACGCAAGAGGACTACAGAGAAATGCAAATGTATTGGTAATGTATTGATTTATTGGAAGGAAAACAGTGGAGGAATAAATTATGAGCGTATATGATGAAATTAGGGATAACATGTCAACAATTAATAATGTTAATCCCAATCATAATTATAAATATTACATGCGAGTTTTTGATAGTTCAGATGTTTTTGTAAGAGATTATCTTGATATTGAAGATTTTTGTGAACAGAATAAGCTCATTGTTTTAGGTTATCTTGAAAATCCTTTATATAATGGCGATTTATATCGTGATGTTGCTAACTTTGTCGATAATTCTCTTGATGTAGATTTATGGGATAGTCTGTCAGAATATTGCTATTGGGGAGAAAGAATATCTCAAAAAGATTATGATGAAATTGAAGCGGAAATTTCATATAACTGCAATATAAACTTTTCATTAGATGAATTTCGTGTGTTCCTAAATGTTTCTAAAGATGCTCATGACACCCCAACTCTCGCATTAACAAGATTTATCTTGTCGAAGAAAAATGATGTTGTGTACCGCTCTACTGAAATTCGTGGTGTCTCACAAGGTGATTGGGCATTATGCTATTATCCAGAAGGCACGGATGAAAAAGTGATTGAAATATTAGAAGCTGCTTTCTTCAATCTTGGTGATGAAGTTTTCATATGCCCATGGAACGATGCAGATGATGGATATTTTAACTATATTTATGTTTCATACCCATTGAATAGAGATTATTTAGAGTTTGTTATGAATGCAACAGGATGCAAGCGTGATGAGGTTTATATTGAGTGCTTTGATGGATATGTAAAAGTCCCAAAATATAAACATTTAGAGATTAAATAGTTAAGTTGGCTCGTGCCAACTTTTAGGAAAAGAAGAGAGGAAAAGAAATATGGATATTTCAGAAAGATTAAAGAACTTAGAGAATTATGCATATGAAAAAGAAATGAAAGAGAAAAGAAAAATTGAAAAAGAGAGACAGGAAGAAATAGCAATGATTAATAGTATTAAATCATTAAAGTCTAGAATTGACGATTTGTTACTCGTAGCAAATTCTTGTTTATCTAATGGTATCAGTATTGAAAGTCGCGAGTGGAATTATATGGATTATAAACATGGAAATTTTGTAGCTGATGCTGTGACACATCACTTAGGATTTTCTACATATGGAGAAAAAACTATTCATTATTTAGAAATAAGAGGTGGAGGATATGACCATTACAATTTGAAGACCGATGGTTGTATTGTAGATGTACAAGGTGAAAAGCTATACGTATTAAAAAGATTTTTGAATGAATTCGATGAATTTGAGAGTGAATTCTATGCTTACGTAGATAAGTTCATTGATTCGCATTCAATAAAATCAAAAGAAAACAAGAGTGAATGATAACGCTCAAAACATTAATTTGAGGAGGAAATGAAATATTATGAATAAAGAAGAATACAGGAAAGAATTAATTCGTATGTGGGATAGCTTGCGTATTAATAAATACAAAGGACGTAACAATTGCAACGGCGTTGATTGCAAAGAATGCCCACTTCACGGTTTTAAGTATGGGTGTTCAAATGCACTTAGCTCGCTTGAAATTTATTGTGCCGTAGAAAAATGGTCAAAGGAACATCCCAAACCAAAATATAAAGTATCACAGTTGGAATATGACATTATTTTTTCAAAGGTTGCTCATAGTTCAAGTAGTTTAATGGATAATCCATTTGGTAGTTTTTATGACCTTAGCGACCTTATTGAAAAAGGATATTTCAAAGGTGCTACACTTAACACAGATATAGTAGATTACTTTAATCATTGCGAAGTTGTGAATAAATGAAACAGAGACGTTAAAAAGGAGAAAAATGAATAATGGAAATTAATTATTATAATTATAAAGTATTTGAAAGTATTGAAAAGTTGTCATATATAGCAAAGGTGATTGTCAATACCACTCCTCATGATATTACATTTGGAAGAGAAGGAAGTGATGAAACATTTATTGTCCAGCCTTCTGGAATTATTCTTAATGCTAAAGCCGTTGAAAAAGAAATTTATGATGATATTGTCAAAACAGAGTTTGCACCCACTCCAGAAGGTATTCAATTAATTCATGACATTCATGAGTGGTTTGAAACCACATTCGATATTGAAGAATACGACTTAAGAATTGTTGGTTCAATTATTGCGGTAAACGCATATAAACCTTATGTTGTTGGATTAACACCATTAAAAGGATTTGAACGTGTTCCACCCAATGAAAAGAGAATGAACATTGACAAATTTACGATTGCATAAAGGAGGAATAATTATGAAAAATTTATATGAATATATTCAGAAACAAATAATCAGTGATGCATTTAAGAGAAAATCTAAGCATACACCATTTAGAAATGCATATGTCGAATGTGATAATAATAAATGGCTTATCAAGGATGGTGTAATTGGTGTTAGTATTCCAAATATTTACTTTTATTTGGATACAAAAAGTCTGTTTAATGAAAAGCTAGACAAGGTAAATTTATCAAGCTTATTTGATGTTGACACTTATGATGTTACATTATGTGATGAAAACATGAATGATAAATATACAGTTTTCAAAAGAAATGATAATGGGGATTACATTTACGTTGACAAAAAGAGATTTTCATTATTCAAGAAGGATAAGAAAGCAGAACTTACGTTCAAGACAAATGCAAAAAAATATATTATATATGTTTATAATCATGGTATTCGCATGGGCTTCATTACGTGTGTTAGACAGTAGATGTTTAATATAAAGGAGGAATAAAAATGGATTTTTATGAATATATTGGAATATGTGATGATGAAATGTTTATAACAGACTGTCTTATTGAAGTTTTTGAATGGGCTGAAATGGATGGTGAGGAAGGTATTAAAAAAATATATAACAATATTCAGGACAGGTATAAGGACAATGAATTAATTAATTCGTGTCTGGTTGATTGTATATTAGAGAGGGTTAAAAAATGCATTGAAGAATATGGAAATTTTAATATAGCAAAAGCATATCTAAATCTTATTTAAATTACGCTATTTATATTTGATAGACATTATAATAATAAATATTAGGAGGAGAACAGATTATGTCAAAAATTGAAACAATTAAAATGCCATTAAGTATTGAACATCTTAACAGAGAAATGATTAAGGAAATGATTGGTTATGAACTGATTACCACATTCTATGAAGATTTTTCGATTGCTGAAATGTTTGGAGGTACAAAGGCGATTAAAGATACCTATAAAAGAGCCTTGAAAGATTGGGGTAACAATTATAAGTACATCACAGAGTTATATATGATTTTAAATTGGAAAATCTGGAAGAAGCAAGAGAAGAAGCAATATGAATTTTCAGATTTATATTATGAATTGTGGACAAATTTGGAGGAATGGGTAGATGACCATTTCACCGATGATGAAATGAAATACTTTATTAGAACCACAGATTAAAGTCGAAACATCACCATTTAATATGGTGGTGTCTGGTAATGATGGCAACATTATCACTGATGATGATAAGCTGAATGGAAGGTGGTTATTATTGACTATGGATTTGAGAAAATGGATTAAGAATTATTGTTATTGATTATTGTATTAAAAAGAAAAGGAGAAAAAGATTATGTTAGAAAATAATAAGATTATGCAGGAAGCACCAAAGACTATTGATTATAATGAAGAAATTGCTGTTGAGCAGCTTAAGGTAAATCTTGGATTAATGGAAATGAAGAAAGCATCAATTATTGAGATTAAAAAAGAATATAAAGATATTGATGAAAAGATTGATGGCTTTTTCGAAGAATGGATGAAAAGAATAGAAGCCGAGCAAGCGGAAGGTTCAACTATCAGTAAGTATAATGAATTTCTTAAGGAAATTGGTGGCGATAAGATTAAAGATAGAAAAGAATTATTATCAAAATTGTTAAATGACGAGAAGCTACGTTATCATTTATATAAAAGAAACTTTGAGTATTTCTTAGATTATTATGTTCAAAATATTGTGTATTCAACGATTGTAAAATACAATGGTAAAAAGGTTGGTGCAAAGACAAAAGAAAAGATTACAGAATTATTTAATGAGCAATTCCGTAATAGTGGTTTTGGTTTGTGTTTAGAACAGAATATTGAAACTAAAGGATTTAGGTTGTTTTCATATATTGATGGAAAAGAAAAGATTGGTAGTAGAATGTTCCATGTCTATGTGATGGATATAGAAATGAGCTATCATATCTTTGATAAGAAAAACGAAGTTATTGATTGTGAAAATGATTGGTTTAATGTTAATCATGAATTATATTATGCAAGTGACATTGAAAAATTGGCAAAAGTAATAAAAGAAATTTATAAAGAAATGCAGAATGAACTGTTCGCATTTAATATAAATAGAGATGCGTTTAATACTTTCGCTTCTGGTGTATGTGAATATGTAAGAGAACCACAAAGACTATATGATTCAATGGTTTTCTCAGATTAGGAGATGATGTAGTGCTAAAGATTAATGATTATGTTGAAATGTATAATGATGGATTAATTCATGGTATTGCTGAATTTCATATTCATGGATTTAACGGAAGTCGTTATATCAAAGTTTTAGATATCAAAAGGAAGAAGGTAATAGTAGCTATAATTGTAAATGGTGCAAAAAAGATTGATAGAAACGATGTAAGAATTGTATCATTAAAGTATGAAGAAATTCATAAAAATGAACATGAAAGTGATATTGAATATTACTTTATAATTGATAGAAAAAGATATTATTTCAAGGATAAGGAACATAAGATATCACTTCAAGGATAAGGAACATATTAAGTAGGAGTTGGCACGAGCCAACTTCTCACTTGACATGAACGATTTAAGTATTATATTTATATTATATTAAATAATAGTTGACATTATTATTATAAAATGTTACTATGATAATGTAAAAAAGGTATTAATAAATAAAAAGGAGAAGAGAATTATGAGTATCGTTTATTCTAACAAAAGCATTTATCTTTATGACAGTCCAGAACAGTTTATTAAAGACGTGGAAAGTAAAAATGATTTCAATGAAGTGAATAAAGAAAGCTTAGAAGATGCTTTCGATATGGTTGGTATTTATTATGATGAAGATGAAGACATTAAACCACAATGGAAAAGATTTAAGGAAAGATATGCAGCATTTAAGAAAGCTGATGAATTACTACAGTCACTAGCAAAAGAAGAGGAAGACGGATGGAGTCATGCAGAAAACTTCTTTGAGTCACTTGTCCCTAGTATATTGGTATGGCAATTTAGAGATTTGTGGATGTCTGGCAAAGAGAATGCAGTATTAATTAAATTGACTGATTATATTGAAAGTAACATGGAGAATTTTTTATAAAGTTCCCGACAGAAACCCACGTGCCTTTAGGTCATGGAATGAATGGTGGTTATGATTAAAAGTAGCGTTGTGGATGTCAGCATCCTATACGGTAGAGGCGAAGTGGACACGCCTGTAAGAATAATGATTGCCTGACTTGTCAGGTGGAAACTTAAATATCAAACTTCTTAAACGGAGCCGTAAGGCTCTTAGAAGCCACCTACCTTTAGGTGGGTGGTAGTTCACGAAAAATATAAGAATTGAAAAAAGAGGAATCAATTATTATGTAGTAATTGTAGTAATTGCAGATACTGAAAGATTTGGAAATGACGCAATTATGTTTGAGGGGATTAACAAAGAAGAATGCGAAGATTACATTGAAAGAACAATGAAAATGCTTGAAGAAATCTCAATGACATATGGTCAAAAAGAAGAAAAAGTATTGAAAGAAATTTCCAACATCTTAAAAAATAACAAAAAGAAGAACAAACAGTTTGAAAGCTTTATGAATAGATGCTTTGCTTTCACTGGTGATTATGGATTTGATGTTGATAAAGAAACATGGTGTTCAAGAGAAAGCAAGTATACAATCTATGAAATGAAAGGAACAAAAGCAGGACTTAGAATTGTAGTTAATAAAAGAAACGAAGTTATAAGAAAGGGTAGATATTGGGGCAAAGGAGAAGTTGAAAGTTTTTGTGGATTAAATGGTGAATAAGTTTGGGAATTAATGTAGTAAAATTATGAAATGATAATATTTATAACATTACATTTTAGGAGGAACAAATGACAGTCTATTTAGACAATAAGAGAGTTACACAAGAGAAAGTTGAGGAACTTATTGGGAAACAACAGCTTGAACAAATAGTCAAAGAAGCAAAAGAAAAATTTATGGAAAACCCTTATATGAAACATACAGCATATATTTACATTAAAGGACATTTCATTGAGATACATTTAATTTAGGAGGAATAGAATATGAAAAATAAATCATCAAAAAAGAATTTACGCTATAGAAAAGAAGGCAAACGTTGGAAGTGGACAACAGATAGGGATTGGGATGTCTATTATTGCACAAGCAATGAAGGAGATGGAATAGTTCGTATTGATTGTGTAAGAAATGAAAGTAAACAACTTTTAGGAACATTACAGTTTGATGTTAGTGGATTGAAAGATGCAAGTGCAAAAAGAAAAATTAGAGAATATATGAAAAATAGAGGAGAATGGTTATGAAAGAAGTAGTATTAAGTAATTATAATAATGTCAATGAGTTTATTGAAACAGTTGAAAATGCTAGAACATGGAATGAAATTCCAAATGAAGATTATAGAGAAGCACTTAAAAAGGTCGGATTAAATTATAATGATTATGATGACCCAGATGAAATGTGGAGTGCTTTTCTTGAAAAAATTGAATTTAATAAAACATGGTCAGTTGAGACGGAAGAAAATAGTTGGAATGATGATTTGTTTAATGGGACACTAGAAGAATGCATCGAATATTGTAAAGATAAAAACATTAAAGTTGATGGCGAAAACGCACGAATTATGAAGGTTTGTCTTGATGAAAATGGAGTCATTGACTTATGGGAGGAATGTATTGATGATATTGACAGTGTTGAATGTAAAGATTTTCTAAATGACGAAATATTATGTTTATGATAAAAGAGGTGTTATGTTTATGATTAACAATAATTATAATGATATAGATTTATATAAAAGATATTTCCAATTCATTAAAGAACAATACAGAGAATGTGGATGCGATATTGATGAATCAGATGTGATTGCTGAGAAATATAATGTTGATGTGAAGGAATTTAATAAGCGTAATCCAGATATTCATTTGGGATTTCATGGTTATTCATATGTCATGAAGGTCATTAACAATGAAGAATTCAATGATGATTATAATATCACAAATGTAGGTTGTGAATTTACTACTGCTGAGGGATATATCTTTTTCTATGATATTGGGGACTGTACAATGTTTCTCGAAGAAATACTTCATCAGAAAATATTCTTTGATGTATCATATCTTAATATGTCAGTTGATGAATTTGTTAAGATATGTAGCAATGGAATTCTTTCTTTTTATGATTTGAATGAAGTAATTATTCATCACATGGCATATAATGATACAATGACACTGAATGATTTAGAAAATAGTGAATTGGATGATGCTTCGGACGTGTATGTGGCGAAGATGGCTATTATGTTTGATTATGACTGCAAATATGGGTATGACGCTGCATGTTTTGGGCACGTTGAAATTCTTACTGTACGCACTGAAAAACAGCTTAGACAAGGCAAAATATGGTGGAGATACTAAAAAAATAGCGTTGAAATTAGAATTTTATGAAAGGGTGATTTATGTATAGAAAATGAATTAATAATAATGATATATCTATACCCTCATGTGAGGGAATGTGGTTGGACTTTCTGGGATTTTGTACTGATTGATTGATTGATAAATAATAAATAATAATATAGAAAGTTATATGTTATCCCACTCCTTTTCTTTCGCTGATTACATTCTCTCGCATGAGGGCGTAGATAAAAAATTATAAATTTTACTGTATGTAATATTGACAGTATATATCCAAACAAATATAATTTAATTGAAATGAGGTGATTATTCTTGCTTAATTACATTGACTATAGTTCCGATTATAAAAGAGCGTTAAGCAGATACAACGAAATCATGGAATTCATTGGAGTTCCAGAAATGACATGGATGACTGACAAATCAAAAATTGAATATGAAACGTGGTCAGTTGATGACATGTGTGATGAATGTTTATTCTGGTATTCATTGTATTATGACATGAATGAATGTGATGACAGATTATATCTTCGATATGGAAGCGAAGATGATATTAAGAACTGGCATACATCAACAAAAAAGCTAATGAGATTTATTCAAAGGTTCGGGAGTGAGTATCAGATTAGAAGAATGAATACATTCAAAGATTCTGTTCGTTCAATTCCAAGAAAAGACCCTAGGCTAAAGGAAAAGAAAAAGAGAAGAAAAAATAGTAAATAATTAAAGAGGTGAAATCATGAATATTCAAAGAGCATTGAGAAAATGCAAAACGAATGCAAAATATTCATTGCAAGAAATAAATATGCGAAAGGATGGAAAAAACTGGGCGCATGGCGTTGACAGGAGCAAGAACCCCACAATCAATAATGTTATTGATTGGTGCAGCATTTGTGGATATGAAGTAATAATCAGAAAGAAAGGAATAAACAATTCACAGAGCACGATGATAATCAATGAAAAATGTAAGTAGTGAAGTAATGGAGAATTAATTAAAATGACAAAAAATAAAATTATAACAAACCGTGATAAGTTAAAAGAAGTTTTTCATATTATTCTTGATGAAGATACTGAATTTTATTTAAGTTATCCTGCTTTAACACTTATTGGACTCGATTTAGATTATGAATTGAAAAATGTGCCTATGAATGATTGGCTAAATTCTGAATATAAAGATAAAGACGAGGAATAAATAATGATGGACAAGGAAACTTATAAGAAGGAATTAATCCGTATGTGGGATAGCTTACGAACGAATTGTAAAGGACTTAATAACTGTAATTGCGTTAATTGTGAAAAATGCCCATTAAGTGAACTTGAAGGTTGTCATTATATTGGTAATGACTTTGAACGAATTGAAATTGTCGAAAGGTGGAGCAAAGAACATCCGAAGAAATATAAAGTATCAAAATTTGAATTTGATTTTTTAGAAGAAAATTTAAAATGGGTTGAAGGAGCTTATTATTTAAAATTTTCCGAAATTAGGCAATTAGAAGGTTTGTTAAAAAAGGGCTATTTCAAAGGCGCTACAAGAGAAATGAATGTTAAATATTACTTTGACAATTGTGAGGTTGAAGATGATAACAAAAAAAAAAAAATAATAATGGAGGAAATTATTATGACAGGAATTAAAAGAAAAATTATAGAAGACGATTTTAATAAAATGAGAACAAAAGTTAATGCTCTTATGAACGATGATTATCAAATGTTTTGCATGGCTTTAATGTCAATTGAGACGTTCAATGATGATATTAAAGCATTGCAGAAAGCTTATGAGAAATATATTTCAAACACCAATGAGACTTTATTGAATGAGAGAATCATTGGAGATACACTATAGATGGAAATAGTCGCATTGGAAGGAGGAAATATAATGGAAGACTTTATTGGATATATCTTAGGAAGGATTTTTATATTCTTCGTGAAATGGGTTATCCCTGCTGAACTTATTCTTTCACCAATTATTGCACTTGTAACTGGTGATAAAGAACTTATAAAAATGACAATTGATTTTTACATCTATATGGGTGTTTGCTTTGGTCTATTAGCATTGGGTCTTTATGTACAGTATAAGTTGACACCTACAGAAGAAGAAAGAGAAAAGAAAGAGAAGGAAAGAAAAGAGGAGTTAAAAGAAGTTTATGACAAGGTTATCAATTGCAAATATCCATATAACAAATATAAATAATCCTAAAAGATATTTCTTTCCAGAAATGCAGAATGTCATGTCATTAATAAAAAAGGCAGTCAGCATAATTGATGATTGCTTTGATGATGATTTAAAATATGGACGTGAACCAATTGATATTGAAAATATGACAATATATATCGGAGACAATAAAGATTTCTACGGATATACAGGATTCAAGTATATTTATATAAATGGAACTGAATACATATATCCATCTTATGTATTTATCAATAGGTATCTTCTTGAGAAAAGAGTTAATGAAAATATTTCATTAAGCATATTGATTCATGAACTTCTTCATTGCACGATATTCAAATCAAGTAGTTATAAAAATGATGAAAATGGAAATAGGATTGGAAGGCATCATGGCATATGGCGAGAAAGAGTAAATAAGATTATGAAAAAATATCCTAATATCACACCACTAATGGACTATAATTATGATGAACTGATTGAAGATTTTGGTGTTGAAAGGGATTCATATAAACTAGTTTATACAGCATATATGAATGATACTGATGTTGATGAATACATTGATATTGCATCACGTTTTGATAATGATGAAGAACATGCTATGAAGATGCTTAATATGCTATAGCAAATAATACGAATAAAAAGTGGAGGTATAAAAAATGGAAGAATACAACAAGATTGAAAGATATAATGATGAAAGAAAGCAATTCTTTATTAAGCTGAATGATATGTGCAAAGGTAATGATGTTATTACAAATTTCTTTATTCGTCTGAACAGTCCAAAAAGTATGGAGACATATTTAATTGTTATTGATAGCTTCATCAAATATATGCATAATCTTGGTGTATTCGACAAGTTATTAAATAACATTGATGAACAGGATTTGAGTAATGTGACTTCTTCACATGTGATTATGTTCTTTGATGAATTGAGTAAAGACCACTATCTTTCATCGGTGAATACATACATTAATATGCTTTCATCATTCTTCTCTTACATGAATAATAACTATGGAATTGATAATCCAGTAAAAAGAATTCCAAAATCAAAATATAAAACAAAGAGATTTAGCAGCGAAAGCAAATATCCAGAGAATGAGCTGATAGATGATATGATTAATAATATCAGTAATACAAAAGATGAATTTCTCAGAGCAAGGAATCTTGCAATTGTTGAAATGCTGAAAGGTTCAGGAATGAGAATCAATGAGCTTACTGATTTGAATGTTGATAATATCCATTTGAATGATAATGGAATGCCTTATGTAGATGTAATCAGAAAAGGATATTATAACAATGAATCACATGAAAAGATTTATCTTGCTGATTCATGCATTAAATCATTAAATGAGTGGCTTGACTTAAGAAAGAATGAATCAATTAATGCCGATGCATTATTCTGCTCGAATGATGAAAAGAGAATCAAGCCAAACACAATAAGAAAGATGATGAAGAAAAACTCAGGTGGAAGAGTTCTGCCACATATGTTACGACATTACTTTGCTACTGATGTATATAACAAGACAAAAGATATCGCATTTGTAAAATCACTTATGGGGCATTCGTATAATTCCAATGTTACAGAAGCAGTATATATTAACACAAAAACTGAGGATAATTTAAGTATTTTAAAACAGATGTAACAAATTTTAAATAGATTAAGGAGAAAATTGAAATGGAATATTCATAAAATTCAGTTGTATGAATTGACTTATTGACAACTGAATGATATTGTATAAATGAAAAACTATACAAAGGAGAAAAGGTTGTGCAAAATGAAGAGAGAAAGAGAAATAGACGAAAATGAAAAAATCGCTCAATCAAAAATGAGTAGTGAGAAAAAAGAATTCCTGTTATTAAGTGGTGGTACTGACAAGATGCAGGCGATAAGCGTATTTGAAAAGCTTGAACAGTATGAGAACTTGATTGGTAAAAAATTTGAATATTTTAATGATGATGAATACTCAAACTTCTTTAAGTCAATTCATGATTTTAGAAGAATTAAA
>ODAI012775916.1_pt1 | contig 106198 bp, 140 predicted proteins | sample 1539321 | NCBI WGS metagenome assembly ODAI01 (sample SAMN02144231, study PRJEB22623) | gut metagenome | biome: sheep rumen | host: Ovis aries | place: New Zealand
ATTAGTTGAAACTTGCCTTATGATGATTATGCTGTGCCACCAATGACTTTCGCGCTCCATTGACAAAACCCACTTTAAGGCACTATCATGTATCATCACAATTTAAGGAGGTGCTATCATGGGCATCAATGGTGGGCGGTCGCTCAGAGGGATTGAAGAGGAAGGATACGTTCGTCACAACATCAGCCTTCCACCTTCGATCAATGAGCGGTTGGAGAAGTTCATGAAAGAGGAAGAGCGACCTCGGTCATGGACGATCCAGAAAGCATTGGACGAGTTTCTGAAGAAGCGGGGCTATTGACAGCCCCGTCTTTTACTTTGGTGCAAGTCCATTTCGAATACACTCTTCCCTGATCCGCTTTCGTTGGAGAGGTTTTACAATCAGGTAATCAAGAAGCAGACCAACAACAATTCCAATCAATGCGTACATCTTGGCCCCGTTTCCGGGGCGATGCTACTGAAGCGGAACGGCTGTTGTTGTCGGAGAGCCACCACTATACTGCATAGCATCACCCCCTTTACACATGAGTGTGTAGTAGTGTGTTAAGGTGTTATTTAACCAATTGTAGCAAACTTAAAATATAGCGGATTATTATATACGGCCTTTGACAAAAGCCGCTCGTAAGCTAATGCCATCCCCGTATATCCAAGTAATGTTGGATGATGATCATTGAAACTATTCTCATATGCCGCTGATTTGAAAAAGTCATCATCATACGGATTGATAACAGGAATATTATAATGCTCTCCAATCGCATCAATAGCATGGTCAAACGCCTTGACATTAGTGCCACAGATTGGAATCTTTATAATGACAAATAGCGCCTTTGGTGCGTGTTCCTTTACTTGTGCTATGATTTTCCCGTAGTTCCCGCAGAACGTATCTGCATTTTGCGTATAATCTGAATCATTAATGTCTGCGACAGTACCGATATATGATGTGCCCAAGCCAACATCGTTAATACCTAATGCCAAGAAATAGAAATCACACGCGGTGTCGGCAAGAACGGCAGGAAGTTTATCCGCAATATATGACCGCGTTGTTGCTCCTGATTGCCCATATGCGGCATATTCAATTCCGGCGCGCTTAGCTATTACACCAACATAAGTGTGGTCTTTGTTTGTGTTGTATGACCCATCCGATGCTTTAGCATATCCTGCCGTGAAGCTATCTCCGATAGCACCGATTTTATCAAACATATTAACAGACCCGTACAAAAAGGAGTCGTAAATTGTATCAACTTTTCCTCGTGCGATCGGGTCTTTCGCAATATATCCGCTGGCCCAATACGCCTCCCATGCAAGGGTTTGCGTATTTTTTTCAATCATGATTTTAGCGTAATCGGTATATCCGGGGTAACACCGTACATATGCAACGCCGCTTGGTACGGTATATGATTGTTGCCATGCTTGGCTGTTGCCCAAACTGTTTTTGTTAGCATCGAACAAGCGCAACAATTGGAACGATCCGGCAGTCATTGTTTCGGCTGAATAACTGCTGAACGAATAACTCGGGTAAAGGACTTCTCCCTCCGTTACCGGAATATAATCGGAATAATAATATTCTTTGCCATCACCTTTAATTTCCGTTGTAGCGGTAGACACATCAAACCAGTTCCTGCTGTGGTTGCGATATGTAACGGCAGACGATGCAATTCCGCCAATAGGAGAAATCTCGGTTTCAATTTCTACAAGCCTTTGTGAATCATAGGCAAACGTCTCATAGGTAATATCTGTGGTCGATGAATCGCCTATAATAATACTGTTAATGGGCTTGCTTGTTGCAGATACACGAATAAACGCCGTACTTGCATTCTGTACGGTATACGGCAACGATACCCAACTTGCTGTTACGAGCAGACATGCCTTGTTTGCATCATATTCTGCAATCCTATATGCATTTCCGGCTCTTGTCAGCGTTACACCTTCTGTTACAACCGAATTGCTAAAATCCCAACGGATAACATCATCTTTGACAGCGGCTATAAAGCCGGACGTGGTATAACCGTTCTGGTCGGTAAGTTCTCCAAGCGACGCTTGCTGATTTGATAAAATTTTATTCGTTGCTTCTTCGGATGGATTCCATTTGTTTATTCCAGCTCCGATTTTGAGTATCTGATTGACGGTGTTAGAGGCGCTCTTTAACTCACCTACGTCCTTCGAGACATTGTTAATTTGCGTGCCCACATTGCCGATTTGTGTATCGATTTTCGCGTTCAGTGTTCCATACGCCGCGTCGATTTTCTGCATGTTGCTGTCGCTACCGGTGCCAGCCACCTTCGACCGCCACTCGCTGAATTTAGTAGCGCCGTCCGCCGCGCTGTCACCATATGTATTCAATTGTAAGTTTTGTGTTTGCGCCATATCATCACCTCATTATGTTAACAGCGCGAGTAGCGCCTGAAGCTGCGCTTCCGTAATAGTCGTCGAGCCGACAGTGATAGACCCGCCGGACACCGTAAGGTTGCCGGATAATTCTTCGTTGCCTTCCCAGTCAACAGTAAGAGCGTTGGATCGATGATCAGCGTCTTCACCGTTGCCGATGACGAAAGCATGGACGTTTTTGATTTTGTCCCATTTGCTATAAGTAAAAGAGGCGTCGCTGTTAGCTTCTTTGCATTCATAGCAAGCGGAATCGCCTCTACGATATACTTTATCTCCAACAGAATAGCTTGTCTCTGGAACCCATTCAGGATACATGTATGCATTATTTTTTCCTTGAACGTGCATGTTTTGCAAATATGCATCAGTGTTCTCACCTTCTGCGTGAGAAGCGTAACCAGATGCTGTAGCGTAGTATCCTTCAGCATGCGAATTTACGCCTGACGCTACAGTGTGATATCCTTCGGCGTGCGACTGATACGCAGAAGCTGTTGTAGAATTTCCTTCAGCATGGGCGCAAAAACCTGACGCTATAGTTTCTCCACCTTCCGAGTGAGCGTCGCCACCACTTGCGGTCGTTTTATATCCTTCTGCATGAGAATCGCCACCAGTAGCCTTGCATGCATTACCTTCGGCATGATCATAACTACTCGCTGCTACTGTTTGATAACCCTCTGCGTGAGAACAATAACCTGACGCTATAGTTTCTTGACCTTCTGAGTGAGCGTTGCTGTTAGATGCTACTGTGTATTGACCCTCGGCGTGAGCTTGTGAACTTGGCGCAACTGTTTGATATCCTTCAGCATGCGAGCAATATCCTACGGCTAAAGTTTGCCCGCCTTCTGCATGAGAATCGCTACCATATGCTACTGTTTGATAACCCTCCGCGTGAGACATACCACCTATAGCACAAGTATTATACCCCTCAGAATGCGCAGCTTGCGCTCTGGCACCAGTAAGATATTTACTTGATGAAAGAGTAATTTCTTTGTCATAACGATATCCTTCTGCATGAGCTCCCTCTCCAGTTGCCTTTGTTTGGTATCCTTCTGCGTGCGACTTGTTGGAAGCCTGTGTTTGATACCCTTCTGAATGACTGCCCTGGTCAGAAGCTACTGTAAAATATCCTTCTGAATGTGACGCAATTCCGTATGCTCCGGGGATATATGAATCACCAACCACACTAATACTGCTATCAGTGCCATATCCTTCAGCATGAGAGTATGCACTATCAGCCGTTGAGTATCCTCCTTCAGCGTGTGCGTATGAACTATTCGCTTTTGTGTAGTAACCTTCAGCGTGAGAATAAGGACCTAACGACTCTGTGCCACATCCTTCTGCGTGTGAATTATCAGCAATAGCTCTTGTGCCATATCCTTCGGCGTGTGAATTATATCCTTTAGCAAGTGTATTATCTCCTTCTGCATGAGACCTTTGCCCATACGCAGACGTATTATTTCCTTCCGCGTGCGAAGTATTACCAATCGCTCCGCATTGATACGTTTGATCATTATACGATATAGATGACCCTTTGTTATATCCTTCAGCGTGAGCACGTTCTCCAGTAGCTAAAGAACATCCCTCAGCGTGAGAACTATTGCCCGCTGCAATTGATCCATCACCTTCTGCGTGTGCTGCTTTGTTAATCGCCATTGTCCCAATACCTTCAGCATGCGCACCACCATTCGTACTTCCACCTTGAGTAATTGTTGCAACACCTTCAGAATGATCGCCAAGGCCATTTGCACCATATTTATACGTTATGTTGTTGTAAGTCTTTGTTGAATCTCCGTAACCTATTCCCTCGGCGTGAGAGCCCTCACCGTTCGTTCGTGTCGATTTACCTTCAGCATGAGAGGCGTAGTTGTTGGTTTGTGAGTCATATCCTTCGGTATGAGAAAGATCACCATTTGCTAACGTTAATTTTCCCTCAGCATGAGAACTGTAGCCACTCGCCTTCGTTGATTCTCCTTCCGTATGTGAGGCGGTCGAGAGTGCTTCCGTGGACAATCCTTCAGCATGAGAATGTTCACCAGATGCAACAGTATTAGAACCTTCTTCGACAGATCCATCTGTTTTAACAACGAGTGCGTTAGACTTCGGTCCTTCCTCACCGCCATTGCCAATAATAAAGACAACATCGCTATTCGATGGAAGCAAAATCCATTTACTATTATTGAATTCAGAATCATGGTTCCATGTTTTACATTTATATCCTCGTCCATTGACACTGACCTTGTTACCGACCTCGTATGTCGTTCCACTAACCCATTCCGGGTACAGCTCAGCTTCCTTGTTCATCGTACCGATCGCGAACATATACGACGCATTTGCGACCGTCCCGCCGCCGGAAGCGTGAGATCCTTCCCCGGACGCGACAGTATTATTTCCCTCGGCATGGCTCGCGACACCGGACGCCGTCGTATTCAAACCCTCAGCGTGAGCCTGTGCCTCGCTCGCGGTCGTATTTGATCCTTCAGCGTGTGCCGCCTGCCCGCTTGCTTCAACTGTTTGGCCGACTGCAACACTGTTCTGTCCGACAGTCGTCTCGGCTTTCCTTCCCATACTCAGCGTCGTATTCAGTACAGTATCGGTCTTATCAGCTTTGTTGTTCATCGCGCTCGCCGACTCCTGCAACGCTCCAATCGCTTCATCGATTTTCCTCATATTGCTGTCGTCGCCGGTGCCCGCGATTTTCTCGCGCCATGTGGCATATGTGACCAGCTTGTCCCCGTCGTTATCAAACAGGTTCAGCCCGATGTTCTCTGTTTGTGTCATGAGTCCACCACCTTACTCGCTCGCGTTGTGCCACGCGCCGTCGTTGCCAAAAATATAGATCGTCTTCAGGTCGGGCGTATATGCCATCGACCCAGGAGCGCAGTCCGCCGCGCTCGGCAAGGACGCAACGTCTGCACTGCTGTCAATCAGAAATGTTTTATGGTCGGGGCTGTTGTAGGTCGCGCCGACCTTAAGCAGTGTAATCATATCGATTCACCTCTCATATAGTTAGGGCTGCCGCCTATGGTGGCGACAGCCTGTGTAAAACTGTTACTTTATTCTGACGTAATGTTATGATTCCAAGACGTTGTACATATATTATCATTACATTTGGTTATATACTCATCGAGCGTGATCTTATTCAGATCGTTGTTCAATATGACGCTCGGAGTCGTCGAGATCCAGGACTGGCTCTGCCGCCCGTCGCGGTATCCTTCGTCGTAAGCATCACTGATCAGTTTCTTGATCTCCGCTTCCGTGATCTCGATCTTGCCGTCTTTGTCTTTAACTAAGATGATTGGTTTCATAATAATTTCTCCTCTATGTTGATCATACGGTCACATCATCATGACAGGAGAGCAAGCAGTGCTTTCAGCTGGGCCGGGGTGATGGTCACTTCATCCGCCGTACCCATACCAAGCGTCAGTCCGCCCGCCAGCCTCTCATTACCGGACCAGTCGAGTGTGCGGGCGTTGGAAAGTTTGTGAGAATTGGCACCATTGCCAACGATTTCCGCGAAATTGCCGCGACTCGTTGCCGCAGCACTCGAATCGTCTACCACATTATATTCGCCAAATACATGCTGTGACGCATGGTTAGCCACAGTACCCAAACCCTCAGCGTGGGCATAAGACCCGGAAGCCGTTGTCTCGCATCCCTCAGCGTGCGCGTAATCTTTTGATGCTGTTGTCGAATATCCTTCGGCATGCGAACAGGAACCACTTGCAACAGTGTTGCTACCTTCCGCATGAGAATAGTTTCCAGACGCCGCTGTGGAATTACCCTCAGCATGAGAGGCGATTTTTGATGCCTGTGAAGACTTGCCCTCAGCATGCGAACCGGAGCCGCTTGCAACAGCGCCGTTGCCTTCTGCGTGAGAATCACCGGCAATGGCTTGCGTGTCACTTCCTTCTGCGTGGCTACACATACCAGACGCAAGTGTGTGAGAACCCTGTGCTGTGGCGCCAAATCCAGAAGCCGTCGTGCTGTTTCCGACGGCAGTAGCATAGTCCGCCGACGCCGTGCAGATCCCAGTAACAAGCTTTCCGGCATCGGGGAAGTGCGCTTCAAGATTTGTGGCTCTTGTTTTTACACTGCCAACTTCATCGTCAATTATTTCAAGATTAGAATTGTAAGTACCGCCATGACTATCTAGCAAATCAAGACCAATATTACTTGTCTGATGTACTTCAATGATTTCTGCCATATATTTCCATCTCCTTTATCAAGGTGTAACCGCAGGCTCTTCCGCTTCTTCGGCGGGCGGCTCAACTGTCGGGTCTTCGTTATTGCCAGACCCGCCGCCGGTTGTTGGCTCTTCGACCACAGCGGGCTCTTCATCGCCGCCAGACTCGCCGCCAGTAGCAGGCTCAACGGCTGGCTCCTCCTCCTGTTGCCACCCAGGTGTGCCAATCAGTGTTCTGATGAGCGCGATCTCATCGGTTGATGGGATATTGTCTGCCTTACCAGACACTGTCTTCAGCGCCGCCAGTTCGCTGATAGACAGGTACGCGTCTCTGAAAGTGCTCTCTCCGCTGACGGGGTCCTCTTCCTCCCAACCAATCTTGATACCGGCAGCCTGCCCGATGTTGATATAGGGATAATTGTTCCCGTCTGCACCGTCCTGAATCAACGCCGTGTTGATGACGAGCGTCTTGTTTTTCTGGGTGTTCTGTATTTCAACGCCTGCCGTTTGTAATTTGCCAGCCAGCACCTCATTGCCGCTCCAGTCCAATGTACGAGCATTGGCTCTCGTCGTTGGCCCATTGCCGCGACCGACGATTTCGATGTAATCGCCTCTCGCCGTGTTCGCCGCGCTTGATCCATCCTCAGCATTATATTCACCGAACACATGCTGGCTCTTGTGATTTGCGATAGTTCCGTAACCCTCGGCGTGAGAATAATTGCCGGACGCTGTCGTACTGCCGCCCTCCGCATGGCTGGCCATAGCCGAGGCTGTTGCGTTGTTTGTTCCTTCAGCGTGAGCATAATTGCCAGTAGCCCTGGTTGTGCCGCCTTCGGCGTGGCTGCCAGTACCAGTCGCCTGAGTAGAGGCGCCCTCAGCGTGGCTGTTTTCGCCAGTTGCCTGCGTTGAGCCGCCCTCAGCATGGCTCCCGTCGCTGGTTGCAAGTGTTGCTGATCCCTCTGCGTGGCTCGACTCAGCCGACGCCTCAGACAAACGCCCTTCTGCATGACTCGCATAGCCAGAAGCCGTCGTGCTCATTCCTTCTGCGTGACTATACGCACCCGTCGCGGTGTTTCCGCCTGACGTATTGCCGTAATAGCCCTCGACATGAGAGCCAGAGCCACTCCCGACATCATACGTCGATATTGTGACAGCCAAGACCTGACTGGCCAAGAATGAATATGTGCCAGTACCGCTCCTGTCAGGAGCTCTCCAGCGGTACAGCGTGTTGTCACAGATAAACAGTTCGCCGTGCTTAATCGGTAAGTTAACCACGCCGCCGGTCGTGACGCGATTGGCGGGCACGAAATACGAGCCAAGCTCACCGGTCTCTGTCTGTAGGTCGGTAATAGCGGCCTCGGCGTTTGTCGTTCTTGTTTGCAGGTCAGAGACGGCTGTATCGCCGGCCGCGATGCCATCTTCCATCCTGTTGAGGTCGGCAGAGGTGATTTTATTCGCCTTCGCCCACGTCTTTTTATTGTATGACATACGATCACTCCTATTCAGTTAATATTGAAACATCAGCGATAGCGAAGTCTGCCATCGGCGCGGGAGCGATTTCGCCATGATGTCCGTCCCACGTCACATCCCTCGAAAACCTGATGTAATTTCTGCTGCCGATTTTCATCGAATCCCTGAACGTTTCCGACCGCGTGACCTTGGCCGCGATCAGGTCGTCCGCCATATTGATGAACGCATTCTCGGCGATGCCGGTGATTTGTCCGTTGCCCTCGTTCTCGATATAGTCCTCGACGCCGAGCTTCAGGTATTGGTTGCCCCTGATATCCATCGTATTGATGGCCGCGATGGTGCCCTCTCTCGCAAACAGTGTGTCTACATCGATGTTTGCCGCGATCAGCTGTCTGATAATAGCACTGTCCGCGAAGATATCTTGCACGTTTAGCGTCCTCGCCGTGATACTGTTCTCGATCATCTTGACGTCGCCGTTAATGGTCTGGTCGGCGATTTTCCCGCCGGTGACTGCGAGGTCGTCGATATCACTGGTGACAACATGTTTCTTCGTCGCAATGACTTTAGGGTTATCCCGGTCTGATTTTGGGTCGATACCAATAGAGTAGAACGCGCCGTCTGGCCCCTTGACCATAAGCTCGCCGACAGACAGTGACACCATATTGGCTTCTGTAACGGCAAGGTCGGCCACATAAAGTTTTCCGTTGACGCCCTTGTGGATGATGCTGTTCTCGGCCACAAGGTCCTTCACGTTCGCCCATGTAATGTTCGCCCAGTCGATTTGCGTTGATCCGATTTTAGCGTTCGCGATTCGGGCGTCCGCGATATTGGCGGCATGTGCGTCGAGTTGGTCGACCTGCGCATAGTTAATGGTGGCATTTTCTATTTCCGCCTTCGCGATTCTGGCGACCTCGGCAGTCAGGTCTGTGATTTGCGCCTTGTCTATTTGGGCGCTCCTGATAATCAGACCGACGTTCTCATCAAACCTGACGATTTGACTGATATCGATATTACTGTTAGCAATAGCGCTGACAATCACCTGATTGAGTCCGATGACATCGCCAGCGTTCACGCTTGCCGCCATGCCGACGTTGATTTCGCCGCTGATTTGCGACGCGTCGATGGTGGCGTTCGATATCATGCTCTTCACGTTCGGGCCAATAATCTTCATACAGGTGGAGACGATTTGTTGGGCCAGCGCCTGTACGACGTCGCTGTAATTATCTGCCGCCATGCTCCATCGCCTCCGTCATTGCCCTGATATCGTACCGCTCGTTGACCTTTAGTAGCCGCGTCGGTATCTTGTAGCCCATAAGTCTCGCGTCATCATGGTTGATAGACTTTTTGTTTAGCGCATCGGTGTAGGTGATAAAGGCGGCGATGGGTATACACCACGTCTCCACTGCGTTCCTGAAGTTGATGACAATACTTGGGTAAACACCCTTGAAGACCGCCGCCTCCTGCAATTCCTTTATCTGATGCTTCTTGATTTCAAAAGTGTGCTTTTTTCCGTCGTGCTCGAAGTCCTCGCGCCAAAACGTGATAGACATAGCTGTTGACTTGAGCTCGACGCAGTGCAGACCTGTTCCCGTATATATCAAACAGTCGAACGGGTTGGTCGGCGAATACTTGGATGCGCCGCCAGTCCACCCGACGGCTGGGTCTTTCAGTCTCAAATAATAGAAGTCGTCGGGGACGGACTTCTTGAAGTTCTGTTCAAATACTTTGCCTGTATTCACACAAGCCCATCTCCTCTCATGCGAAAAGGAGGACTGCATTAGAACAGTCCTCCTCAGATATATCTTCCGTTACATCAGAGGGGTCCTCTCAATGTCTCTTTTTATGCCTATTGCTTCCGTAATGTTTATAGTTATTACTCGCGTATCTTTTCGGCTCTGTCCTTGCCTCGGTCGTGACCGACTCGGGCTGTTCAGACTTGGCTTCGCTCTCGACGGCGATATAACCACTCGTCACAGGATAACGCGTCTCACCGGTCTCGCCGTCAACAACGGTATATCCGGCGTCCAGCGCGTTCTGCGCCAAGTCGTCCACAACGACAGGAGTAGCCTCTTCCTCTTCCTCTTCTGGCTCGCCGATCAATTCAATGATCAGGTCGTAGGATGGGGAATCCTTCCATTTGTTGGCCTCAGCCTCTTCAAGGATTCTTTTGATCTCATCCTCGGCCAGCATGCCGTTTGAGTACTTCCATAACGCGAAATAAACATCGTAATGCTCTGCGGTACACGCTACGGTGCGCCACGTCTTTCCAATCTTTTTATCACATGTGTCACACGCGAAATACGGTTTTCCACAAATGCGGCAAATATGGTTTGGCTCACCGTGTTTCATATCGCAAATCCTCCAAATAAGACCCGCCGCAATGACAATCCATCACGGTGGGAATGATGTCGATTACTGCTCGGGTACAGTGACGGTGAACAGCTTCTTCTCGTGGTCGCAGTAGTCCTGCATGCAGCGCAGCGTGAAGGGATGCTGACCATCGGTGGTGAAGTCAACGTCGAACTCAGAGCTCAGCTTCGCAGCCGGGAAGTCGACATAGGCATAGTACTTGGTAGTGATGTCGCAGGTGTCATGGCCAAGGACCTCAAGCAGGAAGCGGCCAGCATCCGGGAAGTTGATGGCGTCCGCCACAGCCTGCACGGCGCCGTTGCCATCGGTGCCATCGGCGGTATAGGTGTAGAAGGCCAGCACCTTGGTGTCCACAGTCACATTGGTGGGCGGGGTGATGGTCCTGGTCGCCGCATTCACAGAGAACACATTAGCACCGGCAGAAGCCGCAACTTCGTACTTGGTGCCGAGGGTGCCGTCGGGGTTCACGACGTACAGATAGGGAACTTCCGCACCGGCGGTGCCGATCGGGATGTGCTTCAGCTGAACGGTCGCGCCGTTCCTGATGGTGAGCTCTTCGGAGACGGTAACGTCAATGGTAGCATTGGCGGCAGCCGTCTTCTTCTGAGTACCAGACTGAGCGGCCAGCAGGCCAAGGTCAAACAGCGCGTTGGCGGCGCTGAACTCACACTGCTTATTGCGCTCAACTTTTTGTTGTGCCATGCTCGCTACACATGACAGGCTGATTACTCAGCGCCTTGTACTTTCGCACAAGAACAGACTATATCTTCTCCCGCTTTGGGAGTGCATTACTTCGACCGTCAATCGCTTACGGCCTACTCCATATAGGATAGTCGTTGAACCTTCCTGTTTCCAGACTCGGCTGCTGATTGTCCATTATCAAGGCGTTTAGGTTTTACCCATGCGTCATACATACACTTTTTTCTGCTTTCGCTCTATTACGTCTGCGTTTCTTTCTATCGCTCCGTTTTAGCAGTATGTCTTTAGGATGTCCCAGCAATTCTATGCATCAATTATTACGCCGCTCTCGCGACGCCGACGCTCTGTTGCGCGTTGGGTTACGCTAACCACGTCATGATCGGTACACCGATAGCGTCAACAGCATCTTCGGAGTCCGCAGTCATGCTGAGGGACGGGTCGGTGATCTGGGTCAGAGTCCAGAGCAGATCAAAGGTACCCTTCTTGAACATCGTGCCACGGATGGCGCGGTCAATAACAAAAGAAGAAATATCAAATGCCATAGTGATTCATCCTTTCTATAAATTTGCTAACAAAAAAGCGCCGGTATCCCAGCGCTGTTGTCGCCTTTATCAGGCTTTGCCATCGTACAGGTCTCTCAGCCCGTCCAGATACTTCTTCTGTATCTTGTCTGGGTTGAGCTTTCCGGCATAAATGCCGTTAAGCAACAGGTTCGACGAGTTGATCGTGCAGATACGTCTGACGCTGTCAAAGAACGGGAAGATGTGCATGTCGTTCATCTCATTGACGCCGGTCTTGCTTCCTCCACTGTTCGCGAGGAAGGAAGCCAGCGGCATCAGGGTAGACTTATACGGCTTATCTCTCATCCTTGTCTTCAGCATTCTGTCCTCTTCCACCATGAATCGACGTGTGGTCATATTGCCCGCGAACTCCGGCGTCTTCTTGATGCCGTGTATTGTCGATACATAGTTGAAGATGTGACTATACAGCCACACATCTATTTTCAGACCGGTGTCCGGGTCATACATACAGTAGGTATCGTTGGTCACCTGCTTGTACCAGCCGAACTTCGTGAAGTCGATATCGCCAAACAGTATGCGTGTGCGCTCGACTGGCTGGCCGACCATGCACTGCTTGAACATCTCAAAGTCCTGCACGTCGCCCCAGTACACGCCGTTGTCGGCGAGCTCGCATTTCATGTCTGACGGGATGATGGTGACCATGTTCACAAGTCCCCAGTAATCCCGCTCGCCGTAGTTGACGATTTCCCCCACGGTCGGTTGATGAATCGTTATCCGGTCGTTGACTTTATAATCCCGTCCAAAGTACGCGGCTGCATAATCGATAGGTTCAACGGGCAGTCTATCTGACGAGCGCGTCTCCATAGACATTCCATCCCTTTATCCTGTACACCATGTCCTTTGTCCGGTGATCAGATGAGAACACAATTCTGTACCCCTCCCTTGGCTCACATTTCTGAAAGCCCATATCGGTGGAGTTGTTGATCAGCGCGTCGATGCGCGAGCACAGAAGGTCGCGGCGTATTTGTCCGCGCCCGTCCTCGTCGATGAAGTTCATATAGTTTTTGTGTACGCTGACATAAATATGAAGATCAAAGTTTCTTGCCGTAGGGCTCGTAGCATACTGCTCGTCGATCTCAATACAGATCATAGCCTTGGCTTCTTTGATCGTTTCATCAATGTAATCATACAGAAATACGTTCTTGCCAATAAGGTCTGCGGCGGGAAGCTTGTGTCCCTTCTCTCCGGTCAGGAGTTCGACACACATCTCATCCCTCACGATCAAATTAGCAAGCCGTCTCTTAAATTCCGTAAACTCGCTCAGAAAAGGCATATATCCTCCTGTCAAGCCATGTCTATCCAGCCACCGCCATCACTCTCTGGTATATCCTCCGGCGAGTCATAGCCTTGGTTGATACCATGCTTCTCTATCCATTTACTGTTATCCGCTATCATGTTTTCGACATCGTCTGTCTGTAAAAGCTCGTCCTCGACCGCCATCAGGCGCACCAGTCCATACCCGTCCCAATGGTCATTTTCTGTATCGACCTGGGACACCTTCCACGCCGTAGGGTGATAGGTGTTCCTGTCGTGCAGGAAACGGTAGTCGTTATCAAAGAGGATGGTCTCCTCGTTCGCGGGGAAGTAGTACAGCCTCTGGGACGACACGTTGACCATATAGTCGGTCGACCGCTCGCCGGAGTTGTACTGCGTCGCGTTATGTACGACCACGGGATAGCGCACGGGCTTGAACGTTTTGAGTGATGTGAAGTTCAGGAAGGAGTTGCAGTAGTACAGGATGCCCTTGCTGTACAGTCGGTTGTCGTCGATCAATGAAATAACCAACCACCACCGCCCGTCGATCAGCAGGAGGTCGCCGCACTGTATCATCCCGATGGGTGTCAGTATCTGACGCTCCTTCATCTTGTTATAACTGTTCTCCACCTGATCCAGCACCATCGCCCTGATGGCGTGGGGCTCATTGTACGGACTGTTCCCGTATACGTTCACCGTGCGGGCGAAATCTGTGCTCAGGATACTGTTTTCAAAGGCGTATCGCCAGTCCCTGAACTCATCATTCTCATACCCGCCCAGCACATCTGCTTCCATTAGATACCATTCTGCGGCCATCGGTATCACCTCAGTCCCCGTACCAAGACGTCTTCTGTTTGTTGATGAAGTCCGCCGCCGCGTTTCTGGCCTCAAGAAGCTCGTTGTATGTGTACTTCTTTGTCTCGCCGTTACCGTTCAGCTTGATGTCGTTTGTGATGATATTGTTGATCTTATTCACACGGCTGAGTTCGCGCTCAACATACATCACCTGCATGAGCCGCGCCATCGTATGAAGCACAACGTACGGTGTCTCGTCGTCGAAGGCGCCGGTTCTCATATTGAAGTGATTATTACCGATTTCGAGCTCATACTGCGCGAGCGCCTGATTGAACCACATGTCCTCAAGCCCCTCCGGCAGCTTTGTCCTCTCGCGAATCAGCGTGTGGAATGACTCGATCACATCGGTCTTTGTGAACAAGATAACCACCTCTTAAGTTTAGTCGAGTCTGGCCGAAGCCATATTCTCAATATACCGAATCTTGGCGTAATCATTCACGCCTTTGCGCTTGATATAGTCCAGGATTCGATGTACCTCATGCGGGTACCTCAGGAAATCAGCAATGTGCTTCTCGAACGTGGTCTGCGTTTTGTACTCGAAGACCTTATCGAGAAAGGCGTCGGTCGGCACCTTCTGATCGTCTGGAATCTGAAACTGGTCTCGCAGTTCCTTGTCCTGAATGATGATCCTTGCGTGAGCGCCATGCCCGTCGTAGCCGACGAACATCTCATTTTTGTTATAGCACTGCTGCTCGACTTCATCCCTTTCAAGGGAGATGGTCGCCCCGGCGGCGATACCAATATCGCCAGCGTTCAGCAGGCGCTTGAAATGTACAGGCCACGGTGCCAGATTTGTGACATTAACCCTCGTGGGTTTCTGATTCTCCGCCATTTGCTGTTTCCTCCATTACCTTATTTACGGCGTGGTCAAGACGGTCGATATTCTGCATGATGTAACGCAGCTTCTCCACGGGAGCCCATCTCGCCCACTTAAACAAACCCCATTCGACCAGCGCTTTTGTCAGCGCCTCACCCTTCACGAACACCCAGTACGGTTTCCCGCTTACCTGATTCTTGCCCTTGCTCTCGTAGTCGAGACCACAGGCTTTCAGGAAGTGCATCATGACAGCCGAATAACAGTAGAACAGGGTTTCCTCTCTCACATTCTTCGGTTCCATGTTTCATTAAAGGGGCGGGAAGCCCCGCCCCATCCTCCTCATTCTATGTCAGATTACAGTGCCATACTCGCAGCAGGAGTGATGCTGGTGTCGTTCAGCATACCAATCTTATACTCCTGGCCCTTGGCAACGTCAGCCGCGATGGTCAGGTCGTAGCGGGTCATCAGACGACCGGTGCTCACATCGTTGCCGCTGAAGGAGGTGATGCCGCCGACCGTCCAGGTCGCGATCGGGGAATCAACGCCGTTCGGCAGGACATACACGATGCCCTCGGGAGACAGGACTTCAAAGTCAGTGCCAGCCGCGTTCATCTTGCCGAAGTCATAAGCCATCGGGATCTCACGGATGATAGAGCCGTTGTAGTAGCCCAGCAGGCCGGTGCGACGGATCTCTTCCATCGCGGCATCGCTGATGTTCAGGAAGGGGGTCGTCTGGTTGTTGCTGTAGGGAGCGAAGTCATTAATCTGGGAGACAGTGGCGTACGCGCCCAGGATGGTGGTCTGACCGAACTTGCGGACAGCCTTCACAACGCCGTCGAGGCCGCTCTTGGTGATACCGGAGTCTTCGGAGAAGTACTTCACGCCGTTCGCGTTCTTGATGGCGTTATAGACCTTCTTGACGACATAGTCGGTCGCCTTGTTGATCATTTCGCTGTGAATGCGCTGGATGGCCGCATTCTCACGGGTCATGTCGCCCATCGACAGCGTGCGATAGTCCACCTGATAACCGGCGGAGATGTTGATGGGCTGCACGAGGTAGCGCTCGGCAGTCGTCACAGGGAAGCGGACAGTGCCGTTCAGAGCCTGCACACGGGCGGTGTCAGTCGACACGCCCCAGACTTCGCGCTCGACGGTCTCGTTCGCGCCAAGAGGCTGATAAGATCCGAAGATGCTCAGGAGCTGCATTTCCTGCATCGCCACGGGGTTGACGACTTCACGGCGAATCTGGTTGAGTTCAGAGACAGAAGCGGTGTCGCCTTCAGCGGCCTTGCTCGCGAGGTTCTTGATGTACTCAACAGCGCGATCGGCGACCTTGCTGTCGGCGTAGCGGGGCAGTTCCCTGCCGTTGACCATCGCGGAGAACACTTCGACCACAGGGGAAGTGCTCTTGATCTTGGGATTCTCAACGTCACGATGGGCGTTGTTCATTTCAAAAGAGTAATTCATAACTCATTCTCTCCTTTCTTCAGTAATCATCAGTCCGCAGCCTTAACGACCTGGACACGGACGCCCGGGACAGCGCCGACCATAATCTTGTCGATGACCTTGAAGGTCACGGCGGTAGCCACGCCAGTCTTGCTCAGCTTGCCATTAGCGTCAGCCTTCAGAGTGTCGCCAACAGAGATGGCAGACATGTCGCCAGCGATGTTGGACTTGGTCGCGAGCATTTCGCGGCCATTCCACGCGGCCAAGTCATACAGGTTCAGGGGAGAACCGGCGGGAATAACAGCGCCCTCGAGATTCTGGTCATCGCCCAGAAGGTCATTGATGGCCACGTACAGTTCAGTGGCGGAGGCGCTGGGAGCGGCGATAGCGCCATCATCGATAGTGCAGATGTACCCGTTCGGGACATCGTTCGCGGCTTTCAGCGTGGGGAAGTTACGAGCGCTATGCTCAATAGACTCGATTTCATGCCATACAAACATATCGTTTCACCATTCCTTTCGTAGATTAGAAGATGCTGGCTTCTCCGTCGCTGCCATTGCTGACAGGGGCAAAGATGTCGAGCTCATCATGATTGTCGTCATGCTCATTTTTGCGGTTAGCGACGATGCTGACGCAGATTTTGTTCACGACGCTATTGATTTCGCAGTTCATGGGGTCGGCCTTGAACGCGTCAATCTCATCTTTCGCGTAAGCCTGCTCGGCTTCGCTATAGTCCTTCAGAGCGCTCTCCAGTTCGGCAACGCGCTCTTTCTTCGCGTACTCCTCGACCTTCTGTTCGAGCTCCGCGATTTTGGCTTCCTGTGCGGTCGCCTCTTCTTTCAGCTGATTAACCTCGGCTTCCAGAGCAGCAACCTTTTCGTTCGCGGCGTTCAATTCCGCGTCCTTGGCTTCGATGCTCTCGTTCAGCTGATTGATCTCGTTCGTGTGATTTGCAGTATCATCAAGCACGGCATGCAATTCCGTCTTAATTTCATCAACAAATCCACGGAGCTTGGTTTCATCCATGCTACCATCCTCCTTGTTGTTTAGTTCGAGTACATGACAAGACGTATCGGCTGGCGGTACAGCGCCAGACAGAATTGCATAGCCAGAGTACTCATATTGCATCGGGACGCGGCCTTCATCTTTATACCCGTCCTCGTACACAATCACATTGTTATTTTCCGGTGTGCCGACGATCTCGACACTGCCCATCACGTTGCCGTTCGGGATTTCCTTCTTCAGGTAATCCACCAGCCCAGGACAGCGATGCTCATACAGGACGCCCTCCGCCAGCAGTACCTTTGTGGGTGTGCCGTCGATATCGACCGTCGTGATCTCGCCGCCGGTAATACTGCCGACAACCTCGGACGTTGTGCTGAACAAAGGCATCGGCTTGCCGTCGTAGTCCTCTGTCTCGCCAAGATGTCCATGCCCAGCGATCTCGGTCTCGTCAGCTGTCAGTCCTTTCTCAAGATACTCGACGACGATTTCCGATGGCGCGAGCCGCTTCATGGCCTCGCGGACATATTCCTCTTTCCACGAGATGCCGTTGTACTGGAAGTCTTCCGGCGAGTCCATGATCCTGTGCAGTATCATTTTGATGGGGCGCTTTCCGCCTCTCACCTGAGCTTCACTGAGTTCGTAGATTCTGGTTTTGATCTGTTCCATGCAGAATCACCTCCTCAGTCGCTTGGGCTCGGCAGCGCATTGCCGCCATTGGCGCGGGGCGTCAAAGTCTTCGGGTTGTGGGTGTCCTCGTCTATGGGACGGCCACCACCATTGCCGCCATTGTCAGCGCCAAACGTAAATGACGTCTGATGCACAGGGTACTTATGTTCGACATCGTTCTCGAGCTCTTCATCGAGCATATCGAAGAACGCGTCGGCGCCGATGCCGACAGCGGTCGCCCACATCGACAGCGAGCCCTTGCCGTTCAGGTACAGGTCCTTCGACATCTCAACAAACTGCTTGCGGTTCGTATAAGTGATCGGTAGGTACCGGATATCCACACGGTACTTGCTGTCCTGTACAATGTTGGCGTTGATGACTTTATTGAGCTCCTCGACAATCATGTCGATGACCTCGAACACCTCGGCTGTGATAAGCTGAAGGTTGTTCTCCTGAGCGCTGAACGACGATGTGCCCTCGCCTGTCAGCAGGCTTCCGGCGAAGCCAAGACCGAGGGAAATATTCTTCCTCAGGTTCTGGCTGTTGTCTTCGTCAAGAATGCTCACGTCTGGCTTTAACACATCCAGCTTTGTTCCAGCCGCCACAGAAAAGAATGTTGTGGCGCCGGTAGAGCCGTTCGTGCCCCTGATGGCGTCACGCACCGTCTCATGCTGTAGCTTCTGCTGTTTATCGGTCAGTGCGCTCTCGCCCTTGTTTTTGCCCTCGGGGTATGTCTCATAAATGATGCGTTTGTTGATCTCGTCGATAGCCAGCCGCTTTGACCGTGTCATCAGCGCGTCATACAGGATATCGTCGATAGCCGCCAGCGCCAGCGGCCTGCCGTATGGCTCAGACTTCTTCGCCCTGAACTTGATGGCGACGGTCTTGCTCGTATCGAGCACGCGCCACTGTCTGCCGTGCCCGGACCGCCATTGCGCATAGGCATCCCTGATTTCCTTGGGATACCGGCGTAGCTTCTCCTCGGCTGGTTCATTACCGCTCAGCAGGAAGTATTCCAGATTGAACGACAGCACATATGACCCGTTCCGTATGCCAACGATGCGTGTGTAGTCGGGATCGAGGTATATGACAGCGGCGTTCAGCAGGGTGTTCTGCTCGTTGATCTCAACGATGTTATTGACCTGCCAGTCGCTCAGCGTGGTCTCCGTGCTCAGCGGGCGCTTCCGCGTTTCAAAGTACGCGAAATATACGCCGTCGATCAGCGTATTGAAAAGCGCATCGCGAACGAGCTCCTTGTCCCGCACGATACGCAATACGTCCTTGACGAGCTTTTTATATTTCTGTTTCTTGTTCTTGCTGTCACCGTGCGCAACAAGCACATGATTGAGAGTCGGCAATGCCGTGCAATAGTCTATGACGTTAGTGACGACGCCATTACAGGAGTACAGCGTCCTGCTGAGCTCTCTGATCTCGCGGTTGAAATTCATCGGCTCTTTGACGATTTCCTGTATCCTGTCGATATCATACAGATCGAGGATATTGCATCCATACACCGGACGCCATGATACATTATCCCATCGGGAACTGGCTTCATAGTTTGGGCTTTCCTCAGCCATCGGCGCTCACCTCCTTAATTGACATATACATGGTATTCATACTGACTTGATGTAGACAGAAAGTCGTGCTCAAGCAGGGATGCAAAGTAAACACCATAACTGACAGACGTGTATCTGTCCTTGGTGTTGTTCCCTTGCTCCGATATCCTGATGATACCGGTGTCCGGCATTCTGTCATAAGTCAGACTGATCATTTCATTGATAAGGGCTCGCGTCTCGATGAACGGTCCCTCATAGAACATCTGTGTATCGAGGTCAATGGCGTCAGCGTATCCCTTGACCTTCGGTAATATATCGTCGACCGCTACGTCGTACTGAGCCAGCAGGTGCATCCTGTGCTCGACGAACTCACGCCGCGTGACCTGCGCAATCTCACTGTTGATCCTTGATGAGGCGTTGACGGCAAACAACACCTCCATCGCGCCCTCAACGCGGACACGATTGGCTGTGTTCTCGTCATTCATGCATTTGAAGGCAGGCATCTCGGTCTGTGAGCTCTCATCATAGGTCGGTCTGGCCAGCATGTCGTATACTGCCACGCCGCCGTTCCGCATATCCAGCACCACATAGTCACAGCCTGTATCAAAGAAGACAGTCTTGATCCTTTTGGCTTGCTCCATCGTGTCGCCGCCATGAATGTGCTCCATATAGACGACATGCTTCTGATATGCCATACTCCCGTTCTCGAAGTATTCCGGTAATAGCCTGATAACAGAAAACACAGAGTTGTCGTTGTTCTTCTTGTCGACGAACGCCATATCACACGACAGAATCCTGATCTCGCCGTCCTGATGCTTCAGCGTCTCGCCTCTCTTAATCTGGTTGTAGCTGTCCTTGCGCGGGTAGATGGGCGGCTGCTGTATCGTCTGCGCCGCCGCGAGCATCTCATAGTCGAAGTAGGCGTTCTCGTTCTCGCCGACCATGATATTTTCGCTCTCGATTAACCAGGTGGTCGGGTCGTCCCTGCGCTTGTCCTTAATCAGCTGATTCCGTGTTTTGATTTTATGGTACAGTGTGATGACGTAATCGAACGCCAGCAACGAGTACCGCATGTTTCCATGCGCTACCTGCTGGGCGGTATCCCTGATTGTCTTCCACATCCAGTGCGATCTGTACCACGCGGACGATATATAGATGGTCTTGCTCTCTTCTGGCTCGATGTCCTTATACTCTGGAAGGTCCTTGTACGGCGCGTTGCGCACATGCTGGAATTTACTCAAGACAGAGTCGATGATGAACTTTTTGATCATGCGGCACTCTTCCAGTATCAGGATAGTCGAGCGGTAGCCACGGGCGTTATCGTTGCCGACGACGACTACAATAGAGCTCTCGTTTCTGAACAGCACCTCGATATCGTCGCCCCGCGTCTTGATCGATTTGATTTCAGCGCGGAGGTTTGGCGACACGGGCATGAGCTCCTTCTCTATCTTTTCAGACACGATGAGCTTCGCCTGCTTCAGCGTGCCCGACGCGATAACGATTTGGCTCTTCGGTCTGAGGATGGCTTCACAACAGGCGAAGATAGCCAACACATAAGACTTGGATGTGGCGCGGGCGGCAATACACATTGACTCGTCCGCGTTGCCGAGCTCGTACAGCATCATCCGCTGGTATGGGTACAGCTTGAGCCCGAGGTAGTGTTCAGCGAACCGGTGGATATTATGCCGGTAGAAGTCACACCAATCGATCAGAGCGTTGACGTGCTCCTGATCGCTCAGCCACCCGTCCTCGAAACGCTCAGCCAAAGCCCTCTGGTTTTTATCGAGCAATCGTTCGTTAGCCATCGTCGTCGCCTCCGATGCTATCGAACGCCGCCGCCTCCTCGTCGGTGATAGAGAGCTCATCGTCCACCTTCTGAGACGCCCTATTCAGCAGGTTCATCGTCGGGCGCCGCACGAAGCGGTCATAGTACGTTCCCTGCTTATCGACGTCCTTGTACGGCGTGTTCTTAACATACTGGGCTGGCGTATATTTCTCGATATATCCCAACAGTACACCGATCGGCGGGACGTCGTTGTCGTCCTTGGGGTTAACGACAGAGTCGAAGCCGCTCTCGGCGATAGACTTTCGCAGGGCGGAAGACAGCGCCGAAGCATTGGGCTTGTCATTCTTGATAGCCTCCATGCATCGGTATTCAAGTGCGGCCAGAAAGCGGGCGCTCTTCAACTGACCAGCGGTGGCCGTATCACCCAATGGGTCGATATAGCCACGGTAGATTCTGTACATATAGCCGTACGCCTTTTCCTCAAAGCCCTCGCCAAAAATATTGACAGCCCTGCTGAGGTCGTCCGTCGATAAACCGGCGTCGGCCAAAGTGACGACATTTCCGCCCCCAGAATACACACGGTCGCCCTCATCCTGAAGTGTGTCGTCAAAAGATTTATTGATAGAGGATACACTCATCCGAATACGGTGAAGGTATTCCTCCATCCCTTGTTTTTCCGGCAATATGCGGTCCATGATTTTCGGATCATAATACGCGTCGATCCACTCACAGGTTCGACGAACAGCCTTCTGCATATCACCAGAATACATCTCCATGTGGTCGTTGAAGAATTTTTCGATGCAGTCCATACACACGGCTGTGTAACTGTAATTGCCCGCGTATGTGCTCGATCCAACCTGCGGGAAATATGTCCTCTGCATGGGATATGTTTTTCCGCACATCGGACATTTGGTCGGCACATCAGGGACTTTAGGTTTCTCTCGTGGCGGCGGAGACTTGTCTTTGTTCGCCGCCGCGCCTTGTCCCTTGTTGCGCGTCCTTTTCTCCTTCACGATCACCTGTTCTTTGATTACAACTGGTATCGCTGGCATCTTTCAACATTCCTTTATTCCCAAAAATACAAAAACCCCGTGGGCGCAAAGACCCACGGGACCCACTACAATCGCATTAAGGCAGCGAAACGCCATATGTTACGGCTCGCTGGCATAAGCCACCAACAGCGGCGCAGCCTGTAACTTCTTAGTCATCGTCTTCTTCCTCCGCGTACTCGTTGTGATCGAGCGTCACATTATATATACACTCCACTGTCCGACGGTTCGACGTGATGACCACCGTCTGCTCCACCGGCGCGAACAGACGCTTGTTGAAAGCGTAGCTGTCGGCGCCAGACAGGCATCCACACTGAATCACTCTCGTCTTTCCGATAGTGTTATAAGCGCTGTGGTGCATATGCCCCATCAGGATAATATCGGGGATGCGTCCGTAAATCTGCGTCATGTTTCCGGCGACCTTATCCATGCTGTCGAGGTCACCATGCACGATGACCACGTCACGTCCGGCCTTCGTTTTGAATAGCTGGTTATAATGGTACGATGCGTCACCGCTCGGCATAACCAGTATACGGCTGTTGCTCGCAGTCGCGGCCTCCAGATAAAACGGGATCAGGTCATCAAGGTTGTCGCCAGGGATATTATCCTCTTTGTTCGAGTTGACCCTGCTGTGGTTGCCGCTGACGCTATAGATGTAGATTTGCCCGAAGACGCCGCTCAGTTGATAGAGAAACCAGCTGATCTCGCGGCATACGAACTTGATTTGCTGGACAGTGTTCATGTTGTTCGTAGCGGTGATTGAGGCATGGATACTGCCACTGATCTGGTCGCCCAGAAGGCAGAGATGACATACACCAATATGATGCCGCTCCTGTATCTCCTTGAGATTTTCGAGATACTCGGCCAGCCTGTTATGCAGTACACTGTGGTCATAGTCATTCATCAGATTGCTGGCCGTAACGCCGACATGCATGTCAGACAGACACACGATAGCTTCACAGTCCGTGTCGCCCTTATGTTTCGGCTCCATGACCTTTACAGGACACTGCTCTACCAGCACGTCTCTGAGCGCGTCCATGAATGACTCCTTGCGGGCTTCCTCGCGAAGCTGGCGGTTGAACTGGTTGCGCTCGTCTCTGAGGCGGGTGCGCTCCTTATACAGTTCCTGTTTTGCCTCGCGAAGCTCCCGGACGAGCTCATCCTCCCCTTTGTTGGCGAAGACCTCGTTATAGTATGTCATCGCCTGAGTATATGGTTTCCGGTACGTTGCGCTGTCGAAATGACAGCCAAGCTGGTCGTTCAGGACATCTGTGAGCTCATCCCATGTCATGTCGAGTTCGCCGTGGTCCTTCATGGTGGCCAGCCTGTAGATATATTGTATCCGGCTTTCCTCATCTCTTTTCTTCAATTCCTGTTCCAATCTCATCGCTCCTCGAATATATATCATCAGCCCACTCGGCGACCTGGCCGCGCCGCGACTTGGTCAACTGTGTATAATCACACAGGTCTGGCCGCTTCATAAAATGCTCTATATATGGCACAAAACCGCTGAGACGTTTGTTTGGCAGGTCGATTTGCTCGCGATGGCCGATGACCACCACAAGGCTATTGTCGAACACACGCGTCAGCAAAAGCCGCATTTCGTCTACCGTGGCGTTCTGCGCCTCGTCGATGATAACGATGGCCCTGTTGTCCGGGTCATTACTGCCGAGGTTGCACCCACGCATATACATCTGCCCACTACAATAGATAGGGTTGTCGATGGCTGTCTCTTCGTCGATGTCGCCATAGCATATCTTCCTGTCAGGGCTGAGACCGGCAGTGATAAGCGCCTGCTCCACGGGAATGAAGTACGGCTTCGTCTTCTCCAGAAGACCCGGCCTGTATCCCACCTTTGATTCAGCAGAGCCGCCCATTGCGCGGATGTAATAGGTTTTGTTGGCAAGTCCGTAGTCCATAGCGATCACAGCCAGCAGTACTGCCAGCGTAGTCTTACCAGATCCGCTCTTGCCTTCAACAAAAACCACCTTGCCGTTCTTGGCGCCCCGCCACATCAGATCAACATAGTGGCGCTGCTCCTCGTTCATGCTCTTTGCGAGCCCGAAGAATGGTGAGTCCTCAAGCGTTTCCGGCGGTGCCTCGCGTTCTGCGGGACGTGTACTCTTTCTTGTTGCCAAGCGGTCTCCACATCCTTTCGTAAAAGATCAGAAGATAATATCTTCAACCTTTGTGATGATGGCATCAGCAATACCGCAGTCAACGGCCTCAGCAGAACTCATATATGTATCTGTCTGCATAAACCGTTCCACATTAACACGCGGTATCTTCGTGCGGTCAACAACCATATCAACCATATCGACGACCTGCATATCCCACTGCTTCATGCTGTTATGCGCAGACCTGTGGTCCATACTCATGCCATCCACTGACCCGCGATGCATCATGAACCAGCTATGCTTCGTCGCGAAGCGCTTGTGGCAGGCCAGATAGATAAAGAACGCCGCGCTGTAAGCGATACCGAAGTTGATACCATAGACGGGCGTGGTGCTCATTTGGATGGCGTCATACAACTGCATACATGCATCGAGCTCTCCGCCGTGTGAGTTAATCATGATACAAATAGGCAGTCGCTTGTCCACCGGCGTTTCTGTGTCATCACGATTCCACTGGATGATGCGCCGCACGATTTTCGTGGCGCCCTCTACATCGATATCGTCGTCAATCCACACGATACGGTTCATGTCGTCCTGCATGGCTTGCAACTCATCAGGCCCCGGCACTGAGCCAAGGTTCCCATCGCAGTCACAATCGTCGAGTACGATCCCCATCTCTTTGGCTTGTTCCTCAGTGATATACTGAATGTTTTCCTCACTTTTCATACTGCCGCTTCTCCTTCTCAAAATTCTTCAGCGCGTTCAGCACCTTCATGCTCTCCTCCACATAATACCTGTGGCGCTGGCTATGGGCTTTCATCGTTCTGACAATGTTGAGATTGGGGAATCGACCTCTCAAATATTCCGCTTCTTCTTTGCCGATAAGTACCATACAAAGAACTCCTTCATGTAAATTCCCGATACAGATCGGGTGATACAACTATGATGATACAAGTTGGCCGATACATAATTATATATCATAGTTTCCTATAACACGACGAAATCAGCGAGAACCCAGACGCAGAGCCGCATACAGCGCCTCGATGTCATTGTCGATAAGTTCGTGCTCTCCCGTATTTTTATATGGCACAAGCAGTTTGAAGCATGACACAGAGCGGCGATATTTTGAGAAACGACCAGCGGCCTTGCCTTTGTCTGTATCTACCTTCGCGATGTATTGCCACTCGCACAGGCGGCGGATATTGCGCCCGCGAACGTTGGCTCCTTTCATATCCAGCCAATTAGCCAGTTGCTCGGTTGACGCCTGAAACACCCCGCGCCTGTCAGCGAACGCCTTTGCGTTGCACAACAGGGCAAGTGCCACCTTCCTGTCTGTCTCTGTCGGCGCATGGTCCACGATATTCTGGGCGTCTGTCTCTGATACGAACACACGACAGCCACTGTGAAGCTCTGTTTCATTGATGTACGCGGCGTTGACGCACTGGAGGAGATTCAGCCCGTTCGTCTTGTGACCATTAAGCCAATCACGAATAAAGGAGACGGCGTCCACCGGGGACTCGCCGTCTGCCTTCATCAGCTTGGATATCATATAACATGCCCGATACAGCCGACTCTGCTCCTCTGGCGGCTGTCCAGACATATACTTCTTAACTTCCGCTACCTCGTCAATCATCGTCGTCCTCCAGAAAATCAAAGATGCCCGGTTCAAGCGAGATGTCCATCTCGTCACTGTTCATCGGGACCATCGTGTAGTGACGCCCAAGATAGCTAAGCTCGCCATCATCATCACGCTTTGGCACCATGATGCCCGCCTGCGGCTTCACGTTCGCCACGACACCGTCCGGCGCTACGACCCACGGGAACTTCCTTCCGCGCCCTTTGTACACCTCATGCACGAGCTTTGTGGCAATATTGGCCAGCACCCGCTGGTCATCACAAACCTCCGCGCACAGCTTCTTATACTTCTGATACAGCGCGTCCCAGTCGGCGATGAAGGTCGTTGCCTCGTACTTCGTAAACTGCTGTCTGATCTCACGGTCAGAGTACCGCCTGACTTTCGTCTGGTATTTCTGGAGCTCGTTCGTCTCCTTGCAGAAGTCTTTGAATATCTTGGCTACCGCGTCGAACTGCTCCTGTGTGTAAGCAATGTTCTCATCATACATCACGCTGTAGTCGAAGCGCTCCTTCCGCCGCCACTTAAGCTCGCGTTCCCATTTCTCGAGCTCACGGCAGAGGCGGTTCATATTGCTCGGTGCTTTTGAAAGTTCCATCCTCGCGTAGTACGGCGACCGATACCGCATAAAATACGGGAGGGGTCTGCCCCACTTGCTGATCACGCGGGGCATTGAATAAAGAACGCCGGTTTTTGCGTAATCGATGGATTTCCCGACGATTGTACTGATAATGTCCTCATACTTCTCGTACCGCTCCTTCTGCTCATCTGTCTTCGGGCAGCGGTTCAGATATACACTCGCGTAGTTGCTGTACTCGCCAATCATATTCTTTGTTGTTCTGGTCAACAGCAGGACGCGACCGGCAGCGTCGTTTTTTTCCTTCAAAGCCGTGACCTTGTCTTCCATGTCGATAACGATAGTGGCATTTTTATCAGACCCGTCCAGGAAGAGCGGGTTGTCATTGACCAGTACGATATCACCCATAACCCACCGGCTTTCGCCGATGGCCGGACTATTTCTTTACCCATTGCTGGGCAGCTGGCACTTCGCCGACTGGAGTTTCACCAGCCAGCTACTCCTTACGGATAGTCTCTACACCTTCCTCTCACGAGGCTTGGCACGGCATTGTCTTGCGCTCATGCGTTTAGAGTTTTGCCGTTAGCCGACCCAAAAGTCCATATATTATTGATAGTGGTCCTTTGGGCCGACACCCCAGTTGTCTGGGTTCACCAGCTTTTCATCATCACGTTACCGTGATGCGCGACAGTGTTACTTATCGAAATCCGCACCGTTCAATCTCTGCGCCACTAAGCTCTTTATGTTCAGCATAGCCACATTTGTCAGGTGGCCGCACCATTTCCAAATCTCGTCCGCGTTATTCACTCGGAGCACTACGTTCTCGCTCCGGCAGATGTGCGGGTTTCTTGTCACGACGTATTCCCCGTCGTACGTGATGCCCTTGCCTTTCGTCCAGAACTCATCGGCGCCGAGACAGCCGACAACCGGAAGTCCGCCAATGTGTTCCGCAAACGCGATCAGGTCTGGGGCGATAAACTTGAAGCATGACTTAATGTACAGCTTACCGCACTTCATATCGTTGATAAACTTGTCCAGCAGGGACATGATGTATTTGTTCACTGTTGGCTCTTTCATCATGGCGTCGTTCTTAGCAATCGCCGCCACGTACGCGTTCAGCGCGTTGCACTTCCCGTCTACGATACCAAGGAAGCATTTGGTAAAAAGCTCGTCTCCGCTAACGATGCGCTCAATCCACCTCGCAGACTGGTGGGCCAAGGTCTTGAAGTCCTCATAGGGCAGGTCCAGCGTCTGCAAGACCTGATAATTGCTCCGTGTGTACACCGGCTCTTCCTCTTCGGTGAAGTTGGCGCGGGCAATAGAAATACAGTGTTCGTATTTATAGAACGCATCCCAGTACCGTTGCCAGTCCCTCGCGTCGCCGTACTGCTTGAAGTAGCCGAGTCCCTTGTACATGCTCTCACTCAGGATGATCATCTCTTCGTGGATGCTGTGCTTCTGCCCCCACAGGTCCTCAATATACTCGACGCCGCGCTCCTCGTAGAAGCCCTCGTAATCGAAGACGTGAAGGCACCCTTTGATGAACGGCTGCCTGTAGATGACGGTGGTGATTGGCGTTGTGCTGTTGGTCAGCGTCTCCATCCAGTGAGCCACGTTCTTATGCATGATGCCAACACCATCGAACGCGTTGATCTCGTAGTCGAACACGCCCTCGGCGATGTCCTTCTGCGTAAAGTTGAACTCTTTGCCCTCAGAGTTCGTGTACGTGGTCACCTTATCAACAAGGTGTTTGATGCGCTGGTTCTTGATGGTCGTCATCATGTCCGGCACAACGATCATCTTCGGCACATAGTTCTCGATGCAGTGTGCTGATGAAAGCGCGAGCCCGCGATAGGCGTACCACTTGCTCAGTACCGTCTTGTCGATTTTCAGCCCCATCGTCACGCGCTCTGTGAGCTCGTCCGCTATCGAGGCATCGACCATCGACAGTACGCCCTGGCGCACCATAGACGCGCTGCGCTCGCCGAGCACGAACGGTCGCCCGCGTATCTTGATACCCTCCAGCGCAAGCCGCGACAGTGTAACAGCGATATCCTTGTGGTAGTTAATGTCCACGAAGATGATATACGGGTTGTACTTCGACGTCACGCCGGTGATGCGCCTGATCTGTCTCAGGTACTGGCTGTCGGCCTGCTTGATGAAATACTTCTTCTCTTCCTCTGGCGAGATATCCAGACTGAAATCTGCCTTTACGATCGTACGCAGATCAATCGAGCGCACGATATACTGCTTAGGCGCCTGTATGTTGCAACACCGCCCTTCTTAATCTTCTTCGAGCTCCCGTATGCTGAAGCCCGCCTGAGCCCATGTCTCTTCCCTCGCTACCTCATAGGCGCGTTCTGGAGACTCGAACTCATCATCGTAGTCATTTGGGTAATAATAGCCGCAGTACTGCTCGCCTTCCTTCCCGCAACCCGTCAGCCGCCAGTAACAGGTCGCGCATGAATACTTTGATTTGATCAACCCTCATCACCGGCCTCTGCGGCATCGCCGCCTTCTTCTATGAAAAGACTGGGATTGCTGGCCATGTACGCAGATTTCGCGCTTGGTACGACGTGATTGTTCAGATCCAGTACAAACTCCTGTAACCTCTGCAACGTGACATCTGGCGGCAACAGCCCTTGAGCCAACGCGTCCATCATAATGGCCACGACCTGCGCCGGTTCACACATCATGGGCTCCATAGCCACTACCTTTGAGTGCTTCAGGATGAATGCCTTTACCTTCGGCGTGAACTTGGTCACCCCTACATTCACGAACACGTTGGCGAGGTCTACCATCACCGTATCCCCCATACCATCCACGTACACGCGCTGAACACCGCACGTCTTCGGCGGCGCCCCCTCTTCTGTCTGTTCCATCAACGCCACCTTGAACCAATGCTTTACTTCCATGCTTCCCGCTACCTCCTATTTGATTTCTGCCTGTAAACCATATTTCTTGAACAGCGCCTCGACATGCTGCCTGATTGTCTCCTCACGCATAAGCTCCGGCTGTCTGTTCGCCAAAGACAAAGCTTCGAGCATTACAGACTGCACTTCCTGTATCGCGAAGACGACCAGCATCCCCTCCCTGTAGGCCACTGCCTTTCCAAGGTCAATGATCGGCTGTACGTCGTCCAGCACAGCCGACGGCGACCCGAACCTCGTCTTGCCGATAAACTCATTGACGAAATGGTCAATAGTAAGGGCGACCCACTCACCCGTCACGTCAGCCATCGGCGCTCACCTTCAACTTCAGCTTCTCGACCATCTTGTCGTCGACCAGCTTGGCGCGGTCAATAAACTTCCGCATGTCGTCCCATACATCCTCAAGGGTTTTGGTCCCGCGCCGGTTGATCGACTCTCGCATCTGCGCCGATACGATAGCCTGGAGCACACCGCCAAGCGTCGTGTAATAACCGACAGCCACATAGTTCTCTTTGCCGATGTTCTCCTGCTTGGGCTGTTTGCCGGTGCCGCCGCCTTTGACCTTCGTTCGCCGGTACAAAATCAAACAGTAGTTGTCCGCGCCGAGGAACCACTCATCAACGATCGGTATGACCTTCGGCTCCCTTTTCTCTTCTGCCAAACCCACTCACCTCCATAAATATCCTTAAAACTAATTTGAACAAATCGCCACGCGTTTCCACGAAGCGAGCCGATAACTTGTTAGGGTGTTTTTCCATCGGCCTTCACGATCTCTAAAATATTGATTTCAGATTGCTTACTTCTTTTTTCTGCTCTGCTCGACCCTGTCCTCAATGATTTCGGCGATCCTCGGGTCTTTGACGATCTCTTCGGCGTCCGCGTCGGTCGGTACACGATAAGCGCTCTGCACGTAGTTGTAGAAAGCCCCTTTCATCTTTTGACCGAGACCGGCGACAGAGATCATGCCGCCGTTCCACGCGTCGGCCAGTACGTTGATATCCGAGTACGCCGGGGTCGAAAGCTTACAGCAGGTACACTCGATCCAATATGCGTGAAGGTTTTTGAATATAGCCTTACTGCCGCAGAGGGGGCACGTCTTTATCTTCGGCGGCTGTTCAGGCAGCTCAACGTATGCTGTCTCGGTAAGAGACTGAACGCCATAACCAGTGTTCCAGAATGCACCGCTTGCCATTACGCATCCCGTTCCTTCCGGTACCAGTCATTGAATATCTCACCGGCGAGCCACAACTGATGCCATATCTGGCCAATATCGATCTCCGCGATCTCGGTGAACGGTCTGTCGCCCACGAAGTGAAGCTCTGGCGGTTCCTTGCCGGAGAAGTACCAGTAGGCCAGCGTGAAGCAGTAAGCTCTGCCGGAGCTCTCCCTGGTCCATTTGACGAGCTCTACGTAAGGCTGGCCGTCGCCGAGACTCTTTGTTGTTCGTATTTCAAACTCACCGTATTTCCAATTGAAGTCGAATTGATTGGTCTCCATGCATACTCTCCTTTGATGCCATCCATCCTCGCTCCGCACTCGGGGCAGAAGTTGGTCATTGCAAAATCTCCAGCCTTGTCCTCTATCGCGAAGGTCAAACAGTTTGAGCAGAACGGCTCGACGCCGTGTTCGTTCGCCACCCATTCCGCATGAGGCTGGGATGGACACTTCCCGCACTGGTCTGTGGCATAAGTCCACGTCATTTCTTTCCGGCCTCCTCGGCTGCGGTCGCCGCGATGAAGCGGTCCCTGAACTCGATCGCCGCACGGCTCATGTAGGCAGCGCCGTCGGTGGCCTCGTCCAAAGTATCGGGCAGGCGTCCGGCCAGAAACTCACCGAAGAGCAGGTGAACGCCGAGCGTGATCATGTCCCGCTTATGCCGGTTGCGGCCAGCGCCCTTGATGGCGACAGCGCAGACCTCGGCCAGGTACTGGTCCCAATGTTTATAGAAGCCGGTCTCGGGTGCGATCTTGAACCCGCAGACTTCCATCATTTTCTTCAACACATCATCCATGCTTGATGACCTCCTCAAATTCATCCAATAGCTTAGCCGCCCTCAACATCAGTGCGCCGGTACAATCACCGAGGGATTTTTCGTGGTCGGTTCCCGTTACGCAGTCACTGCACGTCTCGTCGTTATACGGCAGGTTGCAGCGTTTAAGCGACAGCGATGTCTGTTGCACCTCGCCGAGAAGGACGGCGTTCTGGATAACCTTCATCTCCTCAATCTCGTGACGATCGCGCTCAAGGGACAAGTCCTTCCTCAGCTGGCTGATCTCGTTCTCCGCGTCACGCATCCTGTGCGCGTCCGCGATGTGCATAATGACGAGCAGAAGGCATAGCGCCGTAAATAAAAAATAAATGACCCGAAGGTCAGTCTCAATGTTCATGGGGCACCTCCAATACTTCTGCCGGTACGCTCCAGCACTCCCATGTGACCCCGTACTCATTCAATGGCAACATGTACCTGTGCCTCGCGCTCTCGAACAGGTAAACACCGCTATCCTGCATAAGGTAGAACGTTGGCTCCTGGCACCACACTTCGTCTGGGTCACAGCAGGTGATAACGACGAGCTCGTTCTCCTCCAGACACTTAACGTCGAGGATGGTCATCTTAGTTATCTTACTCATCAAACCCATCCCTTCCTCCGGCGCTCACCAGCGCCATACAAAAAATGCCAACCATCGCTGACAGGGGAACGATCCAGCACAGATGCCATATACTTATACTGATCATTGCTCCACCTTTCTGATCACGTACCGGTGATCCATGAACTCAGATTCCTTATCCATCTTCTCAACGCTGCGCACAATAATGTTGCAGTCGCCCTTGGCTGTATTTACGAGCGCGATATCCCCGGGCTTCAGTTTCTCCGCCAACGCCTTGTCCGCGTACCACTGGAAGTCCACTGTGTCGGTCGCGTGATGGACGCCGTGCACCACGTACAGATCCCTCTCATCGTCGTGCAAAGCATCGATATGGCAGAGCACGTTCCACAGGCTTTGCTGTACCTGCTTCGCCTCAGCGCCGATACGCTCGATTTCGTCCTTGTACCGTTTCATGGTTTCGCCCAAGCCCTCAGCCTTTCGCTGAAGCTCTAGCTTTCGCGCCATGAGTGCGCTGTACTGGTGCTCCCTCTTCACATGCTCGACAGGCGGAGGCGTGAACTTGATTGAGGCCAGCATCTCCTCCGGCGTGAGCTCATGCTCGAGCACCCACTGCTTCTTCTTCACGTCCTTGCCGTTGTCCGTTACGACAGCAACATCATACATTTGCCAGGAGTCATCGGCCATGTCATAATAACCAACGGTCGAATACGGGTCCTTCCTTAACTTCCAGAGCCATTTGCCTTCGCCCGTGTCCTGATTGATAAAATATCCAATGCTTCCCTGATACATCAAAACCTCCCGTTATCGTACCAGTCAGATAGTACAGCCATGATTAACACGATACAGAATAAACCGAGAATGATCGTCATGTCCGCTAAGTCCCCCACAATGAAGGTCACCTCCTTTGCGTAAATAAAAAACGGCGAGCCTTCGCTCCCGCTCAGAGATATGTAAAAGGCAGACACCTGGTCTGCCCTGTAAGAATAATATAACACATCGTGGCCGCTGCGTCAAATTAGGTTGGCGGCTCCGTTCTATCCATTGGATAAACTCTGGATGTATATTTTAAAATCGACGAAATCTTTTGTAATATCAGATTAATTAAATTATTTTTAATCTGTTTTTTGAAAAAATCTCTATCATTAGTATAGTATATATAATAAGACTAATAATCAGATTAGTACTCAGTTAGATGAGAACTACTGTACAGTAGAACTCAATCAGTTGAGAACTCCTGTAGATGAGTCCTAATTTTTTAAAAACTAATAAGACCGGTCTTAATAGCTTATACTCTCTATGGACATAATGGTATACCATTCTCTCTATGAGGTACATGTAGAATAAGCTATTCTGTAACGATATAATATTATAAGCTTAGATGCAATATAATATTAACTATTACACTCAATAAACTTAGATGCAATATATAAGCTATTACACTCAATAAACTTAGATGCAATATATAAGCTATTAAGCTCAAGTAACTTAGATACGTCTACTATGATACATAATAATATAATCTATGTCTTAACGGCTTATATAAGCTATTACCTAACGGCTTATACCAGATGTCACTTAATAGCTTATACTCTCCAGTCTTAAGGGCTTATATCTCATAGAGTCCTTGATTCTAACTGCTGATATATTCATTTATAGCCATGAAGCAAATAAATGAATATATCAGCAGAGAGTAATAGAAGAATATAGAGAAGACTGTCCATAGAGTACATGTAGAGCGTAATAGCTTAGTAACGTATCAAGGACTCGTTACAGAATAGCTTATACTTCTCGGTGCTTATATGCTTACCATTATGTTCTAATCTCTTAATAGCTTTTAAGATAAGGGGTCTCGGCATAAAATTTTCTTGGGTCGGCTGGTCTCGGGGCGCCGATGACTGCTGGCTGATGATGCAGCGGCTGGCGATTTATCGCCAGGAAGTTTTGCGGCGGGCGCGTATCTGTATTTTTAATTCTAACAAATCCCTGAACGTCTCCGGCTGGACCCTAACAAGTTATCGACCTTTACGAAAGAATTGGCTGGCGGTTTGTTAGAATTTAATATACGTGTATTTTCACTCGTCGTCGTCAGTGTCGAGCGCGTACTGGTAGCTGAGTTCCATGCTCTTCACGGCAGTTTTGCCTAGTACAAAATCAGAAACACCGCGCCGGAGACTGCTGGTACGCGGGAGCCGACAGCCGACGTAGGCCATCGTGGTCGTCTGGTTCGCGTGACGAAGCATCAGGGATGTGTCCGCCATAGCGAGCGCCGCGTTCTGGATGTCTCGGGACGTAGAGGCTATCGTGTTGGCGATGGTGGCGAACGTCTTACGCATGGTGTGCGTAGAGGTCCTCAGGTAGGGAGCCGCTGCGCGTAAGCCGGTACGCAATAACCGGTTGGCGGCGTCTGTCGCCATCGGGGTTTTGCCTTTTCCTTTGTTCGAGGCGAAGAGGTAGTTGTCCTGGGCGAACGGCATGGTCCAGCGGCACTCGTTGATGTAGAGGCTGACGTACTGCTTGATGGCGTCGGTGATCAGCATCTCGTCGTCCTGAGAGCAGGTGCGCTTGCCGGTCTTGATCTCGATGATGTCGATAGCCCGCCTGAACGTGATGGGGTTCGTGGAGATCAGAAGGTCGGATACCTTGAGAGCGCAGAGGTCAGAAATACGAAGGCCGGTACATACACCAGTTACGAACATAGCGGCTTCCCTGAATTTGCGCTGGGAGAGAAAGTGGTCGATGACCGCCTTTACCTGAGCATAGGACTCAAGGGGCTGCGCGGCCTTGATGGCAGAGACGCCCTTCGCCAACTGCTTCTGGCGCGGGGTAAGATTTTCGTCCTCTACGGTATAAGCCAGAGAGGTCATGTTCACAGAGTCCGCGCCGGGGAACGCAATGATCTTACCGCTCATAATAGCCTCCGATTAGATGTAGGATCTGGTACGGTGGACCTGACTTCCACCGAAATCAGTGTACCACAAAATGTCGGTTTTGTCAAGAGAAAATGTCGGTCTCCCGGGCGTTTTCGCGAGGTCGATGTCGGCCTGTGCGATTGAATGCGGGGATGGCGGAAGTGGTCTGGCGACGATGAGGAGCTTGGTGTGCAGCGGCTACGGAAGATCAGGCGGCGCCCACACGTTAAAAGAAGGGGACGTAAAGGCCACTACATCATCATGGAAAATGTTTTCCAATCCCCTTTCCCTGTGACTCCCTGGTCCCATTTCTTTTGCTTTTCCCAGAGCTCAGAAATGGGACCAGACTACTGGGAGGGAAGGGGATAAGCTGGGAGGCACGGAGAGTGGGTATACACTCTTTTCGGTGGTGATTGGTGTCGCGTTTGGGGTCGCAGGGATTTGTGGGTTGGTGGGGAAATTTTGGGGAGGGGAGGAAGAATTTTTTGGGATGGAAAATAATTTTTGGGGGTTGGGAGGAGGGATTTTTTGGGACTGGGAGAAGGAGCAGCTTAGGCCGGACCCAGGACGCAGCCCAGGGTTTGAGATGTTAAACTACCCCACACCTAAAATTGATTTCCAGCTGTGGCAGCAATGGGTTTGGCATAATGTCGGGTTTGTGCCGGAGTCCGACATTTGCTTTACCACAGTGAAGTGATAAAGCGATGAAGTTTTCCTGACACTGTGTCAGTCATTCTACAGGTTGTAGAAAAGCTATATTCTACGCGGTGTAGAATTGTGGTTCTCCCACAAGGTCAACTTATTGACGGCGTGTATAATTCTGTACACGGTGTTTTGTACTTTACACGATGTGCGTTATTGAACACGGTGTTCATTTTCTTACAATGTGTTCATTTTTGAACATTCTGTTTATTATCTAACACATTGTTCAAAATTAATCATACTGTCCATTATCTTACACTTGCCCTTTTCCCTTTGTCTACCATTCAACTATACATTCCCATGCCCCAATTGTCTACCAAACAACTATACTTTCCGCCATCTCTTTCAATAATTGAAATTATGTTTCAAATAACAAAATACCCCAAAACATGTATTATCTGGCCAAATTTTTACCACGTTTTAAGGCCAAAACGCGCCGACGGCGTCGCTTGACCAGATATAAGGGCAGCAAAGCAGGCACGTTGTAGGGCATTTAAACGCAAAATAGCCCATACCATATATAGTATGCCTCACCTGCCGATGCATACTATATATAGTGTGTAATAACCGGCCAGGTTTTAGCCCAGGTCTTCCAATGTCACTTCTGGTCTTCTTCCTTCCCCTTTATTACATCACTCCAATTAGATATCCCTAACTCCCACAGTAAGCAGTCACTAACCAATTGATTGCACGAGCAACCTTTGCTTAAACAATATTGTTTGAGATAGTCCTTTGCACCTTTTGGCAGGATAATGTTCAATCTGTCGTAATTATTGCCATTATAATCATTGTTGTATTTAGTCTTATTAAAAGCCATATATTACAGCTCCTTTGTGCAGGTTGTACAAAGTTTTTAACAAATAATGTACAAAGTGCAAGAAAAATCAATATCGCCTGTTTTATATGGTAAAATAACAGCCATATAATACATAAATACATAGGCGATGTAAAAATTGGTTAAAAAGATGACCATAAAAGTACTATACACATTGCTCAAGGTGTGATATACTACGCTTGCAAGGTTGAGAGAGAGAGCAACAGAGAGAGCCTTGCGACACCAGTTAGCAACAGTTGCCCCACCTACGACGAAAAGCGCGTAACGTGCAGGAAAAGAAGCGCAATGCTTCCCCCGTCGTAAATGGGCGTGATATCGGGAACGAATCACAAGAGGATCTTGACAAGTTCACACGAGCGCAAACACAAGGCAAGCGCAATGATTTGATTCGATGTTATGCGGGAAAATCCTGCTAACAAATATAATTAAATCCGCTTATAAAGCGGGGAAAGAGGAAGTATTTATGTCTATCAATCTCAACGAAAAGAAAGTTATTAATCCTGCTTTCTACTACCTGCGCAACGACGAAAAGCGCGTAGCGGTCCTTGCTATCGACAACGGCGTTGTAACGCTTGAAGGCGAAGCCTGCGTTGAAGGCTCGGCCCCTTCGCAAGTTACCTTTGCCGAACTTGACAAGGCACTGAACAAAGTTTTCAGCGACGACGCGAAGCGCGTAAACGCTGAAACACTGAAAAGCAACGCCGACGCAATGCGCAACAGTGACAACCTGCTTGAAGCAATCCGCGATAATGCCAATTACACAGCCATTTCCTACAAAGTCGAAACCATAAACGAAACAACCTACAAAGTCACAAAACGCGAAACCATGAAGCTTTTCCCCTTCTCAAACGTTGAAATATCACCACTTGACTTTTCCGACGTTCGCGAAGCAATAGTTTCCTATGACGTTAACCCGAAACAGTTTAACGGCCGCATGTTAAACGACGCGATAGCAAAGTTCTACAACGACAACAATCTATCAATTGACTGTTCAGCAAAGCGCTTACACGTCGCGAAGCATTGTATCTCTAACAAGTACAACCCCGTCAAGGGCAAGTTCACGAGCGCAACCCGCAACGATGATATCTGTTATGCAATGGTATGCGCAGAAGATATCCTTGCATAAAGAGGGCAACAGCCCTCTTTTTTAATACGCAATAGTTAGACGTGTCTAACAGGCCCGCCGTTCCGGCGGTGGGCCTTCTTTTCGTGCTTGCTTTGTGTCTGCGCTTGTGTGATTATATCCCGCGAATTGTCTATCCCATATCCGCGTCATGCAGTTGTGGGCTTGTTTGCCGCGCCTATCTTTACGACAGTAAAGTGCTCCGCTCTTTACGCAAGTAAAGCCCTGCGGCAACGTCCAGCGACGAGCGGCGGCTATGTCACGGCTCTATCCGGTTCAGAGATAGTCACGCGGTACGGTAAACAGTCAGGCGAAAAGCTGCGATTCAACGCAATCTTTCTGCCCCTCTGCGAGTCCGAGCATAATGCTTGCAAGCGCTGCGCAATAGGTGCGCTGATTTGCGAGTGTTTGCGGGAAGGTTTACGATGAGACGAGATAGAGACTCCTTCCGAATCTGTATAACCTGGGCAATGCTGAAACGCAATAACTATACCATTTTCAGGTCGCCACTCAACTGTAGCGGCCTTTTTCATGCCCAACCACAAGCGCACGAGCTTGTGAGGGTAGTCGTTTACAACTTAATTAACAGGGCTGTCGTGCCCAGAAAGAGAGGTCACTATGTCTATGTCTAACGCAACCATTATGTCCATTGACCGCAAGGCCGCAAAGGCCGCATACCGTCGCTTCCTGAAGGTCAGGAAGCGCAATCGTCAGCTTGCCCGCAAGCTTGCCCGTGAGCAGAAACATCTGAACCGCGTCATGAGCGAGGTGTTTGACTATGCCTAACTGGGTGTTTGGCGCTGCGGCACTGGCGCTTCTGGCGCTGGCCACTGTCATTATAGAGGCAATCCAGAATCACCGCGAGCAAAAGCTTCTTCATGCCATTTTTGATGGCGACCGTATGCAGTCCCAGCGGGCGTATTATGCCCATAAGTATGACCGCATCGGCGGTTACGACTTCGTGAAGTCGATGAATATTGAAAGGCGGTACTTCTGATGGGTATGACGAAAAAAGCGGCATATTATGCGCTGCTCGACCTTGGTTATAGCAGGGCGCATGCCTTGCAGTTGGCAAAGCGTTGTTATCCGTTCGTGACCTACCCTGCGCGGTTTATGTATGATGTTGGTCATTTTACGTATCTTGTCGACACAGACGCAAAAAACGTGGACGTGCTCGACCGTAATACGAATGAGGCTAATATTGGTGTTGTTTATGACGACTTCAAGAAAGTCGTTGCCGCACACGAAAGGGGTGAATTCTGTGCCTAAAAAATTTCTCGTCGTCGCTGAACTCCCGGACTTTTGGTTTGAGGAGTTTGAATATGTGTGTTCCAAGTGGTTTAACTCCTGGCATCAAGCGTTGACCTATGCGCGTCAACAGGATGCGAAGGGTCGGTGTGTAACAATGTATTACAACAGGAGAGAATACTGCTTCGATGCGGGCGATGACCCCGCTAATATCTGGCAGTATTTTGTGCAAGAGTGAAAGGAGAATATTATGGCTTACAAAGATGCGAATTGGCACGACGTCTGGGGGTTTATTGTCGAGTACAACATTGACAGGAACATGGACTCCGCCACAGTGGCCGCGCTATGTCACTACGTGCGCCACAACCCTGTAACAATCCGAGAGATAGCAATCATGTTGTCGGTCTACGCTCTTATGAGCGTTGACGAAGTCACCCGCCGTATGCTGGCGCTGGCGGCATAAGTCAGAATCAAAGTCAAATCCAAAAACTGATTTTAGAGGGGCAGGGCTGAAAACCCACCCCTTGTTTTATTGAGGAGGTATCTAATCTATGGCTGTTCATCTTGGTTGCGGCCTCGTGCAGTCTGAGCACGATGGGAAGATGCTGAACATTCCCAGTATCAGCACATCCTGCCTTAGGAACCCGCGCTGCATTGCGCGGATGAAGGCCGGAGATAGCGTTTGCTCAAAATGCTACGCCGCCGCATACATGGCGTTCCGGAAGGGTTTAGCCGACGCTATGGAGCGAAACTTCGACATACTCAACGACCACGTTCTGTCCGACGAGGAGCTCGAAGGAATTGGCATCAAGTTCACGCCGAAGATGGAAGCGGGAAATCCGCGCCATTATGCTCGCATTGAATCTTTCGGAGACAGCGCGTCCGTTACCCATGCGAGGAATCATCTGCGTATCATCAAGCGCAATGGACTCTTGCGCTGGGGGCTGTGGACCAAGAACGACGACCATTACGGTGAAGCCCTTGAAATCGAGGGCAAGCCGGAAAATCTCAGTCTTGGCTATAGCTCGCCAAAACTAAACGAGGTCGCCGACATCGAGAAGCTTCACCCCGTGTTCAGGAGCAATATGGATTTCGTCTTCACGGTCTTCGAGGACTGGTATATCGAGAAGCACGGAATCATCATCAACTGTGGTGCAAGGGCTTGCGCTCCGTGTGGAGCTTGCTATGAGGCAAACCAGCCTGACGCGGACGGTATCCACCGCGTCAAATATATCAACGAGCGCAAGAAGTAATTGCGCTTATCTACTATAGTAAAAAGAGCCGAAATGAAATCCAATTCGGATTCCCCGACCGTGGTTCCCCGACTGAAAACCCACCCCATACGGTCAGCGGAGCCCGAAATGAATCTCGTTTTGGATTTCAGCGGCGGCTCTTGTGGACGAAAACCCACCCCGAAAGGAGACACACTATGGAGAAACCCGTTGAATACATCGTCAGGGTTTACGACGGACCCGATACCTACGAGTATGAATACTCGAATCCAGAACACGCCAACGAAGCGCGGGACTGGGAGCGCGAACACGGCAACAGCGCCAGCCTCTTTGCCTACTACTGGGACGGCGTCAACCGTCGCGAAGAGTTTATCCGCTAATGGCGGAACCAGAAAGGAGATTGAATCATGAGCAAGCAGTATTTCCCAATCACATCGGACCGGGATCAGACCATAAACTTCATGCGCGTTGACTTCGTCTACAACAAGGGCGGAATGAACGTCTGGACGTACAAGCGGGAGCCCCGTGGTTACTACCTGATGTTCACGCCGGTCCAGCGTGACGGAATCATGGAGGGCTTCACGGCCTTCACCGGCAAGAAGTACATCATCACTGAGGTCTCCAGGGCTTCCGCGAAAGCGGAACGGGAAGCAAAAGCTGAAGCTGACCAGTTCATCGAAGACATGCTGGAGCACGTTTGTGAACAGCTTGGCTGTCATCTGGTCAGAGAGGAGCAGGAATGAAAATCAGGTTTTATCAGGTGACGATGAATCGTCACTATGACTATCCGGCTGCTGTGCCTGTGACGGAATCGGAAACCATTGTTAATCGCATCGGTCTATCACCCACCGTCAAGAATGTGAAGCGCTTCATCGAGCGTCACACAGACCTTATGATCGACACCCGCTGGATGAGCGTCGCGGAGCAAATCCACGACGGTATGTCATGCGGGTACTTTTCAATCAACCTTGTGACCGGAACAGAATTTGAAACCTGTTCCATCGGATTTATGGAGGTGTAATCATGAAACGCTCGTTTGAATGGCATGGAAATAAATACTTCCTGCTCGGAACCGGATCGGACGGAGATTATTATTGGCTCCAGGAGGCTTCGTTTGATTGTGGCTGGTACTGGAGTATCGGCTACATAGAAACATTCACGAATAATAAAGCTCCGTGGAGGAGCGCAGATATAGCCAGTCACAGCCATTTTAAGTACATGATGGAACGCCAAAAAAACGACTTTGGCGGACCAATGAATTGGTATGACGCGTTCCGTGCCGTTTTTCATGAGACGCCGCTGACGGATTCAGAAGTATGGACCGTGATAGAAATCATGAGGAGCCTGTACACGGCGCGTGATTACTCGGATATGCTTTACCATGGCGGATCGTATTACACCAGAAACCCTGTCGCAGAAACCATAAAGAACGCAGCGGAATACGGGCGGATCAACAAAGTGGTCATCCCTGCCTTGCTCGAAAACCTGTACAAAATCTTGGACGGAACAGGAAAGGAGAACTAACCATGACTGAAGTCTATCGTCAGACGGGCGCCTATGCCCGCGAACACAACGAGCTCGACCAGTACCGTGAGTCGCACCGGCTCAACTATGAATGCAAGCGCGACATCGAGAAGGGCATCGCCGCCGCCTTCGACGGAATGCGCCTCGCTAATGGACCGGAGCAGGAAGTGCTCGCTAAGTACGGCGCGGACCGTGTGTCCTACGTCCTCGCCAACACGCTTCAGGAACTGCGCTACGATGGCCGCTTCAGCCGGAGCAATAAAGAGTGGGCGAACGGAATCACAATTACACCCAGCGAAAACAACTGCTATCTGATCGTGAACACCCATCCCGCCGTGCTGGATGGATTCGTAAATAAGGTCCGAAAGATTATCGGACAGTGAAAGGAGAACGGAATGGATAATCAATCGCATTTCAAATGGGAACTGACCCGCGATGAACTGGACACCATCTGGTGGGCGCTGACCGAGCGCGAAACATCCATGCGGAAGAAAGCCGAGCGTGTACACAACGGCGAGAAACTGGGTTGCACGGAAGCAGAATATCACAGCATGGCCAACAAATGTTTAGACTTGTACGGCCAAATCAATCGTATGCGGAACCGCTACTGGTAAGAAAGGAGACAAAAACCATGACTATTAAGCGCGACATCCTCGGAACCGTAATCGAAATCAAATTGTCCGAGCAGGAAGTGCTCGCCGCCCACCGTGCCTATCTGGAACAGGAGCTCGGTAAGATGAGCGCTCCTCTCCCCCAGCCCACAAAGTGTGAGATGATTCAGAAGCCGCAGCCGGATTGCAATCCGAAACTTGTTGTTGCTGTGGCCGTAAAGGAAGATCCTGGGTTCATGGTCCGGCTAAAGGAATGCGCCAATGAAATCGCCAACACGGAAAACACATGGGGCGTGAAAAAAGTCCTGAGCCGATACGAAGAAGATATGCTGAGAGCCAGCCAAGCGGGAATGACCGGAAAGGAGATTGCCGCAATCATTGGTGTTAGCGATAAAACAACATGGAAACACATCGACAGGGTTCGTCGCCGCAACGTTACTGCCGCCTGACGGACTCAGAAAGGAGAGGCAATATGGGTTACTACACCAACTATAATCTTGACGTGAACAACGTGAACACTAAAGCGGAACATCAGGCAATTGTGGAAAAGCTCAACGAACTGGAGGTCGCCCGCTACGTTTTTGATGATGACTACTGGAGCGAGGATCAGAAGGCGTCATTCTTTTTCAGCATAGATCCGGTGGAGTGGTATGACCACGATGAGGACATGCGGAAGATCGCCAAAGCCTTCCCAGAAAAGACCTTCAAGCTCAACGGAGCCAGAGAAGATGACGATGACCGCTGGTACTGCTTGTATAAAGGCGAAGACAGCGAATACATTCAGGCCATTATCACCTGGCCGGAACCAAAGCGGATTAAGTGGAAGGAGTTATGGAAATGAAAATCGTTTATCAGGTGACCGTAACGGACGAAGATGTCAGACAGAACGTAATGGACGTTATTGATGAAATGGAAGGTGAAATCGAGTTTCACAACGACGATGAGAAGTCCAACTTTATCACAGACTGCACTGAGAACATCTGCGATAAATACGAAAGCGAATATTGGAACCACGAATTGTCGTACATGGACTATGAAGAAGAAGTCCTGGATTTGGCAAGGGAATATGGAATCAGGAAGGACTGACGATGAGAGCGAAGGATTACCTGAAGCTCAATCGGACGGCAGCGGTCGAGCTCCGGGCGCTTGATGAGTATTTACTGAGGCTGTGCGGAACAGCATTTGACTGGAGATTCGTCAACATGTACGACATCCCTCTTCTGGCCGGAACGATAAACGGACACGAGTTCCTCGTGAACCTCAGCCTGCCGATGAAGAAGGTGAAATACTGGATCGATGGAGCCGTAAAGGAGAGTGATGACTATCACGGCTTCAGCGAAGAAGAGCTCGCAATCGAAATCTCGAACTGGTCCGGCAGGAATTTCTTGTATGAAATCGAATCTCTTATTTGACATCGGAACCCAAAACGAATTAGGATTATGAAGGGAGTGGAGTAAATGAGAGCGTCGGACTGGGGCATACTAATCTTACTCGTTATCCTTTTTGGCCAATACTACTACAGGATGAACAAAGCACAGAAGGATCTGTTTAAGGAACAGGCGATAAAGTATCAATTGCTCCCGAAGTACGGTGTATTTGATCAGCACACAATAAAGAATTATCTGAGCAAATTTACAGAGCCAAGCGTCCATGTGTATTTCGGCAGCCTGCAAAATGTCGCGCAGAGTGTTCCGATGATGCGGCTCGGATCGATTGACACTGCGATGAGAAAGTACTATAGCTGGTACGGGTTCCTGTATATCGCAATGTACATCATGTATTATCAGGATTCTATGCCGCAAATCGCCAGACGGATGGCGCACGAGCTTGAGAAGTACTGGCCGGAAGGAATGACATGGCGAAAAGCCACGAAGTACTTAACGGAATTAAATCAACAAGAGATTTATGAACTCGGAAACAAAGCTATATACTACGCAAAGCTTTACATGACGCTTCCGCCGGAAATCAAGGCGAAACTCGATGATAAAAAACAGCGCAAAAAGTTCCTGAAAGAGGAAGGAATAATCTAACGGAACCACAATTGAATATGGATCGTTACGAAGTATGAGGACTGTCTGGAACGGCAGTCCTCTTTAATTACGAAAGGAGACAGACGGAATGGTAACAAACACATTCGGGCTGAAGATGGACGGCCTCGCTCAGGCCGCAGCCGCCACCGAAGATTATGGTTGGCGCGGACTCAGATACAACGAACTCTTCTACAATATGCGGACCGGTAAGGTGTGGCTGGTCAAGCAGACCAGTCTGAACCAGGCCGCCTGTACTAAATATGATAACCCCAGCATCGTGAAGATTGGCAACCTGACGGACCAGTATACAGAACAGAAACTGGCGGTAAGGATTTACCGTGGGCTCATCAAACAGGGGAGGATCAGAAAATCATGAAAAAGATGTCTGAGGTCTATGCGGAACTGGTCGCCGCGATGCCGCCGGAAGAAATCGACCATCATGAGTCGGACCTGTATGTGAAGGCCACGCCGGTCAGTATTCGGATCATCAAAGAGGCTGATATCCCCCACGGAATGGCGGAACGGTTTGTAGACCAAATCACAGGAACCGTCTGGTACGACCTGGCGTTTGCTTACATGCCCTTCTGGGCGGAAAGGATTGGAAAATAATATGGCAGACTACACTCGTTACTCTATGGAAGTCGATGGAATCAAAACCGATGAAGAACTGAAGGCGTTTGAATACAAACTCAGAGAGCTCGACCTCATTGGATACATCTTCGATGACGGCCCTTGGAAAGCAAAGAATGGTATCTACCAGTGGGGACATTACGATGAGCAGGACTGGAAAGCATGCGAGGAAACGATGCGGCTTCTTGGTAAAATGTTTCCGAAATTCACGTTCAAGCTCATGTGCTACGGTGAAGGGATTGATGACAACTGGGTGCTGTATCTGAAGAACAACGTTTGGCAGTGGGTCAAAGCGGAATGCATTGCACCCGCTCCCGACTGGGCGGAATGGCGCGGCGACTGGACAATGTGAAGGGAGAACCGGAATGACATTTGAAGTGAAAACCCGCTGGGCTGTAACGCCTGACTGTTACCTGAGTGTTGGCCAATATGAACGCGGCAAGCACATCGCCATCAGCATCTGGTCTGAATCGGAAGGACCGTTCGCTGACCTGACCGTGAACCTCGACAAGGTCAAGCGGTTCCCGAGGAACTACGCTTTCGTGGACGTGAACAATTTTCCAGAGGCTGAAGCCATGATCAAACAATTGGGCATTGGAACACGAATTGAAAACGAATTCGGTTTCAGCGGATACTGCGCTTACCCGCTGTATCAGTTCGATGAAGAAGCAATTAAGAAATGGATGGAGGGATGAAAATGACTATCGGAGATTTGGCGGACGTATATCAGGGACACATGGTTGTTATGGGAGCGGACAAGATAACGCTCGCAGACACGATCCGTGACCACGGGGATTTTCCGTTCGACCTTATCAATGTGCGGATTGAAGGACTCTTGCCGCTGAAATATCCAAGCGGAGAGTTTTATGTAGAAATCACTGTCGACCTGTAACGAAAGGAGATAAGTATGGAACTGGAAGTCAAAACGAAGCTCGGAACCCTGATGGCCTCTGCGGACGGCGACGTCAGTTATCCGGGAATCATGATATATCTTGTGCGTGACGACGGAATGAGAATCCTGTATGCCTGGGTCGAAGTCGACGAGACAGAAGCGGAACCAGTGCTGAAGGTGCATGCGTTCAACAGCTACGACGACGAGCCCGAGTTTGATTTGGACCAGACAGCGGACGACATCAATAATTATGGAGAGGAGACGGAATGATGAAGAGGTATCGGATTGAGTTTAACGGTGTGATTGAGATTGAAGCCGAGGATGAGGACGAAGCGTGGTCGACCTTTGGATGTATGTCCGACGAAGAAGTACGCGGGAACATCAGCTACATCGATGTAGAAGAGGTTGAGTAAGGAAGGAGCGATAATCGTGAAAAAGATTCAGTTTGGACTGACGGAAGAGCAGATGCTGATCACGAAGGGATGGACGGTTGTGCCGTCTGACAGCAACGACCCCACGCAGCCCGTGCTGTTCATCCCGCCGCTTGAGTCGGACGAGCGTCCGTTCATTAAAATGTCCGATGGAACCAGAATCAACGTCACAGCCAATATGTGCGACGCCATCTACCGCTACGTGGATCGGGAGTCTGCCGCCGATGATTTGAATTACTTCACGAACGATAAGTATGAGGGCGGCGAGTTCATTGAGCATAAGGACGAGATTGAGGAATGCAAGGAAGATATCATCGACAACTACATTGAGCGCCGGAACGGAGCGGAATCGTGGTGGGATGATATGCGCGACAGCATCAAGTATTCACTGGGATTGTATTAAGGAAGGAGCGATAAACATGAAACCGTTTAAGGAACTCAGCCGTAGAGAGCGCATGAACGAACTGCTGGTGCATGTAAACCAGATCATGCATCGTATCTATCCAGACCGTGAACTCTGGGTGGACTACGTTAAGCCGGACGAGGAAAGCATCAAGACCTTCAGCGACTGGACTCAGAAGAGACTTGGAATTCTGACTGGAGATGAATACCTAATCGTCAGCGAAGGGCCCCGCATGGAGAGTGTCCTGTACGCAGTGAATATTTCGGCGGACTCAGAACTCACAGCGATGGACGAACTGTTTCATCTGCTGAGCTACAAGTTTTAAGGAGCGTTGTGATGGTAACGGATTATGAAAGATGGCGTGATGGTATGCAGGATAGGCCGGAGCCCGAAACAATGAGTCTTGAAGACCTGGTCTCCGAACTGATTAAATGGTTGCCGAAGGATGAACACCGCATATGGAGCCCTGACGGAGACAAAATTCTGTGTGAGACTGAACAGCTTGCTGAAGACATCGCCGACTTCATAGATGCGCTCTATGGCACACCTGTAGCAAACACAGGATACTACGCCCCAGAAGAGGATGCGCGGAACGGCGAAACAGACCAGCAGACCGGCTGGTATTATGTGACGATAGATTAAGGCGGAAGGAGAAAATGATATGACGTTATTTGGTGGATATGAGTGCAAGACGACTTTCTGGAACGACTTCGAGATTGCAGAACGATTCGGAAAAGATGCTCTGATGGACACCTTCAACAGGGCGTTCGGTGAGTGGAAGAACAACTACATCTACCTGACAGAATTGGTCATGGTGATGAACCACAAGCTGTGGTACTGGTACGAGAAAAAGCACGATCACCCATATGTGGAACTGTACAACGTTTTCTACGATAAGAGCTCATGCTATGCGGAAGAGAATCTGAAAGGCAATGAGCTCAGCTACTACTACAGGACGACAGACTGAAAGGAGAATCGTTATGAAGTATCGCGAATACAAGAAAGAATACATCGGCGAATCCGACAGCGCTGTACTGGTAGTGCTGTCTCAGACGTATGACGGTGCGCTTGAAGCGGCGCCACTGAAGTTTGGTCAGGACCACGCATACAGCGCATATATCGTGGACCAGAACTGTGACCCGCCCCAGCTTGAGGGATGGAACCTTGAGATCATCAGGATTGGCGCTGGTTGGTTCCGCATCTACGATGACCACGAGGGAATCGTGATGCAGAAAGATTTCGATAACGTGCTCCGTATTTACCGGCGCGGTGAGATGGGCTGTATCATCCAGGCGTACTGATAGGAGTGTAAACATGAAGTATATCGACTATATGGAACAGCATCCGAAAGAGAACATGAGTTGGTGCAGGCCGTTCCTGTCAGATGACGGACACGCGCTTGCTCTCAACGAGGGCGACCCGACCTGTCGCTTCCCAGACGGAACGATAGGCGGGCAGGAACTGATGAAGCGATTTGCAATGGAAGTCAATCCATCATATGATTTATACAGCGGATGGGATGACATTCATATAGCGCTCGAGTGCATGCACGAAGTCGGCTGCGTGGACTGTCCGTTTTCCGACATGTGCGAAGTGATGAACGATGAACTGGAGGGATGAGGAATGAATAAGGAGCGCAGGAAGCAGTTACAGGAAGTGATCAACAAGATTTCCGAAGCGCACGACCTGCTCGACGAGATATTGAGTGACGAGCAGAACGCCTTCGACAATATGCCGGAGGGGCTCCAGTCTTCGGAACGCGGTGAGACTATGGAAGAAGGCATCTACAACATGGAAGAGGCGCGTGATAACCTCGAAGACATTACCAGCACACTCGAAGAAGTAATGGGATAGGAGAGATGAGCGATGACGGAAGACACTTATATCAAGTGTATTGACGGTAAATGGTATGCCTTTGCGGCAGACACAAAGGATTGGAAAGCATATTCGATTGGTAGCGACAATCCGAGCAGAGGCAGAGACGGCACGCGTTGGGTGGCGCCACTGAACGACAGTGGAATCAAATATGTGGCTATCTGGTCGACGTCCAGAAGCGGCGCTTATCAGAAAGCCCGTCGGAATGGCAATTACTGCGGCGAAATGAAATGGTAAGGAGACAACACCATGACGAAGCTCACGAAGGAAGAGGCCAAGAAGGAACTGTTCGATGCGCTGAACATTGACCATCCAATCATCTTTCATGTCTACGAGACCGACATTACGGACGGATATGTGGTGGGATCGGGGATCATCGGAGCGCCCGATGACCTGTACGACACAGACCGCTTCTACGATATCGGATATGATAACCACGACGTGGAAGAAATCCATGTCGACAGCGTCACGACCTACATGATTGGTGAGGGCGGGGATAGCGAACATGCTGACTCCAGCGATTGCGCTGTCATAGAGGATATGCTGAACAACCGACGGACAGCTGGCGGACTGATGGAGTTCCTTGAACACGACGCCGACGTCATCTCTGATTGTGGCGCTGGGTATGTGGACAACCCGTGCTATGAGCCTGAAGACGACGATTACGACATATAATAGGAAGAAACCCATGCATGCTTTATCCAATGGATAGAAACGGAAGGAGATTTGATTATGAAGATAGTATTCTCAGCGGAAACATTCAAGAGAATGATGAAGGTTTGTTCGTCGGTGGTCATCAAGAAGGACGATGGCCGCAGGATGCTCCAGTACATCTGCATTGATGTTGGTTACGACGGAACATTTACTGCGTGTGGTGTGAACGGGCATGAGCTTGCCAAGTACAAAGGGGTATGCGAGGCTGACGGAGAGGGACGTGTCTTCATTAAGCCGGTCAAGACGCCAAAGGACGCGACCAGGGTCGTGGTCGACGGTACAGATGGAACAAGGACCATTGTTGAGTATCAGATGTACAGCCGTGTATTCTCCACAGAGGTACAGATAGTCGATAAAGGCGAGTTTATCGCTTACGACAATGTGATCCCTAAACCAGAGGAGCGAGATGTCCTTTCGATTGCGGTCGATCCGAAATCCATGATTGAGTTAATGTCTGGCTTGAAGGACTTTAAGTCTGTAAAGATGTCCTTCAGAAGACCGCTCGACAGCATCCTGATTACACCGAATCATTACACGGAAGGCGAAGTCACTTGCGTCCTGCTACCAATGCGTGTCGCTTGATGGTAGCGGACCATGATTGACACGTCTTAGCGATTTGACAGGCCGAAATAGTATATGTATACTGTGTATCTGAAAGGAGGCCGGTTTGAAATGAAAGTTCAAGACCCAGGAAATCTGCTGATACCATTTGATAAGGTTAAAGAACTGGTCCATGACAAACTTGTTAAAACACTCGACTTAAAGGCAGATGTTAACAGTGATGTTCTCAGAACATTGGAATTGTTCTTCCTCGAACTGGAGATGCAGCTCTATGTGGATGACATCTGGGACCCAGACTGGCGGCTCGATTACCTGGAGGGCGTCATCGATTTTGTAGAAGAAGCGAAGTTGGTCACAAAAAAGCAGGCACAGTGGCTGCGCCAATACCATGACTGGATTATCGGGAACGATGACATGTTTGGCGACGTGGAGGATTACAGGAAGGCACTCGGAATCAAAACCCCTATTCGATATCTGGAAAAAGAAGAAGACGCAGAATAACAGAATATGAAAGGAGCCGCATAGCGGACGCACGGTGAAAACTGTGCGTGTTTTTTTATTATGACGGTAACGATGATTGTGGATGGCGTGGAACATGATGTCAACCTAAGCGAAGCAGAAGTTCAGGAGCTTCTGAGGAGCACGAAAAAAGAGCCGTATGGACCCGTGGAGACAGGAGAGAAGTATTACTCCGTTGATAACTTTGGAGATATTGTCGCACAGCAAGATGATAACACAGAGGCAGACGAACTCTACTACGATTTCGTAAACTATTGGGCGGACAAGGAGACCTGCGAAATGGACAGGAGAGCTGATCTTCTGGTCAGACGGCTCCGTAGGTTCGCTATGGAGAACGGCGGTTACTTCGACAAAGACACAGACGACCTGACGTTGTCGTGGTGTTTGGAACCGGCGGACAAGCCATCATTGAAAGAGGTGCGCATCTATAAGCGATACACGAGTCGCGTCGGAATGGTGGGCTTCGCCTCATGGGATGCTGCGCGGGACGCTTTAACGCAGTTCCGCGACGAAATCATCTGGTATCTGTACACTTACCTGCCGAGCAAGGAGATGAAATAATGGCGCTGATCAAGTATTCATGTGAAGTTTGTCACCGGCTCTGGGATACAGAGGAGCAGGCGGACGCCTGTGAAGCGACGCACAAAGGAGCGACCGAAATTCTGGAATGCCGTTACAAAAAGAAAGCGCAGCCGGAACTGTATCCCTCCAGCCTGCTGATGAAAATGGCGGACGGAAAACAAATCGTCTACTACATGGGGCGGGCAGAGAAGCAGCCCGGAACACCTCTTCATTACGAGTCTGTCCCCTACCCCACTGACCCGACTGGCGGACAGTAAAGGAACAGTAAATCGGATTAAGCGCCGACGGCGAGCGGCTATCCGATGCGGATTAAGAACCGCCAGTGAGCGGGCATCCGCGTGAAAGGAATATTTGAAGTTAGGGAGTTTGTTCTCCGGGTCCGGCGGCTTTGAGTTCGCCGGACTTTTTTGTAACATAACGCCGAGTTGGAATTCCGAGATTGCTGGCTTCCCTCGTTCTGTGACGGATCGCTGGTTTCCAGACACAAAGCAGTTAGGCGACGTGACGAAGATTAAGGGGGGTGATGTTGAAGCGGTTGACCTGATTACATTTGGGTCGCCGTGTTAGCCAGGACCTCTCTATCGCCGGTAACCGTGCCGGAATCCATGATGGAACCAGAAGCTCACTGTTCTTTGAAGCGATCAGAATCATAAAGGAGATGCGCGATGCCACAAACAACCTGTATCCAAGGTTTGCAGTCTGGGAAAACGTTAGCGGCGCCTTTAGCTCCCACAATGGAGCAGACTTCCATGCCGTCCTCGAAGCGTTCTGTCAGGTCGCAGGAACCGACATTCATGTACCTTTCCCTGAAGTCAACAAAGGAAAGTGGGCAAAAGCCGGAACCATCGTGGGAGATGGTTTCTCGATTGCCTGGCGTCTCTACAATGCCGTCGGTTGGGGCGTTCCCCAGCGTCGAGAGAGAGTCTTCCTTATCGCAGATTTTGGAAGTGAACGTGCCGGAGAAATACTATTTGAGCCAGAAGGCGGCGACGGGAATTCTTCGCAGGGCTTCCAAGCGTGGAAAAAATTTACCGACGCAGTTAATGGAAGCGCTGGAAGAAGTGATAGCGATTTCCTCTACGCCTTCAAAGAGCGAGCCGGAAAACCCGGCGGCGGAAAAGGAATCCTGATTGGCGATGGACATGTGTTCACGCTGGCGACGGGCTCCAGTCAGAACATCTGCTGTAAGGTATGGGACGCTCGTGGCAACGGAGACGGCGATACCACATGTACGATTACAGGCGACCATAACAATCGGATAACCGATTACACAGCCGTTGTTGTGCAACCAAGTAAATACTTCTCCATGCAGCGCTTTGATGAGTATAAGGAAAGCGACGCGGCATCAACGCTCAAACAGCGCGACTACAAGGATGTCACCGATATTATAGTAGAGGAACGGGAACCAAAAACGAAACGGAAATATATTGTCCGGCGGCTAACACCAACGGAAAGCCTGAAGCTTCAGGGGTTACCGTGTTTCTGGTGTAACGATATTCCAGGCCGTTCGGATACAGCGGTGTATAAGCTGGCCGGGAACGGAATAGCGGTTCCGTGTGCTGTAGATGTGTTGGAAAAAATCGAACGAGCTTACAGGAGAGATTTGAGATGGACAATTACAATTCAGGAGTAATGGATTTATGGCATGCACTGAAAATGATTTGGCAGGAGATGCCGACCTCCGCTGTTTGCGGGATGTTTGGTTGGGGTGAGTCATACGATTTTGATTTCGATGATATCTTTTGTGAAGACCCGATGACCCTGATAACAAAGGTCAAGGAATACAAACAGAGAAAAAACCCGACAAAGAAGCAGGTCATCGCGGCGCTGAAGTGCCTCGGCAACCCAGAGTCGGACTCATGGGATTATAAGAAGTGCTCAGAAACGGGATGTCCGTTCGCCAGTAATGAGGATGGATGCGCTGCGCCTATCACACAAAGCCTCTTCAAGTATTTTCCAGAGCTTTGTGATGACGGCGCTGATAAACCTGTCAAAGCCCGCCCAATAAAAAAGCATGAGTTGTCGTTGTTGAAGCCCGGAGATAAGGTCTGGTGGACACTGTGTGATTGTGAACAGAAGCCGGATTGTGAGACTATCACCTATATCAACAAGAACATCATACGCTATGAGCCCGGTCATGGATTTGACGTCGTCGATAATTACGCAAAGGAGAATGGTTTTATTCTGTGGTATGACGAGCCAACAGAGGAAGACATCGACGGTGTCGATTTGAAAGGATTGCGCGATGACTGATAACGGGATGCCTGACAGGGAGAAGGTTATCAGGGCCGTTGAAACTTGTTTTGATAGCTGGATTGATAAGCACCGGAACATAGGTCTTGATTTGCATGAAGTCGAGCGGTTGAAACGAGAAGCGCTGGAGATGCTGAAAGAGCAGGAAGCTGTTGAACCAAAACTTGTCGATGTAAACACATGGACTTGTGGTGAATGTGGTGCGTTGATCGGTTGGGAGGAATTTGCACAGTCAGGATTGGAACTGGTCAAGTACAAGTTCTGCACGGAATGCGGAAGGGCGGTGAAATGGGGATGACATATTCTTCGATTGAAAAAATCCGACCGAAAGCGAGTATCCAATGGGACAATGGCAACGACGGGCGGGATGGGCGTTATTATATCGAATATCGCTGCCCCGTGTGCGGTCGAAGGATATTCTATTATGGGCGCGATAACGCATGTGATCAGTGCGGAACATTTTACGATTGGGGAAAGCGTGAACCAGTCATCGAAATAACGAGGTGCGTGAAATGGGATGAGTGACCAATATAATACAGACGGGATAATGGTTTTCCAAAAGGCAAGTCAAAGACCTGTAACAGATAACGCCTTTGAAAGCATTGAACGCGCAATAGCGTTTGACGTGAGAGACTGGTCTCAAGACCGGAGAAGTGCATGGATCTATGCCATCGTGTTCGGCTGGGAGTACGAGGACGCCTGGGATGAAGTGGCTAAGAAATTCGGCTGGGATGAAGAAGACCGTAAAAGAGCACGCTCACTGCATGTGCAATGGGAAATGGCAAAGGCGGTGAAGTGGGATGCCTGACCGGGAAAGGGTCATTTACGATCTTGAACGATGTACGTGCCACGTTCCGGACGCTTGCCGGGATTGCTCAAAATACGCCAGCGGAACCGTGATGAAATGCATGGAAAGCCTGATGATGGACGCGTTGGAACTGCTGAAAGAGCAAGAACCAGTTAAACCAACAGTCAACGTTGATACTTGGATTTGTTCCAAATGCGGTCATACATTAGAAAGTCAAGAACTTATTGATGACAATGAGAATCCTCAGGTGCTTATCCATGAGCAATATAATTATTGCCCGAACTGCGGAAAGGCGGTGAAGTGGAATGAGTGAGTGTGAACGATGCCAGTATTGCCATGGCTACAAATCCTATGCAAACCGACAAGCGAAACGAACGGCCTATTATTGCAGACATACGGACCAACAAAGCATAAAAAAATTTTTTGACGATCATAAGATTTTGAAAATGCCGGGGTTTATCGGGTTTTCAAAACAGAACGGCGGTTTTCCAATCAAGAAAACGCCGAAGTGGTGTCCACTGCGAAAGGAAGGCGAAACAGGATGATCAATAGAGAAAACTGTCCTCTGCGACACGCAAACGGGAACTGTCTTCCGGTCGGCGGATTCTGCACTTCGGTTAATGACGAAATTTGCAAATGGCTGAAGAATGCTTATGAGCATGGGAAACACGATGGTGTAGAGCAGTATTTACGAGAACGCGAAGAAGATGAAGAATGGGAATAAGGCGGTGAAGCGGGATGAGTGAATACACAGGAGGGCCGCTTGACAGATTAGCCGATTTGTTCATGAGAGCACTGAGAACGGATGACCCTCAAACGAAAGCCAATTTAATCAATGAATGGAACGAAGAAATCAAGTTTATCAATTCTGTATTAAAAGGATGGTGAAGTGTGATGAATGAGTACAAAGAAGGACAGTATATCATTTACCAGAACGGCGATAGATTCGAGATCGGGAAGATCAAGCGCCTCACGCCGACCGGCGCGTTTGTATGGTACTCATGCGGTGATACTGCTGCAAATACCCCGTATGACTGTATGCACCCAATCCAGAATGCTTATGTGATCGGCGAGACAGGGCTTGGAGGGTGTATGACATGAGGCTGATTGATGCAGATACGCTGAAAGAAGACTTGACTCGATTCTACGCCGGAGAGGTTACAGCCAGAGATTTGATTGACGAACAGCCAACCATCGGCGGCTGGATCAGCGTTAAGGACAGATTGCCGGAAACACGTCATGCTGTACTTGTGTACACGCCGCATTATAAAAACATATGGGCGGCTTCAATGCACGAAGACGGGAATTGGTGTATATGGTCACCACACAGCGGAGTATATTTGGACCCAGATTGGCACGGGCCGATCACCCATTGGATGCCGCTGCCAGAACCTCCAAAAAGCTTAAATAGGAGAATAAAAATGATGATAGTAAATCACGACGAAGCGCACAAAGATTGTTTCTCGTGCGCAAATGCGTTTGTAGATGATAACGATAATCTGCATTGCATGGCCTGCGGGCATAACCATGAAGAAGTCGTAAAGGACGACGATGTGTGCGAAGATTGGAATTAAAATAGGAATATGAGTTATGAGCGAAGATCAAATCAAACTATTAAAACAAGCCTTAGCCACATATACGTTTTTTATCGAACAGAACATGGGTGATAAATTTGATGTGGATGATTCCAACGACTTCTTTCGTATGAAAGAAAAACTGTCTGAAATCATTGGCGTTGATGTGACATAAATAACACTTTGAGAATTGGCTGAAAGAGAGGACGAAGACGGATGGTTGAGTTCGCAAGAATAAGAAGCGATTATTCACATGATACATTGTTATTGATATCCAGATCTGAAGATGGTGATGTCGGTATAAAAATCGTAGGTGACGGTGAAATGCGTATTGCCACTGATGGAGGGCATCTTCATGGCGATGCTCTTGTAAGGGTTATTGACGCCTTTCAGACTTTGATAAATGTGATAAATTGCTACGATATACCGATCAATCCTGTTTAATGACAGCAACTTAAATAGGAGTTTATATTATGGATAATTGCCCTATCTGTAAGTTGAAAATTGGCGAAAAAACAGTTCAAAGTCCAATTGCGCCGTCCCTGTGTTGGCTTGAAACAAGTCGAAGTAAAGGCGGATATATCATTATGAAGTTCGGATATGGCGACGATTATGAACACATTTTCTATAGCCCACGGTATTGTCCAGAGTGCGGGAAGAAAAATGAGCCAGTTACCTAAATAGGAGTTTTGAACATGACCCGTAGAAACACATTTATACCGTTAGAAATTCAATGCTTCTGGTGTAACGGGCAAATGGAAAGAGGGACGGTTATATCTGGTGAACTCAATTGCGTGACGTATTTTTGCGAGCGATGTGGTGGAGTATCACACTTCGCAGTAAATGACAAGCAGAGAATAAGCAGTATTGAAGTTGAGTATAAATCGCCAGACAAAGGGACTCAAATAGGAGGATAAGAGCGATGGATTGTCCGTGGTATTTAGGGTTTCAGGCCACAGAAGAATGCCTCAAAACATGCACCATCACAGAAGAAAACCGGGATTATTCGATATGCCCCGAAAGCACCAGCGACGATGATGCTTATATGGACATGGCTTAAAATAGGAGTTTGTATGATATATCACTTGAGCTGTCCATATTGCTTCCATCTTTGGTGGAGTAAAAATGGATTTCCTAAAAGATGTCCAAAGTGTAGAAAACAACTTAAATAACACTATTGATGGGTGGGCAAGATGAAAGCTAAACAGTATTTTGAAAAATATGGGGAATCAATCTGGAAAGAAGCCCATGAGCCTGATGTTCACACTGATGGGCCGATAGCAAAGATGTTCATCGAATTCTCATCTGAAATGAAAGAGATTATAACCCGCAGAAACGCGAAAACCGATAACGCGGTAATGGCTATCATTTCAGAACAGAACCAAAAATGGAATTCAGTTGTCAATATGTTTGTAAAGCAATATGGAATTTCACCGATTGCAAGAGATGGATTTGCAAAAGGATTCAAACAACAGCTTGGAATTTAAATAACACGAAGGTAGATGCAAAGTGAGTATACTAATCGGTTTGTGCATTGTAGCGATTGGTTTCATAACTATAGTCGCTGGCGTAATAGTTGGAGAACGCCTTATACTTAGGTGGCACATGGAAATGCACGAAATGCGGATATAAAAGACACGAAGGAACGGCTGTCAATCCTTGGAAATTTAAGCGACGTAAATAGGAGCTTGTAGCAATGAGTGATTGGATAAAATGTACACCTGATACAATGCCAAAGACAAACGACGAGGTATTGACAACATATATTGTCAACGGCAATAAGAAACGGCGTTTTGTAGAGTCTGCAAGGTGGTTTGGTGATGGCAAAGAAGGGCACGGGATCTCTGTGTGGGACGAATACAGGGTACCTGGAACGCGAAAAGAAGTGCTCGCGTGGATGCCTATGCCGAAGCCGTATAGTGATTAAAATAGGAGTTATAAATGATTAAGTGGATAAAACGTATGCTTGAATTGCACAGAAAACGGAAGACCTGTTATTTCAGGACGAGACCATACTTTCATCCGCCTTGCAAGTATCCAAATAATGAAGAATGTAAATTGTGTAGGTATAAAAAATAGCAATTTACGGGTCGTTTAACTGCTCCAACCCAAAGACCGGGAGACAAGGACGCTGACAGAAAACCATGTTAGTATGTAGGGAAAGCCTGCCCCGTAGCCATGTAACTTAAGTAGGAGTAATGAGTATTTATATATGTGCTTTGAAGAAAGGTACACATACGGGAACGAGCCAAGTCAAAAGCAGTTAATGGACGCTCTTGATGTGCTAAAAGCCGAACGCTTAGCGAGATGGCAAACGATGATGACTGAGCAGGAAAAAGCTGAGATTGAACAAGCGCACAATTTGTGCATATTCATGCTTAAGAAAGCTTTGGGTTAAATAGGGGTTTGATATGGAAAAGAAAGCGTGCTATTACCGCCTTTTGGTCGGGGTTACGCCCGACAGGCCGACCTGTGATAAGTATCATCCCGATGGATGCGATGACTGTATATATTATATGCCGACGTTTGAAGATTCAGAAGATTCAAAAGTGGCACAAAATGGAGGGGAACTAAAGCCAACGAAAGGAGCTCGTGAGATATGTGGGAACGACTCTACAGATTCAGACACAAGCTATTCGACCTGATCGAGAATGTGGATGATGGATACCATAAGAGCTATGAAGGAGCGATGGACGTACGGTTCCACTACCCAAACATATTTGAAGATGAACCGGTAGAGAAGGTCGACTTTGTAGAAATCGAAGTCCACTGCTATCTGCTGATAAACGGACGGCACATCACGTTTGAGGGCAAGACGTTCGACGATGCTTTGGATAAAGCAGAAGCGTGGCTTGAGCGTGTGACGGAAGAGGAAGGTTTCTGATAATGATTCCACTGCTGCTCATTGGTTTTCTTCTTGTCGTTGTTGCTGGCGTCTGGCTGTTGATTATGACGGACGAAGAAGCGTTCTGGTTATCAACGACGTTGCGGTCGCACGAGTCTGACTGATTCAAAAGGAGACAGAAATGGTGATCAATCCATCTACAGTTTATTGGATGAACGTGCTGTGTCATGTGCGGGAAATCGTACAGGTGCTGATGATATCGTCTGCTATTTTTTGCACGATATCGCTTATATGTGGTTGGATAATCGATGACGAACAAGAAAAGGCATGGTGTCGGACCTTTGCCTGCATTATGGCTATCATCTGCCTCGTTATGATTTTCCTATACATATTCATACCGGATAAACAGACCCTGGCAGAGATCATGCTGGCCAGACACATCCGTGTTGATGAGACTGGGTGGACCCCAAAGCTGGTAAGAGAGACAGCGGATTACGTCGTCAAGGCGTTCAAGCAAATCAAGTGAGGTGTGTTATGAAGATAATCGATTTTGAGAAGAAAGGGAATGTCGTCAGGTTCTACCTCGGTCAGGATAATCTGGAAGACTGGCACGGCGATGACTGGAATGACAGGCCATACGAGTACAACGCCGGAACTGTGTACGATGAGTTTCTTGCTGGATACAGAGATATCGCGTTCGATTTTGACTCGGTTGTTCTGGAGCCAAAGGATGACTATGAAAACCATGGCAATTCAAAGTACTGTAAAGACGATATGCGGAACAGGGATGTGCCGTGCATCATTGTTGTGCCTGACGATGTTATTGAGGACAATTGTTGTGGGGATGAATTCAATAGGTACGTTGGCAGCGACCGTGTAACAAAATTCTACTTTGGCGACAGGATGGAGCCTGACTATGTATACGATGCTCCACCGAAGCGTGATGAAAACTATAGGCTGATCGCAAAACCGGCAAACGGGGGTTGATAAAATGCAGGAAGTGAAGCACAACGGAATCACCAAGTATATCTACCAGCGTCTTCTGGCCTTCATCGGAAATCCGTATGGGGTCGCCGGATTGATGGGCAACCTCTACGCGGAATCAGGTCTGCGCTCTGACAACCTTCAGAACAGCTTCGAGCAGAAGCTCGGTATGACAGACGAAGAGTATACAGACGCCGTCACGAACGGCACGTATACGAAATTCGCCAACGACGGTGCTGGATACGGCTTGGCGCAGTGGACCAATAGTGCCCGGAAACAAAATCTGCTTGGTCTGTCGAAAGCAATGGGCGCGGCCATTGACAGTGTGGAGATGCAAATCATTTTCCTGATCCTTGAGCTCCAGAATTACTCACTCGTATGGAACGTCCTGACAAAAACGTCAAGTTCGTATGAAGCGTCTGATGCGGTATTGGAACACTACGAGAAACCAGCTACGATAACTGACTCCTCGCGGGACAACAGGCGTTCATTCAGCGTACAGTACTATCAGCTGTATGGGAGCGATGAAAAAATAGCTTACAGTAATGATGAATCTGTCATGTTTGCTGGTGTGCTGAAGCGTGGAAGTCGTGGTGCTGATGTCAGGACGCTCCAGCAGCAACTGAAAAGGCTTGGCTATGCTGGCGGAACGCTTGCTGTGGACGGTGCATATGGAGAGAAAACGGGAGCGGCTGTCAGTGAGTTTCAGAGGGATTACCACCTGTACTCTGACGGAAAAGCTGGGGCTGTCACACAGTATGTGCTTAGGCTTCAAGAGCGTGATGGATCGAGATACACAGTTGTGATTGGCAACCTCGATTTCACCAGCGCAATGGAGCTTTATCACAAGTACAAAGACGCGATCATCAGAGAGGGACATGTCGATGCAAAAAATTCCGACTTTGTTTAAGCGCGAGTTTATCGACCGTCATGTTGTTAAAATTCTGCCGGAAGTCACGCCTGGGCTGGAATGGGTGTTGCTTGGCGGCGGCATCCCCACAGTTAAGTATGACGGCTCCTGCTGTGCAATCATTGACGGTGTGTTCTATAAGCGCTATGACGCGAAACGGAACAAGGATGGTATCCAGAAGTCTCCCCCACCGGGAGCTATTCCATGCTGCGACCCAGACCCTGTGACCGGCCACTGGCCGCACTGGGTAAAGATAGACGCGGGGAAACCGGAAGACAGATGGTTCATTGAGGCATACATAAACACGGGGCGTGACCGTGAACTTACAGACGGAACGTATGAGGCCGTCGGTCCCCACTTTCAAGGCAACCCGTATCACTTGAATTTTGAACACCTTATCAAGCACGGCGAGGACGTTATCCGTCTTCCAGACCGTAGCTTTGAAGCTATCAGGGAATACCTGCAATGGAATCACATTGAGGGTATCGTCTTCTGGAAGGATGGCAAGCCGGAATGCAAAATCAAACGTTCGGACTTCGGCTTCCCGTGGCCGATTCTTAAATGTTAACGATTTGTTAAGTTGGTGTCCGCAAAAAGACTTAATTTGCGGACACTCATAAAAACGGCAAGTAGAAATCATAAACGCCTGATAGCACACGACATTTGTGAACAGGCTCTCTAAAAAGAACCGGACAAACCTGTCCTGTACAAACACACGGCTTGTCCGTTAACATAAATATGCGATCGCGAAACGACGGAAAAAGAAGGAGAAGAGAGAATGAAGGAATTGTTTGTTCTGCGTAACGTCGCCGACCTGAAAGCCCATCCGAAGAACGACTATTACTTTGACCCCATCGAAGGGGACAAGTGGATCGAGTTCGTTGACTCGGTTAGGCTCCACGGCGTCATCAACCCAATCGTTATCGCGCCGGACGGAACGATTATCAGTGGGCATATGCGGGTCGAGGCTTGCAAGGCGCTCGGCATCAAGGAGATCAAGTGCTACATCCTTGATGTGAGCGAGGAAGATCAGGAGATCGCACTGATCGAGAGCAACGTCAGACAGCGCGGGACCATCAACAGCCCCTCAGTAAAGATGGGGCGCGTCATCAAGGCAATGGAACAGTACAAGAGCAAGGGCGAAGTCCGTAAGGAACTTCAGATCGACTACAACGTGGCCAGCAGGTCAAAGTGCCTCGCCGACATGCCGGAAGAGGTACAGGAGCTCATCGAACTGGACGTCATCTCTCCACGCACAGCGCTCAGCCTTGTGCGGAAGCTGACGCCGGAACAGCAGGTCGAGCTCGCCAAACAGCTTGCCCCCGTCCGCCAGTACACCCAGAACGAGATTGCGGCGGCGATCAAGGAGCTTCCGTCCAAGGAGAAGGTGGACGAGCTTCAGAGCAAGCTGGTCGAAGCCCAGAGGAACCAGAACGAGGATGAGCTCGAGCTTCGGCAGAAGGTCAATGAGCTCACCGAGCGTGAGCGCAAGGCGTATGAGGACCTTCAGGCGGAGAAGCGGGCGCGTCGGACCATGATTGCGGACTACGAGCGCAGGATTGAGAACGTGGAATCGCTTCTGGAGAATGCCTCCAGCAACGCCAAGGACCTGGTCGAGCTCGCTGAGGAACGCGACGAGTACATGAAGAGCGCGGAGACCGCTCAGTGCGACGCGGATCTGAAGCTTCTCTGCCAGTTGGTGGAGTCTGTGGCAAAGGGTCTGTCCGAGGTAGCGAACGACCCGACGCCGCTGTATGGCGACATGGCGACAAGGGCAAGCAGCGCCATCAGCGAACTGAGCGGCGTTCTGGAGAAGATTACCAGGCGTCTGAACACCGTGGACGGGGCGGCGTAAGCCGCCTTTGTCTCTGTTATTGGATCTAACCAATTATTATGTATCCCCGATACTGTATCACCCTGTATCATCGAAAGGAGAACGCATGGAAAACAAAGAGGATATCATGTCGATGAACCTGTATCAACGTCTGGCGAAAGTCAGAGATATCGCTGACGTCGTGCAGAAGAACAAGTCCGGCTATGGCTACAAGTACACGTCGGAAGACGAGATTCTGGCCAAGGTCAAAGCTGGCATGACGAAGTATCGTGTATCTATCTATCCAAGAGTGGACACGGAATGCTTCAATAGCCAGCCGCGCAACTACGAAAAAATGAAGTACGACAAGGCTGCTGGCAAGAACGTGACCACTACCGAAACAGAATGGCTGGGGGACGGGACGGTCGTTTATTCCGTTATCAACGATGACGATCCTAACGACCGCTTTGAAGTGACGTGGCCTATCTGCGGTTCGCAGTCAGACAAAGCACAGGCGTTTGGCTCAGCGCTGACTTATGCCAATCGTTACTTCTACCTGAAGTTCTTCAATATTGCCACATCCGAGGACGACCCCGACGAGTGGAAGCGAAAGAAGATGGAAGCGGCTGACGCGGAAGACGAGGCCGCAGCTAAGGTGGTTGTGCAGAAAATCGACGAGCTCTGCCGTGGTGGAATCACCGAAGAGAACAAGCAAGACATCATCAAGCTGGTCAAGAAGTACGCCAGGGATGGCGGGAAACCGTCAGGTAATTACCTGCTGATCAAGAAGCTGGATGACGCTAATGCCCTGTACACGGAACTGCGGCAGTTCTTCGATGGAACGGGAACAAAAACCAAGAAGACCGAAAAGAAAGAGGAGGCCAAGTAATTATGGGTTTCAGGAATGATGCGTATGCTAAGCTGTGGAAACTGGACATGAGCAGGAAGTACCCTGAAGGGCAGATTTCCATCTCCCGCAAAGACAAGACGACTGGTGAGTATGTCACGGACTTTCAGGGCTTCGTGACCTTCAACGGAAAGGCGGCTGAGGACATCCAGAAGGTGCCGAAGGAAGGCCGCTTCCAGATCAAGCAGTGTGATGTGTCCCGAGTCTTCAATAAAGAGAAGCAGCGGGAATATACGAACTTCCGCGTGTTTGAGATCGACGCCAACGTGGACAATGGTGGACAGCGCCAGCAGACGAGTGGCCGAGCTCCGGCGACCGCGAAAGGCGACGACAACATGAGTGTGGCGGAACTGGAAGCAAGGCTGGCCGAGGCGAAGCTCCGTGAGAGTGGGAAGAATGTTGTGGGAGATCCTGATGAACTCCCTTTTGAGTGACGGGTTAGCCTTCCCACACAAAAAGGCGGATGAGGCGATAGCGGTATGAGCTCACTGATTTACGACGACTGGACGTGGTCCTACAGCCGACTCAGCCTGTTCAATCAGTGCCCGTATGCGTTCGCGCTGAAATACCTGTACGGGGAAACGTCACAGTCAAACCAATACGCAGAGTTCGGCTCTTATATCCATAGCATACACGAGCAGTTTTACAATAAGGAATTGAAAGAGTCTGAGCTTGTCCCTTATTACATCGAACACTTCAGCGAAGTGAACAGCCGTATGAGCGGCGAAGCGAAAAGCAAATACTTCCTTGATGGGCTCAACTACTTTGAGGGCGGGATACGGGTTGTCCCGTCCTCAATCATTGGTGTGGAAAAGGTTATCAACTTCAAAGTTGCCAACTACAGGTTTGTTGGAATCATCGACCTGTTGTATCGGAACGAGGACGGTTCACTGACCATACTGGATCATAAGTCCCATAACCTGAAACCAAGGTCTGGCTGCGCCAAGCCGACTGCAACGGACAGGGAGTTGGATGACTATCTAAAACAACTCTATTTGTACGCTCACGGCGTTCATCAGCTGGGGTTAGGAAATGTCAGCACCCTTACGTTCAATTGCTTCAGGGGTTCTCAGATTATCGAAAACAGATATTCTAAAGCCAAGGAAGACGAGGCCGTTGAATGGGCGGTCAACACCATCGGGAAGATAGAGGATGCGACCGTCTTCGATCCGCGTCCAGACTGGTTCTACTGCCGCAATCTATGTGATTGCCGGGGCATCTGCGAGTACAAATAAACAGGGGTGATGATGTTGGATCAGATATCACAGGAAGCTATACGGGAAGCGAAGGAAAAGCTCGGCGACCGGCAGGCCGACATGATTGCCGATATCCTCTCCCTTGAACAGTACAATCAACAGCGGCGTATCGCCTGCTGTCCACTTCATAACGACAAGACGCCGAGCTTCAGCTATAACCCCCGGAGCAATAGTTTCTTCTGCTTTGGTTGTCACCGGACGGTCGATATTATTGACGCATGGATGATGAAGGGAGATACATTCCTTCAGGCGGTCGAGAAGTTGTTTACCGAGGCAGAGATGCCTCACAACTTCTCGTACCGTGGCGTCAAAGAAGACGACGAGACAGAGTTTTGCTATCCAGAGCCGACCTACGCCGAGAACAAAGAACGCGTCTACGCGTACTGGCAGCGCCGTTGCATCTCGCCGGAAACAATCGACGCTATGGATGTGCAGGAAGACCCGGATGGGAACACGCTGTTCCAGTTCTATGACTCTGCGGACGTCCTGAGGGCAGTCAAGTTCAGGCCGTCTCGCCCTGTCCCCCACGGCGAGCGGAAATGCTGGTGGATGAAGGATAAGAAGAACCCGGCGCTCAAGCCCTATGTCGGAATACTGTTCAACCAGCACAAGCTGAACATCTCCCAGCCTGTCATTATCTGCACAGGCGAAGGCGACGCGATGGCGGCGTATGAGTGTGGGTTCCATAACGCGTCCAGCATTCCCGGCGGAGACCAGAACCTGAATTGGGTATCGTACCAGTGGGATTTCCTGACAAAATGTCAGCAGTTCGTGCTGGTATATGATAACGATGAGTCTGGCAGGAAGTACATCAAAGAGATTACGCGCAGGCTTGGTGAGGACAGGTGTAAGGTGGTTGACCTGCCGGAGACCATCGAACTGGAAGATGGTTCGGTCAAGCATATCAAAGACTTGAACGAGCTCTTGTTCTACGGTGGCAAACAGGCTGTCATTAACGCCATCAACAACGCGCAGGAGCGGAAGATTGAGTCTGTTATCGACTGCTCAGACGTGCAGGATATCGACATGGATGGTATTGACGGCATGAAGACGGGGTTCAAGGAATTGGACTCATGCATTAACCGCTCGTATTGCGGAACTGTATCCATTGTGACGGGGGTTCCCGGCGCGGGCAAGACATCGTTTCTGTCCACTATCATTAATGAGGGCGTAGACCAGGGGTTTCCGACATGGGTCTACTCTGGCGAACTTTCCAATAGTGCATTAAGGAACTGGACTATCAAGTGCAGGGCTGGACAGTTCTGGCTGGAGAAGGTCGTACGCGATGGATTCACATCCTATCAGGTGGTGCCGGAAGCCATCAAGAGGATGGATGAGTACTATCGCGACAAGCTGTTGTTCTTCAAGGACACATATGACGCCACGCCTGATGCGCTGTTCCAATCACTGGAGTCATGCGTCAGGAAGTACGGTGTCAGGATGGCAGTCATCGACAACCTGTCGTCGGTCAACCTTGGCGCGTTCGGTGACCATTACTGGGATGAACAGAATAAGTTCATCAGGGACTGTATCGCAACAGCAAAACGACTGGATGTCATCATGTGGATCGTGCTTCACCCGAAGAAGATGGTCGAGTTCAATCGGGCGCCGGACCTATATGACCTGTCTGGCTCTGTTTCTGCGGCGAACCTCGCGCACAGGGTGTTTTCCCTGTACAGGGTCAAAGAAGAGGACAGACAGCCGGACAAGAATGGCAATCGCAGACCGTACACGGACTGCTCTGTACAGCTTCACATCGTCAAGGATCGGTTCACAAGCGCACTTGGCAGGGTCTATCCGCTGTACTATGACCCGAGCAGTCGGCGCTTCTATGACACGATGGAAACACTCAGGAAGAACTACTCATGGGATACACAGTTGCACACGGACCCGCTACCGTTTCTGACGGACGAGCAGGTGGCAATGATGCGTGGAGAACTCAATGATGACGACCCGATTTGAGGAGGGGTGAATGCCAAACTATGTGATGTACCACTGTCATAGCGATTACAGCCTGCTCGACAGTTGTACGAAGTTCAGCGATTACATCGAACTGGCGAAACGCGATGGCATGACGGCGATTGGGTCCAGCGAACACGGACTTCCGAGAGGCAACATCAGCAAGATGATCGCCTGCCAGGAAGCTGGGCTGAAATTCCTCTATGGTGTTGAGGTGTATCTGACCAGGACGTTGAGTGGTGAAAAGGTCAGAGACAATTACCACACCGTGCTGATTGCCAAGAACCACGAGGGCATGAAGGAAATCAACCTCGCGGTCAAGCTGGCCTCGCGTGACGACCACTTCTACTACCAGCCGAGGATGACATTTGATGAACTGATTCGGCTTTCAAAAAACGTGATTGTTATATCAGCCTGTGTCGCTTCGCCGCTAAGCAAGCTGCATGTCAGTGACGCGGACTACCAAAGACTGCTGAACCGCTACGATTATCTGGAGATACAGCACCATGACCACCCAATGCAGATAGCGTACAACCAACATCTGTACCAACTGTCGCTGGAGACAGGCAAGCCGCTCATCGCCGGGACGGACACACACTCCTCTACACCGTATAAGGCCGAGTGCCGCGACCTGCTGATGCTGGCCAAGGGCAAGTCGTTTCCCGATGAGGAGACCTTCGACCTGACTTATAAGACCTACGATGAATTAGTGGCTGCATATGAGAAACAGGGCGCCCTCCCCCGTGACGTGTATCTTCAGGCGATTGAGAACACGAACGTGATGGCGGCGAGCGTGGAAGAGTTCACCATCGACCGCAGTAACAAGTATCCGATATCGTATGGCTCTGCCGAAGAGGACGCAAGGCGGTACAAAGAACTGACATGGCAGATGTTCGAGGACAAGCTGAAGAATGGTGTGATACCAAAGAGTCAGGAATCTGCTTTTAGAAAGGCAATTGACGAAGAACTCGCGGCCTTTGAAAAGTTGGGCATGTGTGGCTTTATGCTGTCAGAGTCCGAGCTCGTAAGGTGGTGCCATGAAAACGGGATGCCGACAGGCCCAGCGCGTGGATCTGTTGGTGGCTCTCGCGTGGCATATGTGACTGATATTATTGACCTGAATCCAGAAGATTACGGTACGATCTTTAGCCGCTTCTGTAACGCTGATCGTATTAGCATAGGTGATATCGACGTTGATGTCATAGATACCGATAGGCCCAAAATATTTAACCATATCATAGAGAGATTTGGTGACCGAAAAACGGCGCGGGTATCAGCTTACGGCGGTATCGCAGACAAAGGCGCGATTGATGATATTTGCCGTGGTCTCAAGAATAAATATGTTATGGAGCATAGGCCAGACTTAAACATCAGAACCTATACAGACCAAGATGTGCCGGAGTTCCCATACACATTGAGAAAAGCTGACCAGGTTAAGAAGGAATTCACAGAAAATCCTGATGAAGCAAAAGAAAAATACAAAGAAGTGTTCTATTACTTCGACGGCATGGTCAACACAATCGTAAGTCAATCAGTTCATGCGGCTGGCATGGTTATTTCTCCGTGTACGCTCGATGACAACTATGGCACATTCTTCAACTCTGGCGAACATTGCTTGTTGCTGAACATGGATGAAGCTCACGATGTCGGCATGTGTAAATATGACTTGCTGATCCTGACAAACATCAAAATAATTGACGATGTCTATAAAGCAATAGGAAAACCATTCCCTAAAATGCACGAAATCGACTTTAACGATCAGGATGTATGGCGCGATATGCGCCGCAGTCAGTGGGGCGTCTTCCAGGCTGAGTCTGATTTCTTTTTTAATAGTCTGAAGCGTATGAAACCAACAAACATAAAAGAAATGGCATTGTTGACGGCTTCAATACGTCCTTCCGGCGCGTCTTATCGCGATGATGTGTTTGACAGAAAAGTTCACACGAACCCCACGAGGGAAATGGATGAGTTGTTCAAAGACAACTTCGGCTTTGTCGTCTATCAGGAAGATATTTCCCGCGCCCTCATAGAGCTCTGCGGCTTTAGCGGTAGCCAAGCTGACACGGTACGTCGTGACATTGCCAAGAAAGACCCCGAAAAGATAGCCAAAGATATCGTGCTGATCAAGCAGGGATATATTGACCATTCCAATAAACCTCGCGAAGAAGCAGAGCATGATGTTGCAGAACTGCTTCAGGTAATTTCAGATGCAAGTGGATATGCATTTAACTATTCCCATGCAGTCGCCTACTGCATGATTGGTTTTCTTTGCGCATACTGCCGCTATTATTATCCGATTGAATTCTGCACCGCCTATCTCAATGGCGCTCATTCACAAGACGATATCTACCACGGCACGACACTCGCCCAGACCTACGGCATCAACATCCAGCCACCGACCTTCGGCCACTCCGGCGATGAGTACACCTTCGACAGAGCGACCAACACCATTTATCAGGGGTTCGACTCGGTTAAAGATATGGAGTCTGGCGTCGGCCAGCGCATGGCCGAGCTTGAAAAGACCGCGCCAACAGACTCTGCGGTCGATCTGTTCCGTTATCTCAGGAGCAACGGTATCGGCAATAAACAGCTTGAGATACTCATAGACATCGGGTTTTTTGCCAATTTCGGCAATGTCAGGAAGTTGCAGAAAATCCTTGAAAACGCTATCGCTCTCAAGTGGGGAGACATGACATGGCTCGCGCACGAAAAACTCCCGAGGTTTAGCTTTGAAGCCGGTGCGCTCTCCGCCTATGCAGAGCGCAGGACAGAGAAGAACTGGAAGGTCAAAGACGGCGCTGGCCTGTTACGGTATATGGGGCGCATCGTCGACGATCAGAACGTACAGGACGAACCGTTGTCCGAGAAGTTTAGCAAGTGGATGAACTACCTTGGTTATATCCCGGCGATGGGCGCGGACTTCAGGGCAAAGATGTATGTCTCAACCGACCCGAGAGAACTCAGGTCCAAGAAGACGGGTAAGGTATGGGCGCACTGCATATCGGCAATTTCGCTGAGAACTGCCGAAATGCATGAATGGCTGATACCGAGCGGCTTCTACATCAACAAGCTTAAGAAGGGAGACGTGATCCAGGTCGTCGGCGGGCGCGAAGGATTCAGCGTTGGTGATTATAACGGTATGCCGACATATCGCCTGTATAACTACAAGGTAACCAATGTTTAAGGAGGGCTTATGAAAACACTGACGCGCATTGTATCAGCAACACTGTTGTTTTCTTTGGTTTGTCTGGCGCTATTGCTCTGCTTCGGTTACCGCACAGCTGTTTCCGATAGCATCACATCAGACACAATCAAGCCAGACCCGTCCATCGTCCTGCTTGAACCCACGCCGACCCCTGTCCCGAAGACTGTGCTGATCTTCTGCTCGCGCCAGCCCACTATGATGACAGGCGACCCCGTCAGGCTGACGTCAAAGCTGACTGGCTTTGATGGCCTGAGCGTGAGCTACCAATGGCAGTGTGACAAAGGCGGCGGATTTGAGGACGTGGCTGGGGCGACAAGCGATTCCTATACGTTTCCAGCCACAAGTGAGACCCTTGGCTGGTCATGGCGGCTGGTGGTCACATATAACACCGATTAACGATTGACAGGAGATGGTGCCAGTGCAGACGCGAAGCGACAGCGCCACTATCAGTAAGCTCAAGGCGGAGATAAAGCGGCACGAGGCACTCGAGCGCAAGCTGTTTGAGATACTGGTGTCGGTGCCGATCAGGAAGACAACCGATATCTACGAAGAGCTCTGGAATTACGCGGAAGAGCAGTCGGGTTTTATACCCGAAGAGGAAGATTTCTATGATGAGGTGTAAAAATTGCACCTTGCCGGGAAGGAAAGTGCAGAATGTCAGAAGAGAAGAAGACATACTTTTTAGAACATACGGCTTTCCCGTGGGATATCACATACTGCGGGAGCGAGAAGTGTCGGCGCAGGGACTGCGTCAGACATCTGTGTCACGTACATAATGTAAAACATGTGACATCAATGAAGCCAGACGGCCTGCCGTTACTTTATTCGATGGCTGACTTTGGCAGTGTGTGCGAGGACTATACGGAGGATCAGAATGCAGGTTGAATTGATTTCCTATACCAACGACCCGCTGTTTACGTGTGAACAGGCGGCGTGTGAGTGTTACGACTCCGTGCCGGACAAAGAGCATCCATCCAGGATACTCGGTTCGTGCATCAAAAGCGGGCATCAGTCCGTCAGTGAACACGCGAACTTCACGTTTAGGGTGACCGGCATTAGTCGCGCCTGTCTCGCCCAACTGACAAGGCACAGGCTGGCAGCGTTCTCTGTGCGTTCACAGCGGTACTGCGGAGAAGGCGAGTTTGGCTACGTGACGCCGCCGTCCATTGAGCAAAATCCAAACGCGAGAGAGACGTATCACGCGTTGATGCAGACCATCAAGAACGTTTATAACTACTACACGCAAGACCTCGGTATAGCCAATGAGGACGCGAGATTCGTCCTGCCAAACGCGTGTGAGACGACGCTGACGATGACGGTCAATCTACGTGAGCTCATCCATATCTGCCACGAGAGGCTGTGCAGTCGAGCTCAATGGGAGATCAGGTGGCTGGTGTCAAAGATGGCCGATCTTGTGGCGGAGAAATTTCCTGAGACAGAGCAGTGGCTGGTGCCGAAATGCGAAAAGGACCCGGCGCACCCGTTCTGTACTGAGCGGCAGTGCTGTGGGCGGCATAAGAAACTTTCGGAGGGGTATAGGGATGAGTGAGAAGGTAGACCATCCGTCATATTACAATCGCGGCAAGGTCGAGGTGATCGACTTTATTGAAGACTGGGACCTTGATTTCTCTATGGGGTGCTTTGTGAAGTATGTGTGCCGCGCTGGACACAAATCGGATGCGGTTGAGGACCTCGAGAAGGCCAAGTGGTATATCAAGCGATACACAGAACATCCGAGCGAGCCGGGATTCGATGGCACTTATGATTGGCGGGAGTACGCAGAATCCCAGGGGCTGTGCCGCGAGTTGTGCATTGCGATGCAATTGGCGCACGACATGTATTTCACGCCGGACGAGCTTGTTCTGAACGATATTTTGTTTCTGATTGATATAGCGATCAAAGATATTAAAGCAAAAACATTCACGCCAAGCGTGACGTTTGAATCGGGGTGTAAGGAATAATGGGCTATAAACTTTACGGACTTCATGGCTGCGGCATGTGTGCTGCGCTTGAACAGCAGATGCGGGAAAAGGGTGTCCCGTACGAAAAAATCGAGGACAAGGAAAAGATCATGGCGATGGATCTGGATAGTATTCCGGCGCTTGATACGGGCGACAAGGTAATGTATTTTCCAGAGGCCATCAGGTTTCTTCGGAATACACAGTTTATCTACACATAAATAACATTACACGAAAGGGTGATCTCCTATGACGGATGCTGAAAAGCGGCTCCTGCTTGATCAATATTTACCATTCATGAATGACCTTGACTTCATTGACCGCTATTGCAACGCTGAAAACGCGGCCTCGGGCAGTGAGGTCGATCCAAACTCCAACGTCCGCAATAAGAACGTCGCTACGCTGGAGAGCGAGATTCATAAAAAGAAGAACATCTTTGCCAATCGGCTTCGCATGTTTAACACGATTAAAGAAATCTACGGCGAAGACCTCGCCTATCAATATTTGTATGACCTTGAGCACCACATCATATACCGTAACGACGAGACAGGTTTGGTCGGAAAACCATATTGCGCTGCTATCTCACTTTACCCCCTGCTGGTCAGCGGTCTGAAGGGTGTGGGCGGGCAGTCCTCTGCCCCCAAGAACCTGGAGTCCTACTGCGGCAACTACATCAACCTTGTGTTCGCGGTCTCCGCGCTGATCCTCGGCGCTTGTGCGACTCCCGAGTTCCTGACCATCTTCGATTACTTTGCGCGTAAGGATATGGGCGAAGACTACTGGCAGCATCCTGACCGTGTCGTCTTTGACTCTCCTATCCGCAAACGCACCATTGATCAGTATATCTGTGATAAGTTCCAGCAGGTGGTGTACTCCCTGAATCAGCCCGCAGGCAGCAGAACATACCAGAGTCCGTTTATCAACTTCTCCTATTTCGATAAAGAATACTTCGACGCTTTGTTCAATGGATATTACTTCCCCGATGGCACACAGCCAAAGTGGGAGAGCTTGCAGTGGCTACAAAAACGCTTCATGAAATGGTTTAATGAGGAGAGAAGAAAGGTAATCCTCACGTTCCCAGTGGAGACGTTCTCAATCCTTAATAATGGGGAAAGCTTTCCTGATGAAGACTCTTTTAATTGGATCGCTCAGATGTATAGCGAGGGGCATAGCTTCTTCACGTATACGTCTGATACAGTAGATAGTTTGAGTTCTTGTTGTAGATTGCGAAACGGTATTGATCTCGAAGAAAACGTATTCAGCTATTCTCTCGGCGCTGGCTCCATCCAAACCGGCAGCCTCTGCGTTATTACTCTGAATATCAGCCGCACTGTACAGGACGCGAAGCGTGAGGGTCGCGACATCTCTGACATGATTACCGAGCGCGTATCCCGTATCCACAAGTATCTGATTGCCTTCCGCAAGATCCTTCAGGATATGATTGACGCACATATGATCCCGATTTATGAGGAGCCGATGTTCATCGATCCCAACAAGTGCTATCTGACTGTCGGCATCAACGGCCTGAATGAGGGTGCTGAATTCCTTGGCATTGAGCCTTCCAACAATGAAGACTACCAGCAGTATGTGGCCTCTATTCTGAAACCGATTTACGAACTCGATAAGGCGGATCGCGTCGCCGGGAAATACAAGTTTAACTGCGAGTGCATCCCAGGTGAGTCAGTCGGTGTGCGCTTCCGCAAGTGGGATGCCCGTGACGGCTATTGGGTTCCCGACCGTATCGCGTACAACAGCTACATCTACCGCTCTGACGACCCAAACATCCAGCCCACCGAGAAGTTCGTCATGCATGGCGAGAACTATACCCAGTGGCTCGACGGCGGTTCCGCTCTGCATCTGAACCTCAATGAGCACCTGACCAAAGAGCAGTACAAACGGCTGTTGAAGCTCGCTGCCAAGAACAAGACCGGACTGTTCACCATGAATATCCCGAACACCGTCTGCAAATCCTGCGGTCATATCTCCAAGCATTACCTCCAGAAGTGCCCTGAGTGCGGCAGCGAGGATGTCGACTACGCGGTTCGCCCCATTGGCTACCTAACACTTGTGTCACGCTGGTCGCTTGAGCGGCAGGAGGAGTTCAAGAAGCGGTACTTCGCAGATCCGCAGAAAGTTGATGAGGTAAAGAATGATTAAATACGTCTCTCACGCCATTACCTTCGCCGAAGTCCCTGACGAGATCAGTCTGACCCTGGCCATCTCTAACTGCGGTGGCCACTGCCAAGGCTGTCACTCGCCGGAGCTCCGGCAGGATATTGGGCGTGACCTCGAAACCGACCTTCCAGACCTGATCAAAAAGTATCGTAACCAAATCACCTGTGTTTGCTTCCTCGGCCAAGGTAACGATATCGATGCACTCAATGAGTGTATCGCCTACTGCCACTATCACGGCCTGAACTCATGCCTGTATACAGGGCGAGACTCTTTCGATGTATTCCAGACGCCCTACTTGACATATCTCAAGGTCGGGCCATACGACGAAAAGCTCGGCGGCGTCGACAAAGTGACGACCAATCAGAAGATGTATCAATTCTATTGGGCGCCAGATATCAGCGCATCGATGATGGTTACGCGATACGATATCACACACAAATTCTGGCGCAAGCCTGTGGTGTGACATATGGTTTAAGAAAATCAGAGCCGATGGAGGAAGAGTATGCAGGTCGCTGAAATGTCAAGAGAGGATTTTGAAAAAGTTCCAGAGCGAAAACACTTTGATGAACAGATTGGCTTGTTTAACTCTCTTGTGATTCTTCCGATGGACTATTTACACGACAGCGGTTATAAGTGTATGGATTTTATTGCCGTTGATAATAATGATGAACCGATATGTAGGCTGTCGGGATATTCAGATGTTTTGCATCTTGATGGGATTGGCGGGTGTGGAGAGCATAACGGGAGAATTGCCACTAATAGGCCGGTTGAAGGGTGGTCGATTGATTGTTTACCATGCGGTCTTTTGAGAGTTTTTTGTAAAGGATGGATAGCAGCAGGTGCTGCTGTTAGTAGCTTTGAGGTTTTCTTTCATGATAGGAACGAAAAAAGATAAGTGTGTTAATCAGGAGTTTAAGCGGTGGCGGAATAGGTAGACGCTTACACTACGCCGGTTGATATGACATATGTCTTATCTTCTAAGAAGAGCTACGGCACGTTACCACCTGTGGTCCCAAGTCGGCCGTTGGAATGCTCTTTATGTGAGGTGCAAATCCTCACCCGCTTAACGAAATAACATTTTTCTGCGGTGGTGCAAGCATAGCACTCCGCCGGGGTGTAGGCGTAGCAGTCGATAGCCGGGGGCAATGACAGGTGAAATGCCTGTCCCGCATTAAACAACACTTAAACAGGAGTTATAGCATGAAAGCAATTGTAAAATTTAACGCCTGTCTTGAAATTGATATTGATGACAAGCTGCGAGAAAAGATTGTTTCGGAAGATGAGCAAGTTAAACAATTGAAATGCTTGTTAATGGAAGAATGCGGTTGCGAGCAAGTTGAAATAAGCGAGTATCACATGGAACTTAATTAACACTTTGGTTAGAGCCCGACACGCCTCTGATGACGGTGATTCAAGCGGACCACGTCAGGACATTTGGCTGAGAATGCCGTCACATTCTCTGCGACTTCAATAGGAGTTTTGTATGATTGGACTAAAGAGTTCCATGCCTGATAAATGTCTTTGTTGTCCATGTCTGCATACCATATTGGTAGACGGTATGGCAGTTCGTTTCTGTATGGCTGAACACAGGGAAATCGTTATTATGTCGGAAAATGAAGTAAAAGATTCTCCAAAATGGATAAACTTTCCGAAGCCAGGCTGGTGCCCTTGGGTTGAAGTAAATTAAACAGGAGAACAAAGTATGAAAGACTATAGTTTTGCCCAACAGACAGATGAACTCAAGAGGCTAATCGCAGAGCATCCAGATTATCAAATCGTAGTGCTTGCAGGCGAGGAGGCATACATCGGCGATTATGCGTGGACGTGCTGTAGTGATGTCAGGTTTGCTATTGGTGAAATCTTAGACACGGACTATTACGATTATGACGATGCCATTATTACCGATAGAGAGAGACTGGAAGAAATAATAGAAGATCGTCTTTATGATGAGTTTGAGAGCGATGAACTGGACAAGGCCGTGAAAGACAAGATGGCGGAGCTTGAACCGTATTGGAAGAATGTTATTTTTATATACGCAACAAACTAAAATAGGAGCTTAAGCGGTGGCGGAACAGGTAGACGCAGAGATCAGACTTGACTGGTAGTAATCGGCGCGTAGGCCCATGTGGCGGATGTGGATGCGACACCACTGTTAAAAAAGCATAACGGTTGCGCTGGTGCCAAACGAGGAGCGTACAGGCTGAAAGCTCCCGCCAATCAGGGGTTGCTTCAAATCCAGTCATGTGAGGTGCAAATCCTCACCCGCTTTAACGTAAATAGGAGCATAACGTATGACGAACAATGAGAGGCAAGAACACAAATACTCATACTACTTGAATGGCACTCTTTACTTTGTCTGGCTTCGCAATGATGAAGTTGGCATATTTGCTGAGCGGTATGGTGTTAATCTCACGAGAATTGACTAACTCAAATAGGAGTTTAAATGATTAAGTGGATAAAACGTATGCTTGAATTGCACAGAAAACGAAAGACCTGTTATTTCAGGACGAGACCATACTTTCATCCGCCTTGCAAGTATCCAAATAATGAAGAATGTAAATTGTGTAGGTATAAAAAGTAAATGTTCTTTTAGTCAAACACGATTTACCAAATCTTGATTATATAAATCGACATTATATATTAAGGAGGTGAAGCTATGTACAAACCTAAACCAAAGGCGATTTACTACAGCAAAGACAAAGTCCGCTATGATTATCCAAGCAAAAAGTACGTTTGGAAAGAAGGCAAGAGTGGCACATTGTGGTCGATGGGAACATATCCTACAAAGATTAGGCCATGCGATCTGTCTGATGACTACATCAAAGTATATCTGTATGGCGACTACAAATACCTGAGAGCGTCTGGCATCAAAGACATGTACTACAAGCCAAACATGTGGATTAACCATTTTCTAAAGGATGATGTCCTATACATCTCCTACGGTAAGCCGCTAATAATTGCGCCCGACAGGTATGGTTATGAGCGATGTGACAACTATGACGTCGCCCTGTTTGGCAACGACATCATGCTCTTTATAGCAGCTGCCAAACGTTACTCCAACTACGACGTCAGTAAGTTTGAACAAGCGATTAAAGACAAGCTCATCCACTTCAGGACCAAATTTCCAGAAGATGCGGCGCACATTTCCAATGGTTGGGATTACAGGCCGGAAGACTATGATAATAAAATAAAGGAATTGGCGAGACATGAATGGTAATAAAGAGAAACAGATCGCACGACGCCAGAAAATACTCGAGATTATCACGAGCGAGCGCGTCGACAGTGTTCCTGAGCTCCGCGAAAAGCTCGATGCAGAGGGCTACCACTGCGACCGCGCCACCGTCTACAGAGATATCCAGGCGATGGGACTCATCACCGCCGTTCAAAGAGATGGCACGGTTGGCATAGCGACCCCAGAGAGAGTCGCCTATGAGAGTGTGTCAGAGCGCTTGTCTAAGCTGACGGTGGAAGCTGTATACGATGTTGTCAGTTATAAGGACATGGTAAAGATACGCTGTGTGCGCGGGTGCGCGGAGGCTGTTGCCGCTTCTGTTGAGGGGCTGAGGCTCCAAGAGGTGTTTTGCTGCATGTCGTCGTTTGATTATGTGATAGTTATATGCCTGCACGAAGAGGGCGCCGCAAAGGTGGCTGATATATTAAGAAGGGCGGTGTTTGGCGATGATTATGTTTGAGAAGGTTCCATTTGATATTTTCGTAGATACTGTGAATAATCTTGATTTAGGCATTATGTTTCCAAGCGATCCCGGTTTTTTGTATAATACACTGCATGACCTACAGATGCCCACGCGGGCAACCAAAGGCTCGGCTGGTTACGACATTCATACTCCCTTCGCGTTCCCGCTTAACCCCGGAAAAAGCGTTATTATCCCAACTGGGCTCAGATGCCTGATGCCGCATGACGTGGTCCTGATGCTCTACCCACGCTCCGGCCTTGGCTTTAAGTATCGGTTAAGGCTGAACAACACCGTCGGCGTGGTAGACAGCGATTTTGCGAACTCTGACAGTAAAGGCCACATACTGCTGAAACTCAGCAACGAGGGCGATAAGCGTATAGAGTTCAAAGCCAACGACCGCGTGTGTCAGGGCATATTCACTCATTACCTGCTGACCGATGACGACGCCGCAGACGGTGAGCGTACCGGCGGCTTCGGCAGCACAGACAAATAAAGGAGGTGCGCCGTGGAGATACAATCCATTGTATGCACAAATAACTATAGTCAGGCATGCGTTCGGGTAGAGATAGACTATCCACTGCCTACTATCGGTAATATCGCCACCATGAAACTGACTCGCACTTCGCTGGCCACGGGCTTCGTAAAAACGCTGATTGATAAAGAGGTGACAGACGTCAGTGACCTTGATGTGACCTATGATGACCTTGAGGTGCTGAATGGTGTGTCATACCTGTACATTGTGTATATGGCTACGAGCGATAACATTGTCGAGCGCAGCGGTTCGGCGACAGTGACTTGCTCATTTGAGGGGCTGTCCATCGCCGACGCGACAGGTTCGTGGAAGACTGCGTTCGGCACAAGCTCCAGCCAGTACTCAGAATCCTATAAGCGCAACAGGCAAGTCCAGTATGTGACAACACTATCGGGCAAATTCCCGCATCGCGTATCTAACAGCGCCAGCAATTACACCACTGGTTCCATCAGTGCCCTCTGGGTGCCGCTGGGAGTGGCGTGTGGCGAGCCCACGTTCCCCGAGGAGACGAACAAATACAGAGAAGCGTTCATTGAATTCCTCGCGAACGGCAGGGACAAACTCCTGCGCACAGCAGACGGCAAAGCGTACATCGTATCCATCGACGGAGAGATTACAGAGAACTGGAACCCGGTTGTCAAGCTGTCAACCGTTACATTCAACTGGACGCAGATTGGCGAAATCGACAAACCGAGATATGTTAGCACTGGTCCCGCGTACGTCAGACCCGGTGTTGAGGACGACATCTATGACGCCGACGAGGCGCTCAGACGCATCGAAGAACTGATTGCGTCGCTTGATGACCGCTACGTGACACAGCCTCAGATGGAGGCTTATGTCGCCGAGGCGATAGCCGTCCATCCGCCAACGCTTCAGGAATAAGGTGGTGATCATATGCCTACTAATACAACAGAGGCCGACATTATCGCTGAGGCGTTCGATGGCCTGTATGTGACACCCAAAGAGCTCGAAGATCACGTCGAAGAAGAGCTCGATAAACACCCGCCGACATTACAGGAGTAAAACCATGACGATCACACAAGACGATATCAAAGCTGTGAACCAGCGGACGCATGACGTGATGTATAAGCTGGAAGTGCTGAACGAATACCTGTTCGTAGAAAGCGAGATCACGGCGAGTGCCAGCAATATTACCTTTAACATCGACGCCGAGAGCGATATGCGGCGAACTGGCACCATGACGATGCTCGTCGAGGACAAAGCATGGGTCGAAGAGACTTTTGAGATAGGTTGGATGAATAAGTTTATCCGATTTAACATTGGTATCTTATACAATGATGCATACAGGTGGTACCGACTGGGGACTATGGTGGCGACCAGCGACGCGTTCAACTATGACGCAACGACCAAGGAGCTTCAGCTGACGCTCACCGACATCATGGGCATCCTTAACTCGGAGCGCGGCAGTCAGATTGGTACACCGGTGCAGGTCAGGATGGACAGCGTTATCAAAGATGAGCTCGAAGCGACGATTTCCCGCTACTCTATTTTGAAGAGGACGGAAATCGCTGACTTCCCTGATGTGATTCCATACGACCTTGACTTCGCCGAGGGCGCGTATCCGTATGAGATCATGAAGAAAATACTCGACCTCTTCCCTTGGTATGAGCAGTACTTCGATGTGGAGGGCGTCTACCATGCCGACCAGATACCGATGCGCAAAGATGAGGCTTGCCTGCTGAATGCAGAAGACATCGACGACCTAATCATTTCCGAAAAACGCTCAATCAACTTTAGCGATATCAAGAACACTACAGAGATTTGGGGCAAGCAACTCAAGTCTGATTACTCGGCGACACAGTGTACGCTGAACGGCTCGACCTACACTCTCGGCTTCCTCGTACAGCTTCAGACCGTAGAGGCCAACAAAAAGTATTCCTTTACGCCGAACACGGACTCCCCCGCTTCGCCGAGCTTTACATTCCCATTGGTCAACGATGGCGTCACAAGCACCGAAACATTACCGATGCTCGACTCGACCGGCGCCGAGCTTGAGGCTGGTGCGCTGTCGGCTGGCAGAACCTACGTCGCGAGATGTATCATGACGACTGTAGACGACCAGCCGGTCAAGAAGCTGTACTTGATGGGGCAGAAAGACATCCATGTCATTGTGCGCGAGATGAACATCCAGCCAACTGTTGATGTCATCCAGTATGACAAGTCGCGTAACGCCTGTGAGGATATCCTTTATGTCATCAACCCGGACAGCCCATATGCGTGTGACAGGCCAAACGGCGTTGACCGCTACCTGATTCAGGATGGTGAGATCAGGCAGGTCCTGAAGGATGGCGACTACGCTTCGATTTACTCAACATCTCTGGCGTACCAGCGCGGCGAGTACGAAAACTACCTGCGCTGCCGTATGAATACCGACGTTGAGCTCACGACCATTCTGATCCCGTTCATCGACGTGAATCAGAAGATCGAGTACACTTCGCCGACGACGAAAGAGAAGCACCAGTACATCGTCAAGTCCGTGAACATGGACGTATCCGGCTTCAAGATGACGATGAAGCTGGCGCGGTTCTACAATTATTATCCGTTCTACGAATAAGGAGAAGAATTATGGATAGAGTAGCTATGGCATTGGTAAGAGAGTATCTTGAAAACGTCCTGAAAGAGGCTGGCCTTGAAATCCCGTTCGAGGTGTTCACAGTGTGGAAGTGCAAGACGCTCCAGAACTGGAAGTTTATGATCTCCAGCACGATCCCGTCCAGCGAGATTGGCGGCATGTACTTTGAGATGACCTACAATGGTGATAAGAAAGAGTGGTATCTCGACGCGTACAGAAAAGTCGAGAACCGCGTGATTCAGGGCGACAAGAGATGGTAATGTTATGAACTACGCAGACGTATGAGTTAAAATAGGGCTACCGCCAATCACGGTAGCCCGCTATTTTTGTTTTAGGAGGTGTTATTATCGGTACCGATCAGTCCATTGACATGGAATTTCTGAAATCCTATACTGATACCGTCGTTCAGAGCGTATTGAGTTCTCTGAGCCGAGAGCATTTTGACAACTGCATAGACAGTGCATGTATTCATTCTCTTTCGGAGGATGACATGAAAGATTATTACCCGACGATCAACGGGAAAACAGTACACATCAGGGCAAAATCCCAGCAGGAGATGGCCGGGAAGGTAGCTCAGATGCTTGGTAAAACTGCCGAAGGGCAGATAACGCTATCCGATTACGCCGACAAATGGCTTGAAAGAAAGAAATCAAAACCGGCGGGCAAACGCATCAGAGACACGACTGTCGTAGAGTACAGCCGACAAATCATCATGATCAAACGCTTCTTTGGCGATACTCCATTGGGTAGCCTGTCAACAGCGCACGTCCAACAGTTCGCCGACTGGCTTGCTCACGGCAAATCCAATGGCCTGAAGAACGACATTGCGGAGAAGACCATTACGAGAACACTGGCTACGCTCAGGCAAATCGTAGAAGATGCTGTCGAGGTCACAGAGGTCTTGCCTCGCATGCCATACAAGCCGAAGCTGATAGAAAACAACGGCAGAAAGTCTACTCACCACAAAGCCCTCCCATCAAAGCTGTTCGACGCAGTGAGACGGGCAATACCGACGCTGGATAAACCCCAAGAGCGCATACTGATGGCGCTTCTGGCCACAACAGGTATGCGGCCAGAGGAGATATATGGCCTGAGATGGGAAGACATATCACCAGACTGGCACTATATACAAATCAAACGAGCCGTTACATATCCAGAGCGTAGCAAGCCAGTCGTGGGCAAGCCTAAGACAAACAATTCAAACCGCTTCGTTAATCTGGTCGGCTGGGTGGCTGATAGCTTGAAGCCCTATGCCCAAGAGTCCGGCTATATCTTCGGTGGTGACAACCCGCTGTGCTATTCATCAGTCAAAAGATTACAGCGCGGCGCCTGGGCAAACGTCGGTCTGAAGGGCACCGGCGTCACACCGTATGATTTCCGCGCAAATTTTGCTACGATGTTATGCGAGAGCGGCAAGACAGATAAACAGGTCGCCGACCTGATGGGACATGCCGACACACGCATGGTCAACACTGTGTACGCGCCAGCCCGGAAAGACGGCATATTAATGCATAATTATGCATGTGAGCAGCTCTTCGGTATGTAAACCCACCAAAAAATCCACACAAAAATCGTATCAATAGTCCAGTGAAATGAACAGTTTTAGTAACTCAGTCCCACCAAAAAACCCACCAAAATCCATTTATGCACCCAAAATTTCACGCCAAAAAGCGCAAAAAGAAAAGCGCTAATCTCGTTGTGAAATCAGCACTTTTCGTAGGTGGTGGGATTAGTAGGGCTCGAACCTATGACCTCCACGATGTCAACTGAGGATTTTATACATTACTAATGAATATTATGCATTGTTTATGCAGTTGTCAGATCGCCACCAAAGCACCATCATGGGTGATGTTTTGTTGACCATCTGATCGCACTCTCTACAGATTATATGCACGATAATGCATATAATTTTACCCATTAATTGCACATTTGTATCTATTTATACGCAATAACTAAGAACTTTTCAAGCGGTTTACTTAGCGCTTTTCACAACTTTTCAATAGTTACGACACAAGTAAAATTAAAGTTAAAAATAGGGGCTACCGTTTTTGGCGGTAACCCCATTTTTTACCGACTTATAGCCGGTTACGCCCCTTTGGAGTAGATGGCCTGTACGAGATAACCGGGAAGCTGAGCGATGATTGCATCGCCGAGTTCCTTCGCGTCGTTCACACCGTTGAGGACAATGTCACCGATGTCGATGGACACGTCTCCGCCAGTCGTACCCTCAAGAATCTCCGGCATATCAATACTCTTCAGCATGCTGGTCAGCAAAGACGACACCTCAGACCCACGGTTGATAGTATCGTAGTACCTCGTGAAGTCGATGCCGCTAAGCACGTCCGTCACGGGGAGTAGCTGATTGCCCATGTTGTCATAGATGTTATTGTTCGTCTTCTGTTTCTCAAGGCCGTCAATGACCATCTGATACATCTGATCGTTGATGGCGTCCTGCGCGTCTTCCAGCGCGTCCTCATCGGCCACGTAGTGGAAGCCTTGCTGGTTATCGTACAGGAGAACCCTGCGCTGTCTCGCGTCTTCGAGTTCGTTCAGCGCGTTCATCAGATCGATTTGGCGCTGATACTCGTCATTCTGCTTTTCAAGGACCTCAATCTTCAGGTCGAGAATGGCATCGTTCCACTCCTCCTGATTGGCCTTGATGTCCATGATTTTATCTTCGTTGTCCTGAAGCTGTTTGTTCAGTTCCTGATACTTTTCAGACAGGACATCCAGCCCCTGCATCTGGTCACGAAGCTCATTGTTCTGCTCGCGCAGGTTGTCGATTTGCTTCATGCCAGCAGAGATGAGGTTCCTGTAGCTGTTGATTTCAGCGTTTCCGCCCTGCGCTTCACGCAGTCTCTGCAAGCCCTCAATCTTGTTCTGGAGATTGTCCAGATAGTAAATGCTGGTTTGCAGATTGTTCATGGTGATGTTCCGCGCCTCGTCGTTTAGTTCAGACAGGTTGACCTTTGCGTCGCTGATTGTTGAGTTGAGCTCTTCAATCTGCTTCGCGTAGTTGTACCAGTCGTCACTGCCAACCTTGATGATACCGGCGTTCACCTGATCGGTGAGCTCTGTCTGTAGCGCGTTCTGTTCCTCGCCGAGGTTCTTGATAACGCTCTCTGTTAGCTTAATAGCATCGAGATAGTCGTCTTTAGTCATTTCCTGACCATATGCTTCCTTTACCTCAATCAGCTTGTTGAACGTGTCTATTTGCTGGTTGAGCATTTCGTCAATGTTTCCGAAGCTGTTTACGATATTGTCCAGCTTCTGCTTTGACAGGTCATACAGCTGGTCGTTCAGGGATTCGATGGTTTCCTCGCAACCCTTCGCTTTGTCCCACCATGTCTGGTAGGTCTGAATGGCTTTTCTGGTCTCCTCGTCGTACTCTTCGATGTCGATGGTGCCTTCCTGAATCTTCTTCACCACGTCAGCCGCAAGCCCAGCGCGGGACGCGAAGTCCTCCGCCTGCTTCTTGTAGCGGTTGACAGCCTGTGTGTTCAGGTCGAGCTCAGCTCTGACGTTCTGGATGGCTTTGGTAAGCTCGCTGTTTTGCGCGAGATGACCGATACTCTTCTCAGAAGACTTGATATAATCGGAGGTCTTCTTCTTAAGGAGTTCGAGTGCGGTTGGAATCCAGTCGACAAGCTTCTCAGCCCATTCAAGAGCGGCTTTGATACCGCCGCCTTTCTTGCCGCCACCGCCGCCTTTTTTATTTGTGGTTCCGGCGGTAGTAAGAATATCGCCCGAGCCATCGACCAACGATGCCAATGAGCTTTTCCCAGGCGTCTTAAATACAAACGCGTCCTCTCTCGCCCGCATGCTCGCGAACGCTCCGCCGCGTTTTACGCCACCGTTTCTGAATGCGTCAAACACTCGACCAATTAGACCGCGCCGTTTGATTTTCTTCGTCTCTTCGGCGTTATGGACGATATCACCTTTGTTCAGGTTCGTGAACCTCGGACCGTTGTCGGTACCAAGCTCGTACGTCCCTTCGCTGACGTGCTCAATCAATTCGGCGCCCTGCTCGTCAACGAGCGACATGCCCGGGTCGGCGCTTGACGTACCAGACGCACTCGCTTTGCCAGACTTACGGGGGTCAGCAATATTAATTGGTTCGCCAGTGTCTCCCCCACGATAGCCGGGATCATTATACTGAATGTTAACGGTGTACGTTCCGCTCTGCCCGTCAAGAGCATTGATGCTTTGTTGCGCAGCGGCTGTATCGCCGTTTACGTCAACTGTAACGGGCTCCTCGGACACCTCTTGTACAGCGGCGGTCACCGGCTCGATGTTCGGCGCTGGCGCGTTCATCATTTCTTCCTGCGTGATATGCAGGGCTTCGTCATAGGCAGACGCTTTCTCAAACGCGGCGTCCCAGCCCTCTTGCACCTGTTGCAACCAGAGCAACAGACCTTTGCCGCCGTTCTCGGGCTTGTCTGCGTTTACAATACCTTGGATCGTGTCATTCTGAAGCAGTTCAGACACGTAGTCATACATTGCGTCTTCGTCCAATACCTCTCCGTTGGAAAGGATCGGCGTCATGTGCAGGATAATGTCCTGATTATACGGCTCTCCATCAGTACCGGCAGAGAACTCCATTGAATACAATGTGGCGATATCATCATCCCCGACGTCGTATCCGGCGGCTCTCATTTTCTCCGCGCCGACCTGCGGGCGCTTTCTGAGATTGACATTTTTAACAAGCTGGTCGAAGAAGTCGGCGAGACTTGCTGTTACGCCAGCAAACAGTTCCCTGTTGACACCCATAGAACTGAGCACAGTGGCGATACTGTCGTCGTCAGCGTCCTTAAACGCGCCACCTTTATACTCCTGCCGGACCCTGTCGAAGTCGTACATTGACTTCATCGTCATCATGGCCGCGTCATGCAGGTCGCCTTCACTATCACTCAGAGATTCAAAGACTTTTTGGAATTCCTGTGCAGCCTTCTCCTCTTCTGTCGGCCCAAACTTTTCAGCGTATCCTTCCGGCGAGTAAAGCTGTGTGTCTTTATACAGGGGTGCTGTTGGGAATTTTGGTTCAGGTACATCCGGCGCGTCTTCTGTGAATGCTTTGTATACAGACGTCGCTGTGTCCTCGGCGCCGTAAACGATTCCGGCAAAGAAGTCTGCCAACGCCTCACTCGCTTCATTAACAGCATCGGTTCTGTTCTGACTGGCCTCTTCAGAAAACAGTTCACCAATTCCGCCAAGCAAATCGCGTATCGGTGACAAGAAGAACGTCTCAGTGTCCTGAACGGCGAGTTTACGCAACGTGTCACCGATGCCGGTGAAGATGGCGTCTCCGTCAATGATTCCTTCTGCCGCGTTCGTTGCCTGAGCATTTTGTAGGTTCTCCTCAAACATCTGATCAAGAAGAGCTTGCCGTTCTTCTGCCTCTTTCGCAAGCGCGGCTTTTCTGGCAGCTTCAGCCTCGGCGGCTTCGCGTGCGGCTTCTTCAGCGGCAACCCTTATTCTCTCTTGCTCAGCACGATACGCAGAGAGCGCATCATCGAACGTTGTTCCAGTTTCTAAATCTTTTGCGGCGAGATTATCGATGTTTTCTTGGTTTAATAAGAACCGCAATACGTCTTTGCTGGACGGTTTTCTCGCTCCCGTATTTCCGGTGATTTCAGCGAATCTGGACGTCAGTTCATTAAAATCAAACATGCTCTGCGCGACAGCCAACAATTCATCATCGTTGATATTTCCAGACTTATACTGCTCGGCGAGTCTGTATGCACTGGAGTTCTCAACTTCCTGACGGTGTTGTTCGCGCTCACGGAGCATCTGATTTGTTCGACGTGTCTCGTCTGTTAAACCAAAGCGGTCTGCGTATTCCTCCGCAAATTCATCGAACAATTCTCCGCTTTCCTGCATAGCCACGACGTCTCTGAATGCATCTACTATTGCTTTTGCTTCAGCGTCAGCACTGTCTCCAGCGGCATCCACATAGTCAAGCACCTGTCTGATAAGACTATAGTCACCAGTGCCAGGTGCACCGTTTTGAAGTGTTGCCAGTAGTTTGCCGGTCGCATCATACTCCGGCCTCTGAACAAGTCCGCCATTAGTCGCACGAGCATACATGCCATATGTGCTTAGCAAGGCGTTGCCGTTTTTGTCCTCAAATGTCGTTGTGCCGTCTTTGGCTGTTACGCTTTCCACGTCGCCAAGCAACACCTCTGACCCATCGGCGTTAATGAAGAGTTTGCCGTTCCTGTAATCAAACTCGCTGTTGGCGATCCGATACGCATCATTCAGCGTGAGCATACCGCTCTCGTCGATTTTCGCGCTCGTGATTTTCCAGATGTCTTCTGTGTAGGTGCTGATGGCTTTGCCGTCTTCGCCGATTTTGCTCTTCGTGGCAGTGACGTTGCCCTCTTTGTCCTGGCCGAGTTTCCACTCGCCATAGTCACCGAACATCATATTAAACGCGTCTTCAGGCGTTTTGAAGATGCCAGTGTTTCTGCCCATCTCATCGAAGTACAGAATACTTCCGTCTTTCCCGGCCATAAACGAGCCGCCGCGACCTTCCTGCGCGAGCATACCGTTCAGCGGGTTGACCGCGAGTGCCGCATTGAACGCAGACAGGGCGGAGGTGGCTGCTCTTACAGCCGATGCGTTGTCGTTGAATGCCGTTGTGTCCTCACCGGCGGCGTCGGTAAATGAGCCGAAGCTATTTGCGGCGGCCTCGCTGGCATCTTGGACTTTTTTGTTGTACTCGGTAAAGACAGTAGAGTCCCAGCCGTCCTGCATCATCTTCACAAAGTTGTCATACACGTTACCATTGAACGTCAGCTTCCCGTTCTCATCAAAACCAGCGGCTGCACCCATGATGCTTCTGATGGTCTCAGTCACAGTCGAGCCGAGGATTGTCTGCATAGACTGATTGAGAGCACCAGTGAGATTAGACTGTATAAATTTTTGCCCATTTTCGCGGGTAAAGAATTTGCCGTTACCTTCGATACCGAAGTTGTCGTTCATCACTCTTGTGAGTGCGCTAAGCTGATCAGTGAGCCCGCCAAACGTTGTGTCTGTCCAAACCTTCAGGGTATCACTGAGGTTATCAAATGTCTGCGGTTGTCCATCGGCACCAAGAATAGCCTGTCCATTGCTGTCAACCAGTGTGAACTTGCCGTCCGCCGTTACATTAACATTGATTTCAGATAGCGACGCGGCGACACTTTCCAGCGAAGCGAACGCATTATTTGCACTCAGATTCAGTGCAGTATCTACCTGTGTGTATGTTTCCTGCGCACCGGTTACAACGTTTGTAAGAACGCCTTGTCCCTTTTCAATAGAGAACTGAATGTTTTCACCAGCTGTGGCATATGCGTCATTGATAGCAACCACAAGACTAGCAAGCTCACTCATTGATCCGCTTGTAATTTCGGTCATCGCTTCCTGGGCAGAAGTATACACCTCGCCAGAAGACAGCCTGTACACACCATTGAGTGAATCGTAACTGAACGACCTGTCGTCACCCATTTTCTCGAGAACACCATTGAGCACATCGACAGACTTCTTTGGTGCTGTCATGATATCGCCGAACGCGGCGGCTATCACTTCATCCAGTGTCTCAAACAATTTATCACCGAAGCTATACTGGCCGTCCGCCGTCATGCCGATTTTATCGAGAATGCCCTCTGCCGACAGCGCATCATTCAATGCATTGAGCCCTCTGGTAACCTCGGACGCACCTGTGCTCAGCGCTTCATTAAGGGTCTCTGTTGCGGCCTTGACTTCTGCCGCTTTGTCGGCGACGCCGGTATATTGACCGCCGATTTCGTTTATCCTATCAAGCGTACTCTGGATGCTGGTTACAGACGACGAGATAACGGCAGTGGCGCCCAACGTAAGAGTGCCGAACGTCTGCTTCTCACTCGTAGCGGTATCGGTTATCGTCTGTTGTCCCGCTTCTACAGTCGCCCTCAGGCTGGAGTCCTCCTCAGTGAGATAACTATTAATACTCTCGATTGCGCTTGCGAGTGATGTTACAGCCTCACCAGCAATGTCATTCAGGGCTGTCGCGGTAGACGTATACGACTTAACGAAGTTCCCCTGTTGGTCTAAGATGTCATACTGTTTTGTGTCCTTATTGTATTTTGCCGTCTCTGTCCTGCCCATAGCCCTGAGTGTCGACTCAATAACATCAACAGAACCTGCTGTGCTTATTCCGCCAAATACGGTCTGAAGCATGCCAGCCAAATCATACTCTTCGCCGTCAACGGTGAATTTACCATTTTCGTTAATGCCAAGAGCTTTGTTGATACCAAGGTCTGTCAGTGATTTCTGCCACGCGGCGAGTGCGCTGTTTCCAAAGTCGGTGCCGCTATCTGCCATCGCCTGAGCCAAACCGTCACCAATCGGCTTCGCTTGTCCATCGGCAAGAATGATATTACCGTTAGACATATCGAGAGTGATTTTGCCGCCAGCAATGGTTTCCAGCGCGGCGGTCATTTTTGTGGCGTTGTCTCTCTCTGTTGTGATATAGTCACCGAACACGCCGGAGATAGCGGCAGCAAGGCTTTCTACCGGATTGCCGTTAACTGTCCACTGGCCATTATCGTAACCCATCGCGTTTTCAATACCCTTGCTTGCCGCGAGAGCATTGAAAGCCTCTACCATCGTTGATGCCTTTTGCGCGGTTTCGTTCCACATTTCGGCGACAGCGTCAATATTTAGCTCGTAACCGTCCTTCTTTCCAACGATATTACCGTTGGTGTCATAAATACGGTACCTGCCGTCATCATCGAGCTTCAGCCTTGTCTTCAGCCCAGCCTGCGCGGCCTCTTTATTAATTTGTATGACTTGTTTTTCAGCCTCGGTAACAATGTTTCCGTACTTCTCAGTCAGTCCATACAAATAGTTCTGCACGTTCTCCAGCCCGACGACAGCGTTCCCGCTCGCGTCAGTAACAGGCGTACCATCATCGTAAACCAGCCGATGCTGTCCATCGCTATATGCGATTCGAGGTTTCCTCTCACCATCTGGCATATTCAGACTCGCGATTAAAGCCGCCAGAGACATGAGCGCCGCCGTGTTGGCGTTAGTGGCCGACGTCAGGTCTGATGTTGAAGCCACGATTTGGCTGTTCATCAGGGTGGTGGCGTCAATGTTTTGTTCGCTGGCCTTGCCCTGATAGTCATACCATGCTTTAATCAAGCCAGCCATGTCGCCTTCGCCGCTGTTGTACTTCGCAACAGCTTCCTTAAAGGCGTTACTGCTCTTTACAAACTCTGTGTAGTCCGGCGCCTGTGCCTGTTCTTCGAGCGTCGGAGACTTGAGCTTATACTTCTTGCTCTCGTCTGCGATGAACTCATTGAGTTCGCCGAACATATGCTCGACCAGTTCAGAACTGATTCCCATCATCCGCCCGATTTCTTCGGACGTGCGTTCGCCCTTCAGCCTGCCGTTCTTGTCTAGGATGCCAAGCCCGACGGCATCATTCCAGAAGTTCCTTGCGCCGTAGCCGGTGTCTTCGCTCTTCCCAGGGGCAGACTTGGTCAGGTAACGAGCCAGCAGCTTCCTCTGCTTTTCGCTTCCGTAATAGTCCCCGCCTGCGCCAAGCAGGTATTCCTGTGCGGCCTTGTATTCAAGATTGCCGACACGACCAGACTTATAGCCCTCCTCGAGCGCCTTGTACGCCTCGAGCGCTTCGTCGTAGTCGTCACCCTCCTGGGGTCCGCCCTTCGCCATCTGCCATTTGGAGTAAGCGGAGGTCGCGTCCTTGATTTGCGCAGCGAGACGATTATACAGGTCAATCTCCTGATTGATGAGGGTCATATTCTTTGTGATGTCGGCGATGCTTTCCTTTGCGAGCTTGAGCTGTTCCTCGCGGGTCTTACCAGCGACATCGGCAACGTTCTCGTTGCTGTACTTTGTGTACTCAGCAAGTGCATCCTGAAGCTTCTTGGCCTGCTGGACGTACTCAGACTGCTTGCTGATCATATCAGCGTACATCTTCTCAGACGCGTCGTTCAGCTTCTTGACGACTTCTTTATTGAATGTGTCCTGATTAAACCAGATGGTCCCATGCGAGCTCTCGACCGCTTTCAGGAAATCGTAATCCCCCATGTCCACCAGAGACTGGTAGTCCTCTTCGCTGATGCCGCGAGTGCCGTAGCCGGTGTTTTTCCTGATGGTCGCGCCGGTCTGCCTGAAGCCAAGCAAGTCGGTGATTGTCTTAGACAACCCGGACGCCGTGGTTGTGCTAAGTTCGGGTGTGCCAGCAACATACAGTTCCTGCATCAAGCCAATGAAGTTTTCGATGTCGATACCGGCGGCTTTCAACTGTCCCCTGAATTTATCAAACTTGGTATCGTTCAGGACGTCTTCTGTGATTTTGACAGACTTCGCCATCTCTGAGATTCTGTCATAGGTCGCCGCGAAGCCGCTGTCTGTCTTCCGAAGCTCGAGTAACACCCTGTTGCTGTGGATGTCCGGGATGACGGTCGTGCCGATGGAATCCCTGAGCTCCCGCATGCGGGTATAAAGCTCTGTGGTTGTTTCTCCACGAAGCTCCATCTGCTCCATACGGTCGTTCAGCGACTGATATTCCGTAATCAGCTGTGCTTTGAGTTTCGCCGCAGACGTCCTTGTCGCTTCGCTGATATCTGCATAATTCTGATACACCATATCTGCGCTCAGACCAAGGAAGCGCATCTCATCGCCGCTCACGGCTCTATTCTGCCAGTACGTGATTTGGTCAGCGGCCTGATTCTGCATGTCTTGCAGATAATTGAACATGGCAAGAGAGCCCTTGATGTCGTTTCCGACAAAACCCTTCTCCATGTACTTGTTCGTCTGGTCAACAACCTCATCGACAGCGTTGAGCATATGCTCACTCATGACTGCGCTCATTTCCCTCTCGTCGAGATCATAGAACGAGGCCATGATGTCGTTAAGTTCTTCTTTTGTATCCTTTACATACTGTTCACCGTCCGTCGTCGTGCCGATATTAGACAGCAACGCTGGTAGCGACATGTTCATCTCGTACTGCTTTTCCCACGCGGCCTTGTTCAGGTCATACGCAGTGTTGCCGCGCTCGGCTTCAAGCTGGCGGGCAATCATCAACTGTGTACGAAGCTCTTCGGTCTGCTGTCTGAGGTCGTTCTTCGTTTGCTCGTCTGTGAAGTTCAGCGGTCCCTTGTCGACCAACGCCTGATATTGTGCCTCTACGTTTGAAAGTTCCTGTTCAAGCGATGCGACCTCATCCTTGGATTCCTTCCAAGATGCCGTGGCGTCGTCTGCCGCTTGTGTAGCAATCTGTTCAGCATTAGCCGTGTTGTTCCACGCTTCCGCGATTTTGCCAATCATAGCCATAACAGCAGTCATAGCAACCATCACGCCAACGTTGGCAAGCACGCTCTTGAATACACCGCCAAGCGCCTTAAGCTTCATCTGCGCTATGGTTGCGCCGTTGCCTACCTGAATCAGACCTTTGCTGTATTGCAGGGCAAACTCAGTCGCCCCGCTCATCTCATAGTTGGCGCCGCCCATAGACTCCCGCATCTCAGCAATAGCCTTTTGGGTAGCAACTGTTTTATCAAACGTTTCTCCGTAGAATTTATTGTACGCATCGACAAATTTGCCGTCTACTTTGCCGGAACTCTTTGACCCGAACGGGAGCAGTGACGTAAGCCCCGACCATGCGTTGCCGCCGCCTGTCTTGGCCAACCCAATCGTTCCAAGCGCACCGAACGCGGGACCGATTGCCCCGATTTTGCTGATGAGACCGTCGAGCGCGTTTAGAATATTTGCGCCGCCGCCATAGAACATTTTAATCATGTCGCTGTTGACGACCGTCTGCGAGAGGTTCTCCCACGATGCCGTCAACTGAGCCTGCTTGGCCGCGATAGAGTCGAGCCAGCGGGCGTGTACTTCTTCCATCGTGCCAGCAGAGTTCTCTGATGTCTTAAGGATCTCCTCTGCACGGCTCATGTTATTGAGCAACGCGGCGACTTGGTTCGACCTGACCTTACCAGCCAGCAGTTCAAGCAAAGCGCTCTGCTTGATGTCCGTCATGTCGTTCCAGACTCTGGAGATACCAAGCATAATGTCATACAGGTTCTTGTATGTGTCCTCGTCCTGCATGATGTCAAAGCCGCCTTTGCCATCAACATTGGTCAGCGCGGCGACCTGTGCGCGGAGTTTAGAGGTCGACTCTGCCATTCCGTCTGTCGACTCGCCCGCCTCCTCAAGCTGAGTTTTTGCGCCACGGATACGCATGGACATCGTCCTGATAGCGTTACCGGCGCTACTCGCGTCACGCGTGACTTCCGTGATGGCCGTGATCATAGCCGTCGCCTGGTCAAGGTCGACGCCAGTCAGGTTCAGTGCGCTGGCAGAACGCTGAAGACCAGCCGCGATATCAGACGCCGTTACAGCATACGCGTTAGCTACGGCGGTCATCTTGTCGCTGACAGCTTCGGCATCGCCGACATCCAGTCCATCAAAACCACGGATGATAGCAATCAACGCGTCCGACGCATCGTTCACGCTTTGGAAGTTACCGGTGTTCGCGAACTTCGTGGTGACTGTACCGAGCTCTTGGCTTTCAGCCAGCGAGTAGCCCATGCGGCCATACTCGGTAGCGGTGTTGATAAGGTCTGCCACAGACGAGCCGATGGCCACAGCCGTCTTGCCGCTCTGTTTCTGGAAGCGCTCATACGCCGCCGCAGACTCGTCAGTAACTTTGCGGAGCTCAGTCATCGCCGTATCGATCTGGGTGACGTAGCCAGCCATCTTCCTGACGGTGCCCATTACCCTCTGCACAGCCATGAACGCAGAGCCCACACCGAGCACACGAGACGCGAGCTTAGACAGCTTCCCGTCATACACGCCGACCAACGCACCGCCAGACTCAAACGACTCGTTCAGCGCCTTGACTTGGTTCTGCATGGTCGCGAACGACTCTTTCGCGGCTTCAAGGTTGCCGCCCCGGTACTGTGCTTCGTAATCTCGACGCATCTCCTGATACTGCTGGTCAAGCGCGAGTTGCGCAGGGCTCCACTTTCTACGGTCACCATTCTTGCTATTGATGGCATTGACCTGCTCTTCAAGCCCCTTGGCCTGTTCGCGCAGTTTGCCAAATGCGTCAATGGTCGATATTTCCTTAAGCCTCGCCTCACACTGTTCGAGCGCCGCGTTCAGCGCCTTCAGGTTAGCTTCGCTCTGATCGGCCTGATATGCTGAGTAAGCCCCCTCAAGCCTGTTTTTTATGGCTGTACTCTCGAACCTGTCTCCGTCTTCCCGCTCGTGTTCAAACCCGAGTAGGCCGTAGTTTTTATCGCCTCTGACTTTCTGGTACTGCTGGACGGCTTCGACGTGCGCTCTCGCTTCATCTGAGATTTGTCCAAGCGTGGACAATTGCTGGTTAAACTCAGCCAGCCCGTTCGGCGCCCGGAGGTCAATAGCATTCAGGCTGGCTAACGCATCCCTAAGCTCCCGAATCTTCTGGAGCTTTGATGAGTCGACATCGAGCGAGTCCATCCAACCGTTCAGTGTATCATTGACATTGTTACGCTTGGTGTTTGCCCGGAAGATGTCCTGATCAATGGTCCGCTGGCCACGCATGCGCTTGATTTCTTCACCGATGCGAGCCTGAAGCTGTGTTACTGAGCCACGGTCATCGACGTTCGCAGTTTGGAAGGCGGCGAGCATATTATCGATCACAGTCGTGTCGAGCGTATGTCCCATCTTCTGATAGGCTTCGCGCAGGCCGTTGACCTGATTGACGTAGCCTTCATAGGCAGACGCACGTCTGGCTTCCAGTATATCGTGGGTCTGCTCAGCGTTATTGTAATTAGCGTCGGCTTTCTCGAACTCTTTCTGGGCTTCAGCCGCAGCCTTGATTTGCACCGTCAGGTTGGCGAATGCGTCAGCGCGGTCGCTCAACGAACTATCATCCTTGAGTCCAGTCACCTGATTGATAGCGGCTTCAAGGTCGCTCCTTTGCTTCGCTACCATCGGGCTGTCTGTGCTCATGCGGGACAACAGGTCGTTGGCCTCAACAAGCTGTTTATCTTCTTTGTCCCTGCGCTTCGCGGTATCCAGTAGTCCCTGAAGCCCTCTCATCTGCGTGATGCGGGATTCAAGGTCGCCGGTGCCCTTGAAACGAGACAGGGCATCGACCACTTTACGCAGGTAATCAGGCAGTTTCGGCGACGACATGCCGCCATACGGCTGCGCCATCGTAGCTACCTGATTCCTGATGTTTTCGGCCTGTTTGTTCTGACCGGGCACCATCCTGTACTGTCTGCGGTTCTGTTTGCCGAGCTTCTCGTTGCTCTGCTGGCGGCTTCTCCACTTCGGATACTTCACGTCGAGGTCGTCGCGCATCGTCGCCATGTTTTCTTCTATTTCCCGCATAGCCGCATTGCGCTCATCGGCGCTCTGCGCTTTGCGGTATTTCGCGATGGCCTTTCTCGCGGCGTCGAACTCCGGCGGCAGTCCGCCAGACCCACCGTTCATGGCGTTATATTTGTTTTTATACTGTCCCATCGTGACAGTGCTGATGCGGTTGACCTTGCGGTTTTCTTTAGCCAGACGGGTCTGTTCTTTCTGGGCTTTGTTCTGCTCTACCTGAACGCGATGTTGGTCACGGTATGCAGATGTCTGCTCCATGTATGAACGCGTGACTGCGTTCATGGCCTTTGCCATAGCATTGTATGCGTCGACTCTGACCTGTGGGTTATCTTTGGCTGCCTGACTCTGGAAGTCATGATACGCCTTATCGAAATCCCCAAAAAGCGAAGAACGACCAGCACTATCGAACGTTTCGTCTATGCCGATCGCTCTGAACTGATTGATGAACCGTTTTCTCTGGGAAAGCATGTCATCAACATATGTGTCCATCTTCTCGACAGCACTGCTCGCCCATTTCTTCTGCATCTGTTTATTCAGGGCGCCAACACTGATTTCTAAATCTTTTACGGCGCTTTTGGCTTCTTGCAGAGCGTTTACGTCTTCGACGTTAATAAGGTCTATCTTCCCAGCGTCATCGACTGTGGCAATTTGCATCCACTGCTTAAGTAACTCGTTCTTGTTTGGATCGCCCTGCATGACCGGCAGTTCGTACATAGCCTTCATCTTGTTAACAAGAGCTAACCTTTGCCGCTCATACTCCCTTTGGAAAGAGTCGAGCTTGCTTTTGTTAGCCATTGTGGCGATGTTGTTGTATAGTGTAGAATACTCTATATTTCCATCGTCGCCTACATTTGCGTCAAACCTGTACTGTGCGCGAACCTGTTCGCCAGACCCATACTTTTTATCGGCACCAGAGATATTGATGCCGCGAAGTATACCGTTGGCCCCAAACAAACCAGTAATGGTTTTCTCTATAGCGCCGCCATTGTCGCCCAGAGAATCAAAAATTTTCTGAATCTCTCCTCCAACCTCACCAAGATTCAGAGAATTCAAAACTGTTTTTAGTTGTTCGAGAGATTCAAAATACCTAATCGTTCCACCGGGTGGTAAGTCATCTCCGCCGCCGCCAGACCCGCCACCGGGTCCGCGTCCGCCGCCCCCAACGCCGCTCATCAACTGCTTGTGCTCATCGTTGGCTTTGTTCTTTTTGTCGATTTGTTCCTGAAGCTTGCCCGCGTTGCGCCGACTTTCCTGTAAGTCCTTCTGGGCAGCCTGTTCGCTCTTCTTCGCGTCTGAGGCTTCCTTCTTTGCTGTCTCGGCCTTCTGCTTCTCTTGATTGAATTTTGTTTCCGCCTTCTCAGCCTTCTTCTCCGCCTGCTCTACCTGCTTCTTCAGTCTCGCGTTTTCCTTCTGAAGGTCAGAGTTTTGCTTCGACAGATCTTTATCTTTCTGCTTGTTCTCGCTGGCCTGCTTCTGCGCTTCCGCGTTTTTCTGCTCGAGATTAGCGACCTTCTTCTCTGCATTCTGCGCCCGCTTTTCAGCTTGCGCAACCTTCCGCTCTGCTTCCTGTCTGGCTTTGTCGCTATCTTTGGCCTGCTTCTGCGCTTCATCGAGTTTAGCCTGCGTGTCCTGATTGGTTGAGGTTTTGCCTTTTTTGCCGCTACCTTTCTTGCCGCCGCCAGAGCCGTCTTCGTTCTGCCTTGTGCTCTGTTTCTTTTGTTCTTGCTTTTGCGCGGCCTGCTTTTGTGCGTTAGCCAACTGAGCTTTTAGACTGGCAATTTCTTCGTCTTTCGCGGCAGACTCTTTGCGGGCTTGCTGAGCTTCCTGTTGAGCGTGAGCAACATCGGCTTTCGCCTTAACAGCCTCCTCTTGTGCCTTTTGCGCTTCACGCGTAGCGCGGTTTTTGGCCTGTGATTCAGCAAGTTTATCGGCGTCTTCCTTATCATATTTTGCTATATCGCTATACGCCCTTTCTATAGAATTGACAAGGCTTTCTACTTGGGCTGAAAAACTGCCGATATCTTCAATCGCAGAGGCGGCATCACCACCGCGTAAATTCTTTATAGCTTGCCACTTATAAATATTGGCATACTCCACATTGTCGTAAATATTGGCAATAGACGCGTTGTCTCTGTGTTTTCTATAGGTTGTTCTGTCGATCGCGCCGAGAGCGTCAGTCATTTTGATTCTCTGAGCGGCAATGGCCGCATACGGGTTTGCCGCGATTTCTGCTCTTCTCTTAATATCGCTGGGATTGTTCCATATTGTTCCCTTGCCGTACGGCTTCTCGAGCGCTTCAAGAGTCTTTCTGATATCGCCGAATTCCTTCAGTGTTTGTCCATAATTGCTCATCTGAGAAGACAACTGGTCGAGCGCACTGACAAGCCTGTCTATACCTTTGTAGTTGGCATCTCCTTTTTCGTTATCGCCAAACCACGATTCATGGACTCTACCCCAGCCGTAGTAACGAAACTGGTCGCCGTTATTACCGTCGCTTTTTTCATTAACTGTTTGATTGATTGTTATGTTTGTGACGCCGCCGGACGCATTTCCACCCCTGCCATTATTTCCAAGCGCTGAATCGATCCGATCTAATATCTGGTTGAACTGCGCACCGGTTATCCCCGAATTCGGTATCTTTCCACCAATATTCACTTTTCTTGCCATGTATTTCCACCGCCTTTATTTCATAGATGATAATAGTTCTGAAACCGCTTCATTGAGCGCGTTTTCATGTATCTCTGGTAGCACATCTTGTATCTCATTCAACACCATTTGCCATGCTCGTGTTTGGTCGTACTCTTCATCGTACACTTGATAAAAATCACGCGGTGGATGGAAGTCTCCCCTGTACCGATGGTGCCTTGGCAGCGGATAACTATAGCCATAGCCACCAATGACCTGGGGCTCCAGCATACCGTCACCGCTACCCTTATCTGTTTGTCCGGGTGGTGTGATATTAATCATTTCACCGCTGAAGTTAATGTAATCGCCACTTATGGCTCCATCGGCAATATTGATAACTACGTTGCTTGGGTCTCCAAGACCTCCACTACTTCCGCGTCTTACATAATAAGGCATCTCGTTATGATAAGCACCATAAACATACCGATGCACACCCTGCACAACCAGACCTGATATATAATCCCATATATCTCCACCATCAGCACACAGTGTTTGTATGGCCTCCTGAAGTACGGGTAATAGCATTTCAGCAAAATGCTTTTTGTATACGTTGTTAAAGTCTTCTAAACTAAACGCCACCCATATCACTCCAATCTTCCTATATTCAGTGCGTTTCTGCACGTTATTTTCAATTCAAAAAAGCGGTCGCCAGATTTCTCCGACGACCGCGTACTGTTTACAGGTTTACATCCCACTGTGTCATTTCCTTCACAATGGTCTGCACATAACTGTTTCCGTGGTTCTTCTCATACGCTTCCGACATCTTGATCAGGTCTTCCTTCTCATACGCCGCAAGCTTCTTGTCATCCAAATGTTTGTAATACATATCTGTTATCTCGTGCCTGAGCATGGCCTGAAGCGCCAACTGTTGGTCGCCGTTCGTCTTTTTCTGCATTGACAAAAGCTCGCTGACCGCAGTCTTCAGCGATTCGATTTCGCACTTCATATCATCCGCGTCTGTATTCCGGCGCACAAGGTTCTTAAACCGCTCACGCGCCTTCTTGCTGAGTCCGAGCACCGCGCCGGTGATAGCCGTGATGGCGCCGATCATCGACGCGAGCCAAGTGAGCAGAGATGCGATGTCAAAATTCTCCATTGAAAACACTCCCTTTATTTGGGAGGCATCGCCTCCCCGTTTGATGCCATTTCTTTGATTGCTGTCAACACTCCAATGATTGGCGAGGTTCCGTCCTCGCCGGGTTTAATGAATTCAGTCATGTTGTCGCCAAGCGCGATCAGGCTGTCCAGCAGTTTGTCGACAGGCTGTCTCTTGTCGGCGACCTTGTCGGCATTATCAAGCATGCGCGAGAACGCGTTGAAGTATTCCTGCCCGAGCGGCGAGTGGTCGCTCATGTATTTCAGATAGCGGGCATAGCCATACGCATACACCGCCGCCATAACCTCGTCGGCGTTGACGGTCTTATCTTTGATATCGCAGAACGTATACAGGTAAGCACTGATACGCATAAAGTCTTTGAACACAACGCCCTCATCCAGAGCCGCGTTGATCACGTTCTTGCTATACTGCATTGCTACCATTGTCATTTCCGTATAGGAAATATTGCTCTTGAATTTCAACTCTCCGGGATTATACATATCTTTATACCTCTCCACTTAATTTATTGATGCTTACTCAGCCGACCCGCCGTATGCGTCCTTCTTACCGAACATTGTGTCCAACGCGTCATAGCCACCGTTCGCCGCCAGAGAGACGACCACAGCATTCAGTACATCCAGAACGACCGTGCTCCAGTTTGTCAGTGTTCCGGTCGCCAACTGAGACACGACAAGGATGACCAGCGCAAAGAAATAGCTGATCAGCTGAACGGGCACCTTGTAGCAAACCTTCTTCGTGAACTCTGTCAGGATGCCGGTAGCCAGCACACAGCCAGCAAACGTAGCGAGATATTCCCAAGTGAAAAACGTATCCATAATATTGCCTCCTTAATTCTTCAACTCTGGCTCACCGGCCAAAGCCTGAGCCACATAGTCCATGATCCATTCCTGCGAGACGGCGCCCATCGACCTCATCTCTGTCAGGATATCATTGCATTCCTGTGCAGCCGCAGTGCAGGCGTCAGCCGAGTCGTGAATACTCTGGGCATAGCCAGCCGCCTCCTGTGCAGAAGCCGCCGCCTCGTCCCTGTAATCGTCAACATACTCGATGTCCGCGTCCAGCACAGCGATCTGCTCGGTCAGCCGGTCGGCGATGTCTTCACATTCCCTCTGCGCCGTCTGCGCCGCAGTGGCCGCGCCGCTGGCCGTGTTCATATGTCCGTTCGCCGCGTTCTTTGCGTCGACCGCCAGTCCTGCCGCGACCTGAGCTTCTCGTCTTGCGTCACGCGCCATCTGAAGCTCTTCAAGATACTGGTCGGCGTAACTGCCAGACGTCTGCGCGTGCTGAAGTGAGAGGTCGGCGTAGCTTTGTGCCACAGCGATAGAAGCATGTGCCGCGTCGACAGCCGCCTGTAAGTCCTCTGCGCTCTGAGCCGCCTCTTCAGCCGCCTGCTGTGCGTCATTGCGTTCGGTCTGCGCGACGGTAGCATGGCCGAGCGCCTGCGTGGCGTACGTCTGTGCCTGAGACGCGCTCTCCGCCGCATCGTCTTTGTAGGTACCGGCCTGCTCAGCCGCCGCCTCTGCCGCCTCTTGCGCCGCTACCGCGCCGTCCTCTGCCTGTTCAGCCGCCGCCTGCGCCGCCTGGGCTGAAGCCCTCGCCTGATTAATGGCGTCGTAGGTCTCTTCATACGCCTGCTTGAGTTCCTCGACCTGCGCCAGCAAATCGAGCTCACGGTCCTTCGCCGCCTTGATAGCCGCCGCTGTCGTGAAGCTCTGATGAATGCCGATCTTATACGTCGGGGACTTCTTCAGCCGCGTTCCGTCCAGCCACCAGCCCTCGACCTCGGCAAGTCCGCTCGGCTCAAGGTCAACGTCTGTCAGCGTAGCCTTCAGCAAGCCATTTTCTTCTGTAACGCTTTCGAGCAGGTAGACCTCGCCGTCTGCCCTGTGCCACCAGATTTCGCCGGTGCCGTCTGGGAATTTGTACTTCGCCTCAGACATGTCGATGACGATTTCGGTCGTCTCGTTCTCCGTGCTGATTGGCACATAGTTGACGATGTTTTCAACCAACTCCATCGTCTGCATCGTCAATCTCCTCCTCTCTGGTGACATGTTCGTATTGCTGTTCGAGCTCAGTCGCGTCGCCGTCGGTCAGGTGTTTGATGATCACCGTATACAGCTTGTCCGCGACCTCCTCTTGCGGAGTGTCCTCTTCCTTGTAGTCGTCCACCGTTTCCGCGTACAGGGCGTTCCACGTCTTCGGTCCAACCACGCCGTCGACGGCCAGCTTGTAGTCCTTCTGGAAAGCCTTGACCTCCGCCTGGGTCTTTGCGTCGAAGATACCATTCTGCGCACCACAGTCATAGCCAAGCTTGCAGAGCATCTGCTGAAGCAGGAGCACACTGTCGCCACGACTGCCCTTCTTGAGTGTCGTCTTAAGCTCCGGCGCGAGCGGGACGCCAAGTTCTTTGGCTACGTCCTGCCGCAGTGTGTACATATTGTAGTTCGCCCACGCCGTTCCGGGCTTGCCCCACCAATGCATCACGTCAGCGTGATTGCTGGCACAGCCTTCCGCGTGAAGCTCGCTGTGACACTTGATTTCAGACGGGCTGATATCGAACATCTTGCAAAGCTCTGTGCATAAATAAACAACGCAGCCGTAGAGATACTCGACTGCGTATACTGTGTCTTTCGCCTTGGATGGCTCGCAGATTTCAAAACCCACGCACCAGTCATTGGCATTCCCTTTATTCCCGCTCCCGCTTAACCACGGGCGCTGGTCCCACGGGAGGGTCTGCATGATGCCGTTCAGGTCAATAAATGCGTTAGGGCACTTGTTGTAACTCGTGGCGTTCCATCGCCGCCAGCGGTCACGCGTTGTGCCCTTGCAACCAACGCTGTGCACCTGAATGCCGGTCGGCTTGATTTTGCGCCCCTTAGAATAGGCGCGGTTCTTCGTCATAATAAATTCCTCAATGGGATATTTACTGTTTGGCTCCATTGCTGTTCACCTCCCATTATAATAGTTTGCGCATACGCAATTGCGCGTTTGCGGCCACACCGTGATTCGACCTGATAATCAGTCTTGCTCCATCTGCTTGCTTCTCGACAACGAAGTCTGATATGGCATTGTCTCCACGCATCGACTGCCCTTCCATAATGACAGCGTTGGCGATACGCGATATCGTAAATTTGATATGCGCCGTTCCAGACGCACTGGCAAAGCCGATGTAGTTCATCCCCGGCACCGTATTGTTCGCCCTATATCTCATATAACTACGGTAGTGAGTGGCGTCTGTATCGTTATCGAACCATGCCAGTATATCAGTATCTGTAATGGCTCCGATCAGCAGACTGCCGACCCACACATCGCCATCTTGTAGGTTGATGTTTTCTGTGAATATGTCGCTTGTTTCTGGCACGGCGAATCGCTGCTCTCTTACTATAACACTGTCACTCGTTCCGATTCCAAGCGTCTGCTTTAGCGCGTCGACAGTTGTTTTATTCTCAAGAGCGACGACTTTGCCTCTGAGATCAGAGACGTCGCTATTGATTGTGCCGATGCTTCCATTGATACCGCTGATTTGACCGTTGATGTTCGTAATATCGCCAGACATCTGCTTGATGTTGTTTCCACCGATATATACATTCCAGTCACTGTTGATAGACACGGCGCCAGCCTCGCCCTGGTCAAGGGCTTTTGCCGCCATGCCGATACCAACCGACTTACCGCCGTTCAGGAAATGCAGGACGTACGCCGCTGTCGGCACAGCGACGGTGGCAGTCGCCTGATTGCCGATAACGTCCGTGATATAGACCGTTACGCTATGGCTGGCGTCCGCAGAGAACAACCCGTCGCCGATTTTCGATGGTGCTCCGTATGTAAACGCCGGGTCGGCCACAGTCCTGTCTGACGACTCACCGGCTATCCTGTATCTGATGACGTTGGCCGTCGAGTTTAGGTTGTTGACTATTGCGTATGTATACCACACCGTCACATTGACATATGTGCCAACGTCGCTCGTTCTTCCGTTCTCGTCACATCTCTGTGCAACGACAGATGAGATGCTCGGCGGCGCATATGGTGTCACTGTGATTTGACTCGGCGCCAACACAGTACACGTCCTCCCACGGCTGTCCGTTACAACCGCCTGTATCGCATAGTTCCCGCTTACCGTCAGCAAGCCTGATGTTCCGACGTATGCGTTACCAGACGCGGAGCCGTTTGCGCTCGAACTCCAACCGGAGAACATAACGCTCCTGATGGTGCTGCCTCTAGCACCAGCCACGTTAGCCAGAGACAGGTTTATCCTGCTGAAGCCCTGTACATATATGTTTGACCACGACCGAGGTGCACCCGTTGTCAGCGGCGACACAGACAGAGCGCCAGCCGTCGGGACGACATCGCTCGGTACATTGAATGTGAACGTATAGGTAACAGGAGCGCCGACCTGGGTGCCGCCGCTGTATGTTGTCAGCGTGACCAAGCCCTGTCCGCTCGCGCTGTTCGGCACATACTGGCACATATCGAGGTCGGTGACCAATGAAGACGAAGTCAGGCCAGCCGCCAGTGTCTCCGTCAGCACCGTGTGGTCGCCGATTTTCCACTCAACACGGTGAGTATATGAGCTATCAACAGGCGCCACATTCAACGTGATAGTGCCGCCCGCTGTTACCGTTGTAACAGTTACGGTGCCCGTAGAGTTTGGCAGTTTATATGTGACAGTTAGCTCGATATCAGAGAATGCGCATCGCGTATACCCTACAGTTGTTCCACCGTCCGCATGCCATGTGTATGATACCGGCAACACGCCAAACGTGCCGCCGCTCATAGAAGATAGCCACGATGTGACGTTCTTTACGTTAGCGCCGTTTCCAAGCGGCACATCGATGCCGTTCGCAATAGCATGGGCATCGCCGCCAGCCGCCTTATTAAGCGTTGTGTTCAGTGTGGCAGAGATGACAGTACTGCCTTTTGTAATAGCCGATAAATCAAAATTGACCGGCTGTGACGGAGTCGACGGCCAGCCATATATGATATCGATGGGGTCGGTGATGTACTTGACCGACCATGTTGATTTAAGCGTAAAGCCTTCCGCTGTTCTTGTGATTACGGGATTCGCCATTTTCTCACCGCCTTACCCGACATATATCAGTGCCATGCCTGTATCCGTCGGGATGAAGGCGAACTGGCCTATGGTCAAACGCGAGTTGATTTTCGCGTCAGTGATGTTCATTGTCTGATTGTTGATATACGCGACCTTCGATCCGTTGTCGTTGAACGCGAGCTCCTGATTAGACAGGTCGACCGTGAACTTGTGGCCTTCGGCGTCCGGCTCATCTTTACCGAGATGGATACCGTCAGCGTCGAATCTCTGCCACGCCGACGACTTCTTGATGTATTGGTCGTTCTCGGTTGTAATGGTCTCAACGGTCGTGAACCTGTTCTCGATTTCGTCCTGCCGCTGTGTGACAGTGGTCATTGTCTCGTTCTTGATTTGCTCAAGATCGCCCTTGTACGACTCACTGCTCCGCACAGTCGACACGATGTTGTCTGGACTAAGCTTGATTTCTGTCTCAGTCACACGATCGGTCAGCTTGGCGATATCTTCCTCTGCATCTTCGGGCGCCGGTGTCCAGTCCGTCGAAAAAGTCCCCTGTTCAAGCATCGCCCGATGAAAGTAAAATGAGCAGTCGCTGTCCAGAAAAACGTATATTGCGTCCATGTCTGGGTCGAGCTCTTCGCTGACGACAGTGATCCTCTGCCATTCATTCTTCGGCATCTCGAAGACCTCGGTCGTATCGTTCATCGTTACAATGACGCCAGCCGTCCGCGACGGCGAGATCGCGTCGAGCCGCGTATCGTCATAGGTTGATATACTGTTATTGTCCATATCGCTGATGGACAGGTCTGCTGTAGATTCTGGGTCATCGAACGCATAAACCCACATAGAAAATGTATACGCCCCCGCTGGGTGCGGGAGCGCTTCTATTCTGTATGCCGATCCTAATGCGTCCTGTATCATGACTACTTTGTCGTTCTGGCCAGTCATGACCTCTGTCGTCAGGGTTGATATTGTCACATTGCTTCACTTCCTTTACATGACGCATAGGCGCGGTATGTGCTTACATTATAATATCCATACATTCCAAGAGCACCATTTTGGCAAGCCGCTTCTGGTACGCCTCCTGCGTGTACATAATGACCAGATAGTCGATTTGCTCCAGCGTCAGGCTGTCGAGGTCGTCGTTCTTGTATGGGTCGATAGCGCCCAGAAGGTTCAGCCTCGCCTCGGCAATCTCAGTCAGCGTCATGTCTGCGAGTTCTGATAATGCGTAGTCGCTCAGGTCGCGAAGCACAGTCTCTGTTTTCTGTGTCGCTTCCTTGGTGGCGAGCGCTTGGTTCAGCAATGCATACTCGACAATGTCCAATTGCATCACCTCTCTTATGCGTATTTTCTGTATGAGTTCTTGATATCTGTTTTATCCAGTAAAATGTACTCCATCGTCGTGTCCAGCTTTTCGTGCCCGAGGATGGCTGCGACCTCTTGTATCGCCATGCCGTGCTTGATAAATGCTGTGGCCGCAGTTCGCCTGAACTTGTGCGGGTGTACGTGCTGAACGTGTGCCCGCTCGCCGAGTTCTATTAACATTTTACGGACAGCCCCAGGCTTGAGCCGGTCAGAGCCTTTGCCGATAAACAATGCGGGTTTGTCGTCGTGGCGCTCATCCAGGTACTGCTGAACCACCATCGCCGTAACGTTGTCGATAAACACCGTGCGCATCTTGTTGCCTTTACCGACGACAACACACTCAAGCGCGACAAGGTCTAAATCCTTCCTGTTTATCTGCGTCAGTTCGCCGATGCGGCAACCTGTCGCCCGAAGGAAGTAGATGATGGCGCGGTCGCGAAGCGTCTTACAGCAAAACCGCATGCGCTCCATATCGACGTCGGTAAAGATGTCCTTCTGCTTTTCTGGGTATTTGATTGCCATGAGGTTCACGCACGGGTTGCGGTCAATCAGCCGTTCGCACCACAGCCACTTGAAGTACGCGGAGAACACCTCGCGTATACCCTCAAGCGTTCGCTCGGAGATGCCTCTGCTCTTCTCGTCCGCGAGGTATTTCCTGAGATGGTGTACCGTGAGTTCCGGCGTGGGTGTTGCCACGCGCTGTAGCATTTTTGTGATGACGTACCGATATCGTTCGATTGTCTTTGGACTCCTGCCCGCCACAGACAGCGAGCTCAGGTACGCGTCCAGTAGTTCGTGGTCAGCTTCGTGCATCGTGAGAGCATTGGCTTCGTAAGCCATGAGATCACCTCCACCGTTAGTATACACCGTTTTCTGTGTATACGTCAACACTTATTTTCGTGTTGCTTTTTATCTGGCGCCATGCTATGATGTCAGTGGAGGTGGTTCTGTGATTGTCTATGAGGACGTCTTTAAGCGGCTGTCTGACGCTGGCTGGTCGACATACCGTTTAAGAAAGGACGGCATGTTGTCCGAAGGGACAATGACGCGACTCAGAAACAACCAATCTGTCACGATGGAAGCAATTGATACGATATGCAGGCTGTGTAAATGCCAGCCCGGAGATATACTCAGATACAAAGACACAGAGAGAGGCGAGTAGCCTCTCTCCGTTTTTCCGTTGCTAATTGGTGGTGATTTAAGAAATTAGTTGAAACTTGCCTTATGATGATTATGCTGTGCCACCAATGACTTTCGCGCTCCATTGACAAAACCCACTTTAAGGCACTATCATGTATCATCACAATTTAAGGAGGTGCTATCATGGGCATCAATGGTGGGCGGTC